>FWPU01000807.1_pt1 | contig 99778 bp, 77 predicted proteins | sample 2228361 | NCBI WGS metagenome assembly FWPU01 (sample SAMEA103939777, study PRJEB20133) | metagenome | reverse complement strand
GGCGCGATGATGATGCACGGTCCAATCCTGCCATGGCACCAGAGCCTTCGCCGCGCCGCTGCCGCGCTGACGGGGCTGGCACTGACGCTGGCTCCAGTGGCCTGGGCCCAGCGCACCGAGCTGAAACCCGGCTGGAACCTTTTCAGCGAGCAGCAGGACATCCAGCTCGGGCGCCAGGTGGCGCAGGACGCCGAGCGCCAGCTCCCGCTGCTGAACAATCCACGCGTGGACAGATACCTGCAGCAGCTCGGCAGCAAACTCGCTGCCAAGGCTCCTTTCTACGACTACCCCTATACGTTCAAGGCGGTCAACGACGCCTCCATCAATGCCTTCGCGCTGCCCGGCGGGCCCACCTATTTTCACCGCGGCGTCATTGAGGCCGCCGACAACGAAGCGCAACTCGCGGGTGTGATGGCCCACGAAATCGCCCACGTCGCCCTGCGCCACGGCACCAATCAGGCCACCAAGGCCTACGCCTGGCAACTTGGCCTGGGGATCTTCGGCGGCGTGCTGGGCAGTGATTCCGTCGGCGCTGTGCTCGCGCAGCTGGGCGCCGGTTTTGCCGCCAATTCCATCCTGCTGAAGTATTCGCGTGACGCCGAACGCCAGGCCGACGTGCTCGGCACGCAGATGCTTTACGACGCCGGCTACGACCCGCGCGCGATGGTGCAGTTCTTTGAAAAAATCGAAGCCGAGCGCAAAGGCGGAGGCCCGCCTGAGTTTTTCTCTTCGCACCCCAAGCCGGAGAACCGCATCGAGCGCGTGAACGAGGAGATCGAGAAACTGGGCGGGCTGCCGCGCAACTATCGCCGCGATTCGGCCGAATTCCAGGAGATCAAGCGGCTCGTGGTCAGGCTGCCCGCGCCCGCCAAGGGCAGCCAGCCTTCGGCCGGCAGCGCGCCGCCCGGCCGTCCCGAGGCGCCCTCTTCGCGCTACGCCACGTTTGACCATCCCGCGCTGCGCATCCGGCACCCGGAGAACTGGCGCGCTTATGTCCAGGGGGAAAACGCTACGCTGGCGCCCGAGGGCGGCTTTGTCCGGGACCGCAACGGCAACACCGGGCTGGCCTACGGCGCCGTCGTGAACATCTTCGAGCCGCGGCCCGACCGGCGCGGGCGCCACACGCTGGAAGACGCCACCGAACAGTTGTACACCGCTCTGCGCCAGTCGAATCCCGAGCTGCGCATCGCGCGGCGCGCCCGCCGCATGCGCCTTGATGGCCGCACCGCGCTTTCCACGCTGCTTGAAAACGCCTCGCCCATCGGAGGGCGGGAATACGACTGGCTGGTGACCGTGCTGCGCGGCCGCGAGCTGGTCTACTTCCTCGGCGTCGCGCCCGAACGCCACTACCAGCAGTACGAACGCGTCTTCGAACAGATGCTCAGCTCCATCCGCTTCCGCTGACCTGCTCGTTTTGCGCACCGAGAGTCACTTGGTCGAAACGGCAGGGCCACGACCTTCGGGAAGCACACGGTGGCCGCTCTCGCTGCGGTGTGAAAATTCGGCGGCTGCGGTTGCCTTGCCCGGCTGAGGCTGTTAGTCTGGTAGCGCCGCAGGCAAATCCAAGACACAGATGTGAGGAAAGCGATGACCTTTCGCAAGAGCGCATTTTTCTGCGCATTGGTGCTGGCGCTTGGCGGCGCCCGCAGCGCAGCCGCTCAGGACGTCAACCACAAACACTACGACAAGAACGAACACTACCTTCAGCCCGGCTCCGAAGGCCAGCTGGCGCCGCGGCTGATGAACGTCGGCGACCACAAGTTCCCGGTCACCACGAAGTCCGACCGCGCGCAACTGTTCTTCAATCAGGGCATCAACTTCTCCTACGGCTTCAACCACGCCGAGGCCTTCCGCGCCTTCGCCGAAGCCGCGCGGCTCGACCCGGATTGCGCCATGGCCTACTGGGGACAGGCGCTGGTGCTGGGCCCGAACATCAACGCGCCGATGAATCCGGAAGACGAACCAAAGGCCCACGCGCTCGTGCAGAAAGCCATGGCCCTGCGCGACCAGGCCACCGCCCGCGAACGCGCCTACATCGAGGCGCTGGCCAAGCGCTACACCGGCAACGCCGCCGACCGCGCTGCCGCCGACCGCGCCTACGCTGACGCGATGCGTGAAGTGGCGCGGCGCTTCCCCGACGACCTCGATGCCGCCACCCTGTTCGCCGAAGCCATGATGGACCTGCGCCCGTGGAACTACTGGATGCGCGACAATCGCCCCTACCCGGGCACCGAAGAAATCGTCGCCGCCCTGCAGCTAGTCTTAGCCCGCAATCCGGCGCATCCCGGCGCGCTCCACCTGTGGATTCACATGATGGAACTGCCGTTTCCCGAGCGCGCCAGCGAAGCTGCCGACCGGCTGCTGCGGCTCGCTCCTGCCGCCGGACATCTGGTGCACATGCCTTCGCACATCTACGTGCGCATCGGACGCTACGCCGATGCCGCGCGCGCAAACGAGCTGGCCATTGCCGCCGACGAAGACTACATCTCGCAGTGCCGTGCGCAGGGGTTTTATCCGGTAAGCTACTACCCCCACAACATCCACTTCCTCTGGTTTGCCGAAACCATGCGCGGCCGGGGAGAGGCCGCCATCGCCGCAGCGCGCAAGGTGGCCGAAAAAGTGTCGCCGGAACTGTTGCGCGAATCTCCTTTCCTGGAGTTCTTCGCCGCCGTGCCCTATCAGGCGCTGGTGCGCTTCGGCCGCTGGGACGAAATCCTCCGCGAGCCGCGGCCGGGATACGACGGCCCGCTGGTCACGGGCATGTGGCACTTCGCGCGCGGGATGGCGCTGAATGCCAAAGGCCGCACCGCAGAAGCCGCCGCCGAGCTTGCCGAACTCCGCAGGCTGGCCGAGGACCCCGAAATTCAAAAGCTGATGCAGTGGTCGGCAAACTCTGTGGGCAGCGTCCTGGTTATTGGGACGGAAATCCTAGCCGGTGAGATCGCGGCGCGCAACGGCGATCTGGACCGCGCCATCGCGCATCTGGACCGCGCCGTGCGCTTGGAAGACAGCCTGATTTACGTCGAGCCGCCCGACTGGGGCCTGCCGCCGCGGCACATTCTGGGTGCGGTGCTGCTGAAAGCCGGTCGCGCCGCCGAGGCCGAAGTCGTTTACTGGGAAGACCTGCGCCGGCAACCCGAAAACGGCTGGGCCCTCTACGGCCTGATGCAGGCGCTCCGCGCGCAGAACAAGCGTGAAGTCGCCGCCATCATCGAAGCCCGCTTCCGTCGCGCCTGGCCGAATGCGGACGTGCAGTTAGCCGCCTCGCGGTTCTAGCAAGGTTCGGAGCGTGAACCGGCCGGTTTCCAGCGCAGGATGGGTTTGCGCGCCGCGGTGACTTCATCGAGCCGGCCGACGCGGGTCGAATGCGGCGCTGTCTTGACCAGCTCGGGATTCGACGCCGCTTCTTCGGCAATCGCGCGCATGGCGTCAATGAACAGGTCGCACTCTTCCTTCGACTCGGATTCGGTCGGCTCGATCATCAGTGCGCCGGGAACGATCAGCGGGAAGGCGGTGGTGTAGGGGTGGAAGCCGTAATCAATCAGCCGCTTGGCGATGTCCATGGTGGTGACGCCGTGTTTCTTCTGCCGCGCGTCACTGAACACCACTTCGTGCATCGAAGGCAGCTTGTAGGGCAGGTCGTAGTACGGCTCGAGTCCGCGGCGGATGTAGTTCGCATTCAGCACAGCGTCTTCGGTGGCTTGGCGGATGCCGGGGCCGTAGGCCAGGGTGTAGGCCAGCGCGCGCACCAGCACGCCGAAGTTGCCGTAGAACGCGCGCACCCGGCCGATGCTTTTCGGGCGGTTGTTTTCAAACCCCAGTGAGCCGTCTGACTTCTCCACTAGCACCGGCACAGGCAGGAACGGCTCCAGATGCTTTTTCACCACCACCGGCCCGGCGCCCGGCCCGCCGCCGCCGTGCGGAGTGGAAAACGTCTTGTGCAGGTTCAGGTGCATGACGTCCACGCCGAAGCTGCCCGGTTTGGCGATGCCCGCCAGCGCATTCATATTGGCGCCGTCCATGTAGAGCTGCGCGCCCGCCCCGTGAAGCACTTCGGCGATTTCGGCGATGTTGCTTTCAAAGATGCCCAGCGTGTTCGGATTGGTAACCATCAGCGCGGCCACTTCCTCGCTGACTATCTGCTTCAGTTGCGCGACGTCTACCTGCCCGCGCGCATCGCTCTTGATGTTGCGAACTTCATAGCCGGCAATCGTGACGGTGGCCGGGTTGGTGCCGTGCGCCGAATCCGGAATCAGCACCAGCTTGCGCGGATTCCCTTGGCTTGCCAGGTAGGCGCGAATCAGCAGCAGGCCGGTCAGCTCGCCTTGCGCTCCGGCCGCGGGTTGCAGCGTGGCCGCCTCCATCCCGGTGATTTCCAGCAGGCATTGCTCGAGCGTTTTCAGGATGCGCAGGCAGCCCTGCGAGACTTCCGCCGGCTGATAAGGATGCTCGCTGGCGATGCCCTCGAGCCGCGCGACAAATTCGTTGACCCGCGGGTTGTACTTCATCGTGCAGGACCCGAGCGGGTACATCCCCAGGTCAATCGCGTAATTCCAGGTCGAAAGCCGGGTGAAGTGGCGGATGATTTCGATTTCGCTGACTTCAGGAAAGTCGGCGATTTCCTCGCGACGGTATTCCGCCGGAAGCGCCTGCTCCGCCTCCACCGGGCGCACGTCGAGCAGCGGCAGTTCCATGCCGCGCTTGCCCGCCGCAGACTTTTCAAAAATCAGCCCCTCGCTCTGCGAGACGTGCCGCCCGGCTTTTGTGATTCTGTCCTGACTGTCACTCACAGTGGCTTTTCCAGGATGCGCCGCAGCGTGCCGGCCAGCCGCTCGATTTCCGCGCGCGGTGTTTTCTCGGTCACGCAGACCAGCGCGTGCTTGGTCAGTTCCGGATAGAACGGCCCGAGCGGCAGCGGGCCGATAATCTTCTCCGCCAGCAGCTCTTTGTTTACCAGCCTTGCCGACCGCGGCAGCTCGACCACGAATTCATTAAACACCGGCCCGGTGAACACCCCCTTTATGCCCAGCACGGCTTCCAGCTGCTCGCGGGCGAACCGGGCCTTGGCCACGTTCTGCAAGGCCAGCTCGCGCAGGCCCTGCTTGCCCACCTGACACAGAAAAATGGTCGCCGCCAGCGCGTAGAGCGCCTGGTTGGTGCAGATGTTCGAGGTGGCCTTTTCCCGGCGGATGTGCTGCTCGCGGGTGGCCAGCGTGAGCACGAAGCCGCGGCGGCCGTCGCGGTCGGTGGTCTGCCCGGCCAGTCTCCCCGGCATCTGCCGGACAAACTCTTCCCGCGTGGCAATCACCCCCACCGAAGGCCCGCCAAAGCTCGGCGGGATGCCGAAGGACTGCGCTTCGAGTGCGACGATGTCTGCTTCCCACGGCGGCCGCACAATGCCCAGCGATAGGCTTTCCGCAATGGCCACAACCAGCAGCGCGCCCTGCGCGCGGGCCAGCTCGGCCAGTTGCGGCACCTGCTCGAGGACGCCGAAGAAATTCGGCGACTGCACAATCAGTGCAGCAGTCTGCCTGTCAAGCGCAGGCTGTGCCGCGGCCATGTCCACCTGGCCTGTGTCTGCGGAGAAGGGAATCTCTGCCACCGCCAGCCCGTGGTTGCGCGCGTAGGTTGCGATCACCTGCCGGTATTCGGGATGCACCGAGCGGGCCAGCACCACGCGGTGCCGGCCGGTGATTCGCTCAGCCATCAGCGCCGCTTCGGCCACGGCCGTCGAGCCGTCGTACATCGAAGCGTTGGCCACCTCCTTGCCGGTCAACTGGCACATCAGCGTCTGAAACTCGAAAATTGCCTGCAAAGTCCCCTGGCTGATTTCCGCCTGATACGGCGTGTAGGAGGTGAGGAACTCGCCACGCTGGATCAGCGCGTCGGCCACCACGCTGGTCAGGTGGTCGTAGGCGCCGGCGCCGAGAAAGCGCGTGTAGCCGCGCGCGTTTTCCGCCGCCCGCGCGCGGAAATACTCGATGATCTCAAATTCGGAAAGCGGCCCGGGCAGCTTCAGCGGCTCCCGCAGGCGGAATTTTTCCGGCACGGCGGCAAACAGTTCCTCCACCTGTTTCAAGCCCAGCGCTTTCAGCATCTGCTGACGCTCGGCAGGAGACTTCGGCAGGTAGCGCATCAGTCGCCGGATTCCTTCTCTTTTTCCGCCACGTAGGCTTGGTAGGCTTTCGCGTCCATCAGGCCGTCCAGTTCTTTCGGGTCGGCGACCTTAATCTTGACAATCCACCCGGCGCCGTGCGGGTCTTTGTTGATGGTTTCCGGCTCTTTGCTGAGCGATTCGTTCACTTCGATGACTTCGCCGGCAACGGGGCAATAGATGTCGCTTACCGCCTTGACCGATTCGACGGTGCCGAACGACTGGCTGGCCCCCAGCTTGGTGCCCACCTTGGGCAGCTCGACGTAGACGATATCGCCGAGCGCGTGCTGCGCGTAGTCGGTAATGCCGACGGTACCGGTCGAGCCCTCGACCTTGATCCATTCATGTTCGCGCGTGTAGCGGCAGTCGTTCGGGTACATGGCTTCTCCTCTTTGTCAGCGGGCGGCCTGGCCCCGGCACCACGCGTGCAATGCTACTTCGCCCGTCTGTAGAACGGCAGGGGCACGATGCGCGCCGGCGCCGGCTGGTTGCGCACGCCGATCTGCAGTTCGTTTCCCGGCTCGCTGTGCGCCGGCGGCAGATAGGCCATGCCGATATTTTTTTTCAGAAAGGGAGCGAACGAACCGCTGGTGACGCGGCCGATTTCCCGCTCGCCGTCCAGCACCGGGTAGCCGTCGCGCGCGATGCGGTTGTCCCTCATCTCAAAGCCCACCAGGATGCGCTCGAGCCCCTGTTCTTTCTGCCGGACAAGCCGCTCGCGGCCGAGGAATTCACCTTTGTCGAGCTTGCAGATCCAGTCCAGCCGCGCTTCCCACGGCGTGGTCGTATCGTCGATTTCGTGCCCGTAGAGGCACATGCCCGCTTCGAGCCGCAGCGTGTTCCGAGCGCCCAGCCCGCAGGGGACCAGGCCGTCACTCTTGCCGGCTTCCAGCAAATCGTTCCACAGCTTTTCGCTGTGCTCCGGCGAAAAATAGATCTCAAAGCCGTCTTCGCCGGTGTAGCCGGTGCGGGCAATCAGGCAGCGCACGCCGCTCACTTCGCCGAAGGTGAAGCGGTAATACTTCATCGGCGCCAGCTCGGTTCTCGTCAGCCGCTGCAGAATCCCCTGCGCCTTCGGCCCCTGCACGGCAAGCTGCGTATAGCGCGGGCCGGTGTTTTCCACCTCGGCGCCGAAGCGGTTGTTGGCGCGGATGTGCTCAAAGTCCGCGTCCTGGTTCGCAGCATTGACGCACAGGAAGTAGTGCGTGTCGGAGACCTTGTGCACCAGCAGGTCATCCACGAAGGTGCCGCGGTCGGTCATCAGCCCGGAGTATTGCGCCTGGCCCTCGCTGAGTTTCGCGGCGTTGTTGCAGGTGACCCACTGCACCAGCTCCAGCGCACCCGGCCCGCGCACCTCGATTTCGCCCATGTGGCTGACGTCAAACAGCCCCGCGGCGGTGCGCACCGCGTTGTGCTCGGCGATGATGCCGGAATATTCGACGGGCATGTCCCATCCGCCGAAGCCAACCATGCGGGCGCCCAGACGGCGGTGGGTGGCGTTCAGTGCGGTTTTGCGGAGCGTCTCAGTCGCCGGCGGACTCACTACGGTTTCTCTGAAGCTGCGAAAAGCAGACGAAACTAACACGCGCCCCCAGGGGTGTCAAGAAACGGTCGCTGGTTGACTGCGCGTGGGATCCTCGAGGCACTGATGGCTGGACTCCGGGGAGTAAATTCGGCACTTTGGATGCAAAGGCGAGTTCAGAATCGCGCCGCTGGGGTCAGGAATGGGCAGCAGTGGTACTGGGCTACATGCTCTTCGTGTTTTCTTGCCGAATCCTCTGCAAGAGGCCGAAGTCAGAATCGCCAACCGTGCGGGCTCGCTTCAGTTTTTCCAAATCTTCTTCCCAAGATGTGCCGTCGGCAAACCTGACGCCCGCCACGAAGAACTTCACGACGGCCGCGGAATGTCTGACTGGCTCCCCTGTTATGGGAAAGGCTGGAACTTGAATCTCAGCGTTTGGCCCAGCGGGCACCTTCAGCCGGATCCACATGCCACGTTCCATTATCGCCTCTCCATCTGCGCAGTGGATAGACCACCCAAGCTGGTACGCCACAATTCTGTGCTGGGCGTTTCGGAGCACGCCACCAGCAAAGATATCCCGCATTTTGATTGTCACTTGGTTCAACCTTGCCGGCGCGTCCGGCTGTCCCAGAATGATGAAACTCGTGCCCGTGCTTTCGCTCGTGGTGATTGCTTCGCCCTGCTGCGGAGAGCTGACTTTGCGCGGCAGCGGGCCATCGAGTGCCGAGGAGCAATCCCCTTTCATGTCGGCCAGGTCTCCACACCTTATTATGGTGCAGGACTGCGGGCACGCCACGATTTCTGGACTGCAGGCAAAACCGGCAGCCCCTGCGCACCCGCAGCAATCCCCCGTGCAGTTGCACGGTTGATTCTGGCATTGCGCCCCTGCGGTAGTGGGAACAAAAAGAAGAATCAAACCAATGGCAACACGGAACCGATTCGAGGAATCCGCATTCCGCACATTGTGTTGGCTCTTCTTGGGATTTTAGTCAGATGCTATGCTCCTTCTGCAGCACTTGTCAAGGCGGGTCTCTTGCTGAATGCTAGTCTGCCCTCTGATCGAGGACAGCCGGCGTCCCCTTTTCGCCGGATACTACGGGCGGAACATCCGGAGACTCGCTTCCTGTCGCCACGCAAACTTTCAACAGACAATCCTACAGAGCGGCCCATTGATGCCCTCGTGTCTGTTCCGGAGTTGCGCCTTGTCTGCCGCGTGCGTGCTGGCCTATAGTTAGTTTCGGAGGCGCCCATGGCCGAGCAGGTTTTTTGCGCGCAGTGCGACAAACCCGAGTACGCCTGCGCCTGTGACCGCTACTGCTGCATCTGCCAGTCGCAGCACGGCATCCGGCTGTGCGTGGACGGCCAGTACTATTGCCCCGGCTGCCGGGAAGCCTGCAACCTGGCCGTAGCGAGTTCCCTTGTCAACTGAAGACTCCCGCGTCCGCATCAAGCTGCCCAACGCCCCCGAGCTGGTGGGCGCCGTGGTGGGCGCCGCCGGGCACCTGGCCCGACGTGCCGGGTTCGACGCCGCCGCGCACTCGGCGCTGCTCGATCTCACCGAACAAGCCTGCCGCGACCAGGTCGCTGCGCTGCCGCGCGAAGATTCTACGCTCGACGTCACGCTCGAGGATTTCTCCGATCGCGTCGAGCTCACCTTCGAGCACGAAACGGCAAACAGCGCGGATAGCGCGGGAAAGCCGAAGCAGGAGCCCGCCTATCCGCACGCCGACAAGGTCGAAACCGCAGTCAGCGGCAATCTCTCACACCTGAAACTCACCAAATTCGCCCGCAACCGCAGCGCACCCGGCCCCGAGTCCGAGACCTCCGGTTCCAGTACCTGAATCGGCATCATTGAAGGACTGCAGCCCCCTCCCCCGTTGGCCGCTTGTCCAAGGCCTGTGCGTCATTCTGAGGAGTCGAAGACGACGAAGCCTCCCGGATGCGACTGGCTGCTTGCACGCTTCAGAGGCTTCTATTTCGCTGCGCTGGGAATCAGAATTCGAGGTAATTTTTCGATTCCGTAGAGCCAGAACCTCGCTTTCTGCCGCAGCGCCTTGCAAGGGCCGGTTGCTACATCTGAATGGCGAAGATATTCCGCCGCAGCAGCGCCTGCAGCAACTCCGCGTTCAGCCCCATCAGCAGCTCAAGACGCTCGCCGCGCGGAGTGACGCGCACGGCGTCGAGCAGTTGGACCATTTCCGAGTGGTTGGCTTGCTGCGCCTGGTAGCGCCGGTAGAGCAGCCCGGCCTGCAACGCTGCGGCCAGCAGGTTGGCGTCTTCGGAGTTCGCACAGACGGCGTTGAACTGCGCGTCCACGTCGCGGTCGGCATTCACCAGGATCGTCATGTACTGCACTTTGTCGGCAATACGGCCGGCTTCAGGGAACTGCGCGGCTTCGGGCACCAGTTGCTTCATGGCAATCTGCGTGTAGGTGCGGTCGAGCACCGCCCAGAGCAGCCCGCGGCCGTTCAACTCGTCAATCAGCGGAAACATCTTGTCGTTGCGCAGCAGCCCTTCGGCGGCGCCATAGCGCACCTCGATGAGCTGTTCGACCAGGTTGCGGTGGCCGAAGGCGGCTGTGGCCGCGTCGAGGAAGAAGAAAAAGATGTCGTGCGGCCCGGAGCCGCTGCCGTAGGCGTACAGGTTGTAGCCGCGGTGCTCGATCACGGGCAACTTCTGTTGCTTGAAATACGCCTCGGCCGATTCCGGGGAAAACGACCCGATGGCGATGCCGACGATCTGCTCTCCCGCGGTTTCCGTCGGCGGCACCAGCGCCCAGGCTGCTTCCTGAACCTGTGTGGCCGGGTCAATTCCCGCGCCGGCCAGAAACTGTTCGAACTGCTTGAACCGCGAAGGCGTCAACTGCTCGCGCAGTTGCGGGAACCAGGAGAGCCGGCGCGCGCTGCGCAGGTCGGCGTAAGCGAATTCGCCGATCTCTTTCGGAAACATGGCCACGATGTCTATCGGCAGCCGGCCGACCTGCTGCGCCTCCGTGCGGCGCACCGGCAGACCGCCTCCCATCAGCGCCGCCACCAGCGCAGCGGCCGCCACTGCCCTCACTACCTTGCTTGCCACGTTCACGTCTTCCCCCTTCCTTAACCCAACCACCCCGAACTTCGAAACTTTAACTTCGAGCTTCCACCTCGAACCCAGCTTGTGCGCCTCGGTCGCGCCGGGCAAAGCGAGCGCGCCTCACGCGTCAGTTGGCACTCATCACCGCTTTTTCGTCACTCGGCAGTTTCTTCCTGATTGCCTCGGCTCTTTTTCGCATCCCGGCCGCGTACTCCGCATCGGCGATGCCCTGGAGGTTGATCTCCACATTCTCCAGCGCGCTCGCCACCGCCGCCGCGGCCATTATCCGGCCCACGCGCAGGTCTGAAAGCATAGAAGCGGCAATCATCGTTTCCAGTTGCCCGAGGCGCTCGTAAACGGCAAGTCCCAGTTCGGCGCTTTCGAGCGGCACTTCGGCGGCGTGTTTCGTCGCCTGCTGAATGGCGGCTTCACGCCGTTGCTCTTCTTCAGGCGTGCTTTTGGGCAGTCTGTACGCTGCCATTACGGCATCGTACGCTTCGGCGTCCCGGTCCATCGCCGCAACCAGCTTGTCTGCGAACTGCCGCAGCTCGTCCAGCATTTCGCTGAGCGGCTCCACGAATTGCGCCTGCGATTTTCGCCTGCGCGACAGCCCGGCGACCATCTGTCCCAGCGCAGCACCCAGCGCGCCGGCCAGCGCCGCCACCGAGCCGCCGCCCGGCGTCGCCGCCGGCGCCGCCACCGCCTCCAGCAGCGGGGCCGCTGCTGCGGCCAGCTTGCCCGGCGCCTCGGTTGGTGCCCCGGCCAGCGCCGCCGCCAGACGGTTCTCGAGCACCTGCGCGGGCGAAAAGTTTTCCAGTTGAACGTAGTAGTCGGCGGTCATTTCGATGGCACGCTTCGGCACCAGCCCGACAATCTCGCTGCCAACAACGTTCACCCCGTAGCGGAGTGCTTCGCGTTTCACCAGCTCGAACACTACGTGCAGCGGCGTCTGCTCGAAGTCGGTCAGGTTGATGGACACCTGCGCCAGCCCGCGCGCGCGCAGATCCACTCCCATCGCTTTCACATACCGGAGCCCGCCCGACGAATACCGAATCGTGCGCGCAATCTTTTTCGCGATGTCCACATCGGGCGTGGCCAGGTTGATGTTGTAGGCGATCAGAAACTTTCGCGCGCCGACCACTACTGCCCCGGCGGTGGGATGCAACCGGGCTTCGCCCACATCGGGCGCGCGATCGGGATTCCGGCCGATTTCTTCGCGCAGGCCTTCGAACTGTCCCTTGCGGATGTTTTCCAGGTTGACGCGGTCGGCCCGCGCCGCCGCTGCTTCATAGAAATAAACCGGCACCTGGTAGCGTTGCCAGATTTCGCGGCCCACTCGCTTGGCCAGCACGACGCAGTCTTCGATGGTCACGCCCTCGATGGGCACAAAGGGGATCACGTCGGCAGCGCCGATGCGCGGATGCGCACCGGTGTGTTTGGTCAGGTCAATCCGCTCGACGGCCTTGCCCACCCCGCGCAACGCCGCTTCCGCCACCGCCTCCGGCTCGCCTGCCAGCGTAATCACCGAGCGGTTGTGGTCGGCATCCATTTCGCGGTCCAGCACGGTGACGCCGGCGACCGCGCGCATGGCTTCCACCAGCGCGTCCACGATCTTGGCGTCGCGTCCTTCGGAAAAATTCGGCACGCATTCAACGAGTCGCTTCATACGGTTGGATTCGCGAAAACACGATCTGCCCGCACTTGATGGTCATCACGCAGCGGTTCACTCCGAAATAGTACGGGATTTCGCGGTAGTCGTCCAAATCGAACACGGCCAGGTCTGCGAATTTGCCAACTTCCAGCGAGCCGATGCGGTCGGCACGCCGCAGCGCCCAGGCGCCGTTGATGGTGGCGGCAGCAATCGCTTCCGCAGGAGTCATGCGCATCTGGGTGCACCCGAGCGACAGCACCATGGGCATCGAAACCGTCGGCGAAGTACCTGGGTTGAAGTCCGTAGCCAGTGCGATGATGGCGCCGGCGTCAATCAGCCGCCGCGCCGGAGCGTATTTCCGCAGCCCCAGATGAAAACAGCAGCCGGGCAGCAGCGTGCAGCACACCGAGGATTTCGCCAGCTCATGGATATCGCCGGCGTTGATTTTCTCCAGATGGTCGGCGCTTGCCGCGCGCAGCTCGACGGCCAGCCGCGCCGCGCCGGTGCGCGTCAACTGTTCAGCGTGGATGCGCGGCGCCAGCCCCACCGCGCGCCCGGCGGAGAGCACGCGCCGTGCCTGCTCAACCGTGAACGCGCCGCGCTCGCAGAACACGTCGCAGAATTCGGCCAGTCCTTCGGCGGCAATCTTCGGCAGCAGATTCCTGGCCAGGTGTCCGACGTAGGCGTCCGCGCGGCCGCGAAATTCCGGCGGCACCACGTGCGCGCCCAGAAACGTCGGCACGATTTCCAGCGGCTGCTCGCGCCGAAGCTGCCGGTAGATGCGCAGCGTTTTGAGTTCGCCCGCGGAATTCAGGCCGTAGCCGCTTTTTGCTTCGAGGGTCGTGGTACCGTGTGCGGCAAATTCACCGAGCCAGCCGCACGCCTGCTCCTTGAGCGACTCCGCCGCGGCGCGGCGCAGCTTGCGCACCGATGCCACAACGCCGCCGCCGCGCTCCGCAATCTCCTCATACGTCGCGCCGGCGATGCGCTGTTCGTATTCTTCAGCGCGGCTTGCAGCAAACAGCAGGTGGGTGTGCGAATCCACGAATCCCGGCAGAACGATTTTCCCGCCCAAATCGAGTTTGCGCGCGCGCCGTGCCTCGCGATGCTTTTCCATGCTTCGGCGCGAGCCCACCGCAACGATGCGCCCGTTGCGGATCAGCACCGCGCCATCCCGGAGGATGCTCAGCTCGCCGAGCGCGCGCCCGCGCCGGGGCCAGGGGCCGCTCAGAGTGAGCAGTTGCTTGCAGCCGGTGATGAGCATATCGTGCGCCACGCCGCGCATTCTACGCCGCGCACCCCGCGTTGTCATGGCCGCCGCACGTGCAGCTCGGGTCTTCAGACACGAAGCAGTTTCCATGGCGCCGGGCCGGGCTTGTCCGCTCCGCTCAGAATTCACCCGGCGATTTGACCCCGGCCAGCCCGCTGAGTACGATTTTTACGGAGGCTGTGGGAGGTTCCGATGCCGCACTACCAGTTCTATTGCCGCACCTGCAAGAAGTCCTTCACTTCCGTCTTGACGCTCGAGGAGTATGAAAAAGCCAAAGGCAAGGCGAAGTGCCCGAAGTGCGGGAAGAGCACCAACGTCGAGCAGCAGATGGCGGCGTTCTACGCCGTGACGTCGAAGAAGAGCTGATGCGGCGCCATCGGATGTTGTCCGGCGGACGAAGCGGGCAGCGTATGGCCGCAATCCGCTGACGCCCTGCATCTCGCGCGAAACCGGCAGGTGGATCCGCGCGGCGCCTGCCGGTTTACGCGCCGGCGGCTTTGCCCTTGAACGCCGGCGCGAACACTTCGGCCGCCCACGTCTCCAGCGTCGTCGGAGTCGTATTCTCGCTTCTGCGTCTTTCCTGCGCCGCGATGCGACCCTCGTTGAATCCGCGATACATTTCGTTAATCAACTGCGCGCTCGACCGCGAAAGCCCCAGCTGCGTCATCAGCGCTTCCACCTGTTCGTAGGGCATCTGCTGGTAGCGCAGGTCGGGCTTGCCGATGGCCTTGCCGAGAATCGCCGCTGCCTCGTCGAGCGATACATCGCGCGGGCCGAGCAGCTCGCGCGTGGTCTGCCCGGAAAAGCTCAGCTTGGCGAGTTCTTCGGCCGCGCGCGCGCCGATGTCCCGTGTGGCAATCATGGCCACGGGCAGGTTGCCGCGCATCGAGCCGCCCATCATCCCAAAGGTCTGAATTGCACCCACCTGCATCAGAAAATTCTCAAAGAAGTAGCCTGGCCGCAGGTGGAGCAGATTCAGACCCTTCACTCGATTGATGCGCTGCTCGAAATGATGCAGGCCGCTGATGGGCCCGGCGCCTTCAGGCAGGTGCGCACCCACGCTTGACAGCGTGACCGCGTGCTTCACCCCCGCTTGTTCCACCGCCGTGGCCAGTGCATCGGCCACCCGCGCCTGATAGCTGCGGTAGTCTTCCTGTGTGAAGTCGGGCGGAATCATCAGGTAAGCAGCTTCCGCTCCCCTCATGGCTTCGGTCATCGCGGAGGTATCGAGCACATCCCCCGTAAAAATCTCCGCGCCCTGTTCGGCCAATTTTTTCAGTCGGTCGGCGCTGCGGCCCACGGCACGGACTTTCTGTCCTTTGGCCAGCAGCATCGCTGCTGCCACACTGCCCGTATTCCCTGTTGCACCAATGATGACGATCATTTCCACCTCCGTTGTGCCTTCGTGTTGCGAATTGCATGAACCTGCGTAACACCTGCCGCATCGCAGTCCACTGCCCGCGGTGAAAAGTTCACGATCGTCCGGCCGACAGCCAGCCGCAGGCGAAGTCTAGTTCGGGTCCCAGGCTCGGGGCACTTTTTCCAGGCGGGATCGGCCCGCCCCGCCCCGGAAAATGCAGGCTGCAAACCGGTGCTGACGGCTGCGAACTGTTCACGGTCAGCTTCCTTCGATCATCGGAATCTTCACGCCGGCTTTGCGCGCGAATTGGATGGCTTCGGTGTAGCCGGCATCGGCGTGGCGCGCGATGCCGATGCCCGGATCGTTGGTGAGCACGCGTTCGATGCGTGCGGCCATTTCCCTCGTGCCATCGGCGACGGTCACCTGCCCGGCGTGCTGTGAATAGCCGATGCCCACTCCACCACCGTTGTGAATTGAAACCCACGACGCACCGCTCGCGGTATTCAGCAGCGCGTTCAGCAGTGCCCAGTCGGCAACAGCGTCGGAGCCATCGCGCATCTGCTCGGTTTCACGGAATGGCGAAGCGACCGAGCCCGTGTCAAGATGGTCGCGGCCGATCACAATCGGCGCCTTCAGCTCGCCGCGCGCGACCAACTCGTTCAGTGCCAGCCCGAACTTGTCCCGCTCGCCGTAGCCCAGCCAGCAGATGCGCGCCGGCAGACCCTGGAACCGGACGCGCTTCTGCGCCAGGCGAATCCAGCGATTCAGTATGGCGTCTTCGGGGAACAGTTCCAGCACCAGTTCGTCAGTGCGATAGATATCTGACGCTTCGCCCGACAGCGCCGCCCAGCGGAACGGTCCGCGGCCTTCGCAGAACAGTGGCCGGATGTAGGCGGGTACGAACCCGGGAAAATCGTAAGCGTTGGCGACGCCCGCTTCATGCGCCATGGTGCGAATGTTGTTGCCGTAGTCGAACGTGACCGCGCCCAGCTTCTGCAGCTCCAGCATCCCGCGGACGTGCACCGCGATGGAGGCCATCGCCCGCCGGCGGTATTCCCCCGGGTCGCGCCGGCGCAGCTCGGCGGCCTGTGCCACGTCCAGCCCCTGCGGGATGTAGCCGCCGACGGGGTCGTGCGCGCTGGTCTGGTCGGTCAGCAAATCGGGAACCACGCCGCGGCGGGCCAGTTCAGGAATCACGTCGGCGCAGTTGCCAATCAGCCCGACCGAGGCCGGCTCTTTCTTGCGCACGGCATTCTTCAAGATACGCAGCGCCTCGTCCAGCGAGTTCACCATCACATCGCAATAGCCGGTTTTGACGCGCCGCTTGATGCGCTCCGGGTCCACCTCGACGCCGAGGAACGCTCCGCCGTTCATGGTCGCCGCCAGCGGCTGCGCGCCGCCCATCCCGCCCATTCCGCCCGAAACCACCAGCTTGCCCGCCAGCGAGCCGCCGAAATGCTTTTTTGCCGCAGCGGCAAACGTCTCAAAGGTGCCCTGCAAAATTCCCTGGGTGCCAATATAGATCCAACTGCCGGCCGTCATCTGCCCGTACATCATCAGCCCGGCGCGTTCCAGTTCGCCGAAATGCTGCCAGTGGTTCCAGTGTCCGACCAGGTTGGAATTGGCAATCAGCACCCGCGGCGCCCACGGGTGCGTGCGGAATATTCCCACCGGCTTGCCCGACTGCACCAGCAGCGTTTCGTCCGCTTCGAGTTCGCGCAGCGAGCGCACCAGCGCGTCAAAGCAGGCCCAGTTGCGGGCGGCTCTGCCGGTGCCGCCATAGACGATTAACTCCTGCGGCCGCTCGGCCACTTCCGGGTCGAGGTTGTTCATCAGCATGCGCAACGCAGCTTCCTGCTGCCAGCCTTTGCAGGAGAGTTCGCTGCCGCGCGGCGCGCGCACGGTGCGCGCTTCGCTGGCGGGGTGAGTTGCCGTGTCGGTAGTCTTCAGAGGAGTCATAGCACGCCTCCCGCAGGCATCTTAGCGCACCCCGCTGAGCCCGTGTAGGGGCGAACTTGACGCCAAGGGGGAGGCGCGGGCGCGGTCCTGCTTCCGCAGCGATTGCACCGGGCGCGGGCCTTGCGCTACTCTACGGCCACGCGCCATGTCTTACGCACCTCTCACCCAGCGGTTTCTCGAAGCAGTGGACCGGTTCGCGAATCCCCGCGCACAACTGTTCAAAATCGGCGACCAATGGAAGGCCACCTCGGCCGGGGAGATGCTCCGGCAGGTGGCCGCGCTGGCTCATGCGCTGGCCGAGCTGGGCGTGGGGCCGGGCGACCGCGTCGGTCTGTTCGCCCCGAACCGGCCGGAATGGCACATCGTGGACTTCGCTGTGCTCGGTCTGGGTGCAGTGGACGTGCCCATCTATTTCAACGAAGCGCCGGACCGCATTGTTTACATCCTGAACGATTCTGGCGCGAAGGTGGCCGTTGCCATCGGAGAAGAGCAGGCGCGGCGGCTGCTCGGGGTGCGCGACCGGCTCACTTCGGTGCAGCACATCATCGTTGGCGCCGCACCGGCGGGGATTGACCACGACGTGCTCCGCTACGAGACCCTGGTCGCCAATGGCTCCGATGCGCAGGTGGCCGACTACCGCCGCCGCGCCGCCGAAGTCAAGCCGGAGCAAATGGCTTCGCTGCTGTACACCTCGGGGACTACCGGCGAGCCGAAGGGCGTGATGTTGACCCACCGCAACTTCAGCTCGAATGCCACCGATGCGCTGTGTGGCATCAGCTTCCGGGCCCGGGAGGATACCGGGCTGTCGTTTCTGCCTTTGTCGCACGTTTACGAGCGGCTGATGGATTACACCTACCTGTTTAACGGCGTCTCGGTCGCCTACGTCGAGCGCATTGAGGCCCTGCCGGCGGCGCTGGTCGAAGTCCGCCCCACGCTGGTGGCGGCGGTGCCACGCGTGTTTGAAAAAATCTATGCCAGCATCATGGACAAGGCTGCCCGGGCCACCGGCTTCAAACGCAAGCTGTTTGACTGGGCCGTGCGCGTGGCGCGGCAGGCGGTGCCCTGGCGCGGCTACGGCCGTCCGGTGTCGCTGTGGGTAAAGCTGCAATGGTGGCTGGCCGACAAGCTCGTCTATCCGAAAATCCGCGCCGGACTGGGCGGACGCATCCGCCGCATGAACTCCGGCGCTGCGCCGATTGCCAAAGAACTGCTCGAATTCTACTGGGCTGTCGGTATCGCGATTTATCAGGGCTACGGGCTGACGGAAACTTCTCCGGTGGTCTGCACCAGCCGCGAAGGCAAGAACCGGCTCGGGTCGGTGGGTCCTCCGATTCCCAACGTCGAGGTGCGCATCGCCGACGACGGCGAAATCCTGGTGCGCGGCCCGTGCGTGATGCAGGGCTACTACAACAAGCCCGAGCAGACGCGCGCGGTGTTCACCGAAGACGGCTGGTTCAAAACCGGTGACATCGGCCGGCTGGATGAAGACGGCTACCTGTACGTCACCGACCGCAAGAAAGACCTGATTAAGACCGCGGCCGGAAAATTCGTCGCCCCGCAGCCCATCGAAAACAAGCTGAAGACCAGCCCCTACATTGCCAATGCAGCGGTGATCGGCGACCGGCACAAGTTTGTCGTTGCGCTGCTGGTGCCCAACGTTACGGCCATCGAGGCCCGCGCCCGCGAACACGGCCTCGAATTTCATTCTCCGGCCGAGCTGGCCGCGCATCCCTGGGTGCGCGAGCTGCTGGCGCAGGAAGTGGACCGTCTGACCAACGATCTTGCTCAGTACGAGCGGCCGAAGCGCTTCGCCGTGCTCGACCACGACTTCAGCTTCGACGGCGGCCAGTTGACCTACACAATGAAGCTGAAGCGGCGCGTCATCGAGCAGCGCTACGCCGGCGTCATCGCCTCGCTCTACGCCGACCTCGAAGAACCCCATCCCGCCTGAGAACCGAAGCTCGAGCTTCGAAACCCGAAGCTTGCAAAACAATTTTGAACCGCAAGCCTCCTACTTCCTCCTGGCCGCTCTGATTTGTCGCGGCAGACCCGCCGGAGTAGAATGTCAGCCAGGAGCTGGTATGAACGATCAACTCGTCATCGCCGGACGCGCGTTTCGTTCGCGGCTGATTGTCGGCACCGGCAAATACCGCTCGCACCAGGAAATGGTCCGCGCGCACGAAGCTTCGGGCGCGGAGATGGTGACCGTCGCCGTGCGCCGCGTCAACCTGACCGACAAATCCAAGGAGTCGCTGCTCGATTACATCGACCGCGCAAAATTCTTCATTTTGCCGAATACCGCTGGCTGCTACACCGCCGAGGAAGCCATCCGCACCGCCCGCCTGGCGCGGGAAGTGGGACTTTCGCATTGGGTGAAGCTGGAAGTCATCGGCGACCAGCAGACGCTGTTTCCGGATACCGAGGAGCTGGTTGCGGCCACGAAGCTTCTGGTGAAGGAAGGTTTCGTCGTGCTGCCGTACACGAATGACGATTTGGTCGTCGCCCGCAAGCTGATTGACGCCGGCGCCGCGGCGGTGATGCCGCTGGCCGCCCCGATTGGCTCCGGGCTCGGCGTGCAAAATGCGGCCAACCTGCGCATTCTGCGCGAGCGCGTCTCCGAAGTGCCGCTGATTGTGGACGCGGGCGTGGGCACGGCCTCAGACGCAACCATCGCCATGGAGCTCGGCGCCGACGGCGTGCTGATGAACACCGCCATCGCCGAAGCGCAGGATGCGGTGCTGATGGCCGAAGCCATGCGCGCGGCCATCGAAGCCGGCCGCAAAGCCTACCTCGCCGGCCGCATGCCCAAGCGGCTCTACGCTTCGGCGTCTTCGCCCCTCGCCGGCGTGATCCGCTGATTCGCTTACAGCGTCCCGAAAAACACTCCCCACGCCGTGTTCACCAGCGTGTGCACGACGGCCGAGGCGAAAATCGAACCGGTCTTCTGCCACACGCGGCCGTAGAACAGTCCGGCCACTGTTGCCAGCACGACGTAGCGCCAGTTCGGAAAGCCCAGATTGTTGATGTGCGACAGGCCGAACACGCCGGCGCCCGCAAGCAGCCCGGCCAGCGGGCTGCGCAGCGATTTCTGCAACAGATTCTGCAGCACACCGCGAAACAAGAATTCTTCCGGCCAGGCGGTGAACAGCAGCGTGCCCACCAGCGTCACAGGCAGCAGCTTCAGCCGCTCCCAGTGCGGATCGAAGGCGATGAATCCGATGGCCTGTCCCAGCAGAATCGCAATCGCCGCGAACCCGGCGAAGTGGCCGAGGATAATCCGCTCCCAGCGGCGGCCCCAGCCAACCGTATAGCCCACGCCTGCCAGTCGCCGCGCCAGCAAAAAGCCTGCCAGGCCCACGTTGATGGCCAGCAAGGTGGTCAGCAGGTGGCGGAATTCGCCCGGCACCGGCCACACCCCCAGCAGCCAGCGGAATTCGACCGGCAGCCACAGCACGAGCGCCGCTGCGTAATCCTGCCACGTCCCCGGCGGGCGTTCCCGCACCGAGGAGAGCAGCAGCGCCGGCACGAGCGCGTACCCGGCAACGATGCCCAGTCGCCCGAGGGTGGCCTCCTGTATCCCCAGTGCATAGGCGGCGTAGAGCGCCACCGGCACGAGCGCGCACCCGAGCGCCGCTTCGCGGCCCAGCCGCGCTGCGGTTCGTTCCGCCAGGTTGGCCGAGGCGAAAAAAATCTGCACGCCCAGCAATGACAACATCACCGCCAGGCTGACGGCGAAGTTCCGCCCGCCGAGCCCGATCCAGTTCCCGTAGAACGCCGCCACCAGGCCCAGCACGACCCAGGCGACCATCGCCGCAGAGAAGGGAAGAATTCGCACCGCCGCCCTCGCGCGCTAGTGTATCTCACCGAATCAGTAAGATTTGGTGGAGAAAAAGGACTGGCGCGCGCCGAAGCGCCTCAATCCTTTTTGTCGGATTTTGGCGGGAGGGTGAAGACGAGTTCGCCGGGCCTGGCCAGGCCCATTTCATCGCGCGCGATGCGTTCGATAGCGGCGGGGTCGGATTTCAGGGCTTCGATATCGGCGGAGATGCGCCGGTTTTCCTCGTTCAGCTTGGAGATCTCCTGCTCGAGCCGCTCAGCTTCCCTCTGACTGCGCCGCATGGCCAGAAAGCCGCGGTCGCCGAAAACGTCGTGCACCAGCAGCACCAACACGCCCGCGGCTAGCAACGAGACTCCCCGTCGGCGGAGGAACGCGCGCAGTCGGCTTTCAGTAGCCTTCCCAAAACGCGATGCACGCTTCGCGGCCACCTGCTTTTTCAGTGAGGATTTCTCTATCCGAGCAGCCATTGCTTTGCCTGGTCGGCCAGCCTTTCGGATTCCGCCGGTGACCCGGTCTCCGTATAGATTCGCACCAGCGGTTCGGTGCCGCTCATGCGCATCAGCAGCCATGCGCCGTCGGCGAACACGAGCTTGATACCATCGGTGCGGTCGGTTTGGACGACTTTTTTGCCGGCGAATTCCGAAAAGTCACCCCGGATGCGCTCGCGGATACGCCCCTGCACTTCCTCCGGCACGGAGAGGTTGACGCGCAGCGGCCAGAACTCGGCCCCGACTCTTCTGAACAGCGCGCGGAGCTGTTCGGCCAGTGTCGCGCCGCCGCGCCGCGCAATCATTTCCGCCACGAGCAGGCAGGCCAGCATGCCGTCTTTTTCCGGGACGTGTCCGCGGATGCTCAGGCCCGCGCTTTCTTCGCCGCCCAGCGTGATTTTGTCTTTTTTGATCAATTCACCAACGTATTTGAATCCCACCGGCGTCTGATGCACTTCCACGCCGTACTGCCTCGCAACTGCGTCGAGCAGGTGTGTGGTGGCCACGCTGCGTGCCGCGCCGAGCTTCCAGCCGCGCGTTTCCAGCAGATAGTCGAACAGCAGAGCCAGGATGTGGTTCGGCTGCACGAAGCTGCCTCCGGCATCGAGGATGCCGAAGCGGTCGGCGTCGCCATCGGTCGCCAGCCCCGCGTGGGCGTTCTGCTCGCGCACGGCTGTGCGCAACGGGGCAAGATTCTTTTCGCCGACGTCGGGACCCAAGCCGTCGAACAGCACGTCGCGGTCGGTGCGTATTGCCGCGAAGGGGATGCCGTTTTCCTCGAGCAGGCGGTTCAGATAGCCGATGCCGGCGCCGTGCAGCGGGTCGCAGACCAGCCGCAGCCCGGCTTTGCGGATGGCGCCCAGGTCCACCAGCTCGCCCAGGCGTTTCAGGTATGGCTCGCGCGGGCTGAACCGTTCGATTCGTCCGTCAGGAGTGTGCGGCACCGGTCTCCCTGCCGCGGCAAGTTTGGCAAAGCGTTCTTCGATGTCGCGGGTGACCTCGGGCAGGGCCGGGGCGCCATCGGCGGTAGAAAATTTCAGCCCGTGGTAGTCGGCCGGATTGTGCGACGCGGTGAAGTTGATGGCGCCGTCGGTCTTGCGCCTCACAATTTCGTAGGCAATGGCCGGCGTCGGCGCCGCAGCGTCGCACAACAGCACGTTTACGCCGTGCCCGGCCAGCACTTCGGCGGCCATGCGCGCAAACTCCTCCGACAGGAACCGCGGGTCGTGCCCGACGATCAGCGTGGGGTTTCTGGTTTTCGATTTCACGTGGCCGGCAACCGCGGCCACCGCCAGACGGACGTTTTCAAACGTAAACTCATCAGCGATGATGGCGCGCCAGCCGGAGGTCCCGAATTGGATTCGTTTGCCCGGCACCGGCGGCTATTGTATCTTGGCGCGCGGCCAGGGCAAGCAGGCGGTACCGCGTTGTTGTCCTGCTGATGCCGGCGGGCTTTGCCGGACCAAAAATTCGCAGCGACCGCGCTCACTGTGAGAGCTGGAATCTTTTGCTCTTCCCGCCCCGCGAGATTCGCCCAGGGGGCCGGCGTACCAGGGGGAAACCACTCGCTTCCTCCGGGCGCGTTCGCCGTGGACAGCATGACCGTCGAAGAACCTTCGCGGCCGTTTTGCAGGGGCTGAAGCGTTAGGCAGGAGGGACGATTCAACCATGGCGGCGTCTACGGACAAACTGGTCGTGCTGGTCACCTGCGGCACAGCGACGGAAGCCGACCGCATCGCCTGGTCGCTGGTCGAGAAACGTCTGGCAGCCTGCGTCAACGTTCTGGAAGCGCGGGTGCGCTCCACCTACCGCTGGCAGGGGAAAGTGGAAACTGCAGCCGAATATCTGCTCGTGATTAAAGCAGCGCGGCGGGTGCTGAGTAGGCTCGAAGCGGAGGTGAAGCGACTGCATAGCTACGATGTGCCGGAAGTCATCGCCCTGCCGGTCGCGGCCGGCTCGAAGGAATACCTCGGCTGGCTCGAAGGCTGCCTGCTGTCCAGATCGCGCGCGACGCACTTGAAAGGGAAGAAGCGATGAGCACTTCGCCGGCTACGACTCCCTGGCTGCTCGGCGAACGCGGCGGTTTCCGCTGGTTCCACGTCGAAGACGTGAAGGGACCGGCGCTCGACGCGCTGGCCGCTGAATTCGGCCTGCACGAACTGGCCGTCGAAGACTGCCGCGACGAGCTGACCCGCGCCAAGCTGGAAGAATACGAAGGCCACATCTTTATCATCGCCAATACCGTCCATTTCGACGCCGAATCCTGCGCGTGCTGGTTCGGCGAGTTTGACATCTTCGTGGGCCGCGACTTTCTGATCAGCGTCCACAAAGGCCCCAGCCGCACCGCCGCAGCCATTCGCCCGAAATTCGACACCCAGGCAAAGCTGGCCCATCCCGGCCGGCTTCTGCACGCCCTGCTCGACTGCATCGTGGACCGCTACTTGCCGGTGCTCGACTCCATCGAGGACCGCATTCGGGCGCTTGAAGACCGCGTGATTGACGAGGCGTCGCCCGAACTGCTGTCGGAAATCTTTCGCGTGCGCCGCGCGCTGGTGGACTTCCGCCGCACCGCATTAACCATGCGCGAGGTGCTGAATCAGTTGCTGCGGCGGAGCGAGCCGTGGTTTCGCTCCCAGTACGCCTACTACCGCGACGTCTACGACCACCTGGTGCGCGCCATGGACCTGACCGAGTCCTACCGCGAAATCCTTACCGGAATCCTCGACGTGCACCTGTCCGCCACCGCCAACCGCGCCAATGCGGTCATGAAGGCGCTCACCATTTTCGCCACGCTGGCGCTGCCGTTCCTGTTGGTGACCGGTTTCTACGGGATGAACTTCAGCAACCTGCCACTGCTCGAGCACCGGCTGGGGTGGTGGGTGGCGACCGGCGTGATGGTCAGCGTGGCACTGGGCCTGTTGTGGGTGTTCCGCCGCAAACGCTGGCTCTAACAATGGCCGCGGACGCAGTTGCACCGCACTCAGACCTTCCCCAGGGCCTGGTCGAGGTCGCTGATCAAATCCTCGGCGTCTTCGATGCCGACCGACAGCCGCACCAGCCCGTCGGTGATGCCAATCTGCTGGCGGACCTCGGGCGGCACCGAAGCGTGGGTCATCAGGGCAGGCAGTGAAATCAGCGTCTCGACGCCGCCCAGGCTCTCCGCCAGCGCGCACAGCCTGACGTTAGCGAGCAGCCGGCGTGCCGCTTCCTGCGAGCCGACGTCGAACGAGAGCATCGCCCCGGGACCGCGTTGCTGCCGCGCGGCCACCTCATATTGCGGATGAGATTTCAGCCCGGGGTAGAAAACCCGCTTCACCTTGGGATGTTTCTCCAGAAATTGCGCCACCGCTATGCCGTTCCTGTTGTGCTGCTCCATGCGCACGGCCAGCGTCTTGATGCCCCGGGCCACCAGCCAGCAGTCCATCGGCGCCAGGCCCGTGCCGGCTGACCGCTGGAGGAAATAGATGCGCTCGGCGTCTTCAGGTCGGGTCAGAATGACGGCGCCGCCGGTGCAGTCGCTGTGGCCGTTCAGATACTTGGTCATCGAATGGACGACGATCTGCGCGCCCAGTTCAATGGGCCGCTGCAGATACGGCGAGAGAAACGTGTTGTCCACCGCCAGAGTCAGATTGCGGCTGCGCGCCAGCCGGGCCACCGCAGCGATGTCGGTGACGAGCATCGTCGGGTTGGTGGGCGTTTCGACATAGATCATCTTCGTCGCCGGCTTCAGGGCCTTTTCGATTTTTTCCAGGTCGGAGGTATCCACGTAGTCGAATGACAGCCCGAATTCGACCAGCAACTGCGTAGTCAGCCGGAACACGCCGCCATAGACGGCCTGCGAGACAATGACGTGGTCGCCCGGCCGCAACAGCCGGAACACTGCGTCAATCGCCGCCATGCCAGAGGAAAACACGTAAGCCGCGCTGCCGCCTTCCAGCTTCGCCACGCACCGCTCCAGCGCCCGGCGGTTCGGGTGGGCCGTGCGGGCGTAGTCGTAGCCTTTGTGTTTGCCGACTGCTTCCTGCACGTAGGTCGAAGTCTGATAGATCGGTGGCACAATCGCCCCGGTGGCCGGGTCGGGTTCCTGGCCGACGTGGATGCAATCGGTGGCAAAGCCCATACGGGCCTCCTCAAGAAATTCTTCCGCCGCGGCGGGAGAGCGGGCCAGCGGCAATTTCGGGTTGCAGAATCAGCCGCTGAGGTATAAAAAAGACCAAGGTCCGCGGGTGGCTCCGTTGGGAACAGGGCGCGCCCTTGCCAAGGAGCCGCACGAAGGTAGCGCAGCGCTGCTCGGCAGTCAATCGTGCGAGGCACCCTGCAGGCTCGACCCATGCGTAAGACCATCAGCTTCGTCCTCACTGTTCTTCTTGTCTGGGCTCCTGTGGCCGCCGCCGTTCCCGCAGACACCCAGAAGAAGAACTCCGACATCAGCAAGATCGGGCAGCGGGACATCAACAAAGGCTCCTGGAACCTGTATTCCATCGAAAAAGAGATGGAGATGGGGGCTGAGCTGGCCGCCGAAGCCGAGCGCAGCGTAGTCTTATTGCGCGACCCGGTGGTGGTGGACTATATCCGCGACCTGGCCGACCGCATCGTGCGAAATTCCGACGCACGCGTGCCCGCCCAGGTGCGCGTGGTGGATTCCGACGAGCTGAACGCCTTCGCGCTGCCCGGCGGCCATTTCTTCATCAACACCGGGCTGATTCTGGAAGCGCAGACCGAAGCCGAGCTGACCAGCATCATCGCGCATGAAATCGCCCACGTGGCCGCGCGGCACGCCACCAAACAGCGCACCAAAGCCAATATTTGGAACTGGGTTTCGATTCCGCTGCTGATTTTCGGCGGTCCGGTGGCCTACAGCGTATATCAGGGCGCAGCGATTGCCGTCCCGCTGACGTTTCTGAAATTCAGCCGCAACGCGGAAAAAGAGGCCGATTTTCTCGGCTTGCAATACCATTACAAGGCCGGCTACGATCCGGTTGCCTTCGTGGATTTCTTCGAGCGACTCAAGCGGCTGGAAAATGAAGGCGATGAAGGCGGCATTGCGGGGATTTTTTCTACCCACCCGATGACCAGAGACCGCATCAAGATGGCCGAAGAAATCATCGGGAAATACCTGCCGGAACGTGAGGAATACGTGGTTACCACGTCGCGCTTCGATCAAGTGCGGGCGCATCTGCGGCGGCTGCTCGGCGTTCGCACGCGCAATGCCCGGCAGGGAGAAGAGCCGGTGCTGCGCGACCGCACCGGTAACCGCCGGCCGGACAACTTCCGCCCGCGCGGCCACTTCTAACCGCATGATGACCATGGCACTTCGCAAACGGCTCGTGCTGCTACTGGCGGTGCTGCTGGCGGTCCTTCTACTGCCGGGGATCGCTCAGGACAAGCAGGACAAAGAAGAACAGCACGACGAGGCCGCGCGCACCGACCTGCGCATCGAAGTCGTCGGCGGGAAAAAGGAAGACCCGGTGGACAACGCCAGCGTCTACCTGCGCTTCCCGCGCGACGGCAAGTCCGTCCGCTCGAAACTTCTGGAGCTCAACCTGAAGACCAACGTGAACGGAGTGACCCGCTATCAGTCCGCCCCGCGGGGAAAAGTCCTGATCCAGGTCATCGCCAAGGGATGGAAGACCTTCGGCAAGTGGTACACACTGGAAAAAGAGGAGGAGACCATCCGCATCAAGCTCGAAGAGCCGCCCCGCTGGTACTAAATTCCCCGCCTTTTGTGCCGCAGCGATTCCCTGAAGCGGAAGAATCTGCTTCCGCTTTCAAGATGGTTTCAGAAAAAACTGATGCGATCGAAATTTTTGCGCTATCAGCAGGTTTCCTTCCAAAATCTTCGCGCCGGTTTGCTTCACGATTGTGCAAACCGCATCAAGCCCTGCGCTGTTCTACGTTTAGAGAATTTCGCGCGATGATTTCCACAAACTTTTCGACATTTTTGTTGAAAACGCCTCGCGCATCGGGCTGGTTTTGACCCGTTGCCCGGCCGGTGCTAAAGTTGGCAGCTTCGGAGTCAGGCTCGATGCCGGCTGAAAAACCGAACGGCTTCTCCCGCTGGCGGTTCCTGTGGGCCAACTTGTGGACTCGCCCGATTCGTTCCTCGCTGACCCTGGTCGCCATTGGCCTGCAAGTCTTTCTGGTGCTGTTTATCGTGGGACTTTCGGGCGGAGTGGTCCGTGAATGGGGCAAGCGCGTGGAAGGCGTCGGCGCCGACCTGTTCATCCAGCCGCCGAATTCGTCCATTTTTTTTGCATTTTCGAAAGCCGTGATGCCGGAGCTGTTGGCCGCGCGGCTGCTGGACGTTCCCGGTGTGGCACAGGTGGCGCCGGTGCTGGTAACCAACGACACTGTGGGGCTGAACGTCATCTACGGGATCGACTACCAAAGCTTCAACTCGCTCAGCCGCGGCTTCGAGTTTCTGGCCGGCCGCCCCTTCGAAGCCGATTACGAACTGCTGGTGGATGACATCCGGGCCCGCGCCAACGGCCTCGAAGTGGGTGACACTGTCACGCTGCTCGGCCACGAATTCACCGTCAGCGGAATCGTCCGCCACGGCAAGGGCGCACGCTATTTCATCCCGCTGCGGACGGCGCAGGATATCGTCGGTGCGGCGGGCAACGTTTCTCTGATCTATGTCCGCAGCAGCGGCGACACCGAAGGCACGCGCCAAGCCATCCTCGCGCTGCTGCCTGACCACACCGTGCGAACCGTAGCCGAATACATGACCCTGATGAACTCGGAAAATCTGCCCGAACTGCAGCCGTTCATCCATTCCATCGTGGGCCTGGGCGTGGCCATCAGTTTTTTGGTGGTGCTGCTCACGATGCACACCCTGGTGCTGGAACGCACGCGGGAAATCGGCATCCTGAAAGCGCTGGGGACGACGAAAGGCGGCATCACCGGTCTGATTGTCAGTGAAACGCTGCTGCTGGTCGCGCTGGGTTCCGCCGTAGGCGTCCTCGCCACCTACGGCGTGCGCGGCATCCTGGGCCAGACGAATCCCACCCTCACCGTGCTTGTCGGCGCGGAATGGATTGTGCGCGCCATTCTGCTTGCGGTGGCGGGCGCAGTGGCCGGAGCCCTGTACCCGGCCTGGCGAGCGGCCGGCTTCGACCCGGTAGATGCCCTGGCTTACGAATAGGGCGCATTTTCCCTTATCGAATAGCAGGCTGCGAGCGCACACCGTTGCCGCAGCCCTGTGGATGCCATGCCTTGGAAGCGTTCGGAGCTTGCTGCCGGGCTGATTGTTCTCCCGCTGCTGCTCGCGGTGGCCTGGCCCGCGTTTGCGCAGGCTGCGCCTTGGGGAAAGCCTTGTATCCAATGGACCCCAGAAGACGCCGCCAAAGTCCTCGAGGATTCCCCTTGGACCCGCCGCATCGGCGTGCCTGCGGTGTGGCTGCGCATGACCGCCGAAGCAGTGGAGGCAGGTCCGGTGGCGCCGGTGGGCAAGATGCCGCCGGATTTCCCGCATTCCGAGCTGCGCGACGGCGACCCCATCGCCACATTTCTGCTGCGCTGGGAATCTTCGCGCGCGGCAGCCTGCGCCCGCGAACTGCTCCCGGAGCGCAAAAAACAACTGATCCGCGGCACCATCGCGCAGGAGCCTGCCGCCGGCGAAATCGTGCTGCACCTGGTGCGGGATAACTGGGTGCCGTTCGTCCGCGTTCTGGACGCCGTTAGGCTGTTGGAGACCACCTATCTCACTCTGCGCTCTTCCGGCCGGCGTGTCTATCCCGCCCGCATCGAGATTCTGCGCGATTCCGAGGGCCATGCGCAGGGGTTGACGTTTTACTTTCGCCGCTTCGACCGTGACGGGCGCCCCTGGCTTGGCGCGAACGAAGACCGCGTGGACTTTCATTGCCGCTTCGGCGCCGTCGCTTCCTTGCACACCCACTTCCGCCTGCGCGCGATGGTGTTCGATGGCCGGCCGGATTTTTGAACGGCCGGCACACGCCGCAAGGTGCAAACCAGCCGGAAGCGTGAGATGATTTGGCGTCGCCGGCAGCCATCCTCCGTGTGCGAGCCTGTGCGACTTCCGCGGCTGCGAAAGGAGAGCGTATGTTGAGCAAGCATGTGGCGATTCCCGTGACAGTCTTCTTTCTTCTGGTTTTTTCTGCAGCAGCGCAGATGCCCGGCCAGGGGCCGAACCTGCGCGGCATCTGGTCGCCAAAGGTCGGCGCCGGCGCTGTCTATGAATACAACGACCCGCAGCAGGGCAAGATGACTATGGAGTTCGCCGTGGTAGGCGAAGAAAAGGCCGGTGGCAAGAACGCATACTGGCTTGAAATGCGCATGAACCATCCTGAGGAAGGCCGCGTCATCGTCAAGCACCTGGTGGTCATCGGCCCGGACGAAAGCGATGTGCTGCGCATGATTTTTCAGACCGATGGCCAGCCGCCGATGGAAATGTCCGTACAGATGCAGCAGCGCATGGGCGGCGAGGCTTCGACAGTGCCGAAGGACGTCCGAGAAGCCGCCGAGCTGGTGGGCACCGAAGCAGTCACCACTCCGGCCGGCACCTTCACTTGTGAGCACTACCGGATGAAAGACGGCTCGGCCGACGTCTGGATTTCTTCCAAGGTGGCCCCGTATGGCATCGTCAAGATGACTTCGCGCGACAGCTCGATGATGTTGGTCAGAATGCTGTCCGGCGAAAAGTCGCAGATACGCGGCGAGCCGCAGAAGATGCCCATGATGCCCGGCATGCCTCGCCGGTAGCGTCGGCACGCGGCATCTAACCGTTGGCCACCCGGGTTGCGGTGCCTCCCTGCCTTTTGTGCTGCGGCGGGGCAGGCGGTTTCCTCCTGAATCTCCGCTTGGCACTCCCGCGCGGCTCTGGCAAATTGCAATCTCGTGCAAGCAGTGTGAGGTGCCCATGCGCGCAGCGGGAGACAAGTTCTATCGCGCGAAAATCACCAGCCGCGGGGACGAGCTGATTCGCAAATATGCCGGCGCCTGGGGGCTCGACGGCTCAAACGCTTTCGGCCACCTGTGCGGCCATCCAGAGATGATCGAACACGCCAAAGGCATCTTGAAGCGTCGCGGCTTTCCTAAAGAAGCCATCAAGGAAGAAATGTACTGGGTCCCCTCGAAATGATTTGCGGCGCATTGGCATCCGCCGGCGGTTTTCCGCAGCCGCCTGTGGGCACCGCTTGACAATTGGCGCTGCGCCGCCGTATGTTCCGCACGTCTGACGACCCCTCTGGGCCGGCGAGTCCTGCGCATGCCCGCCGGCGAGTTTATCCTGAACGAGAATCTGGTGATCCGGGCCCTGTAGGTTTTTCCTATTCCGGCGGACCGCCGCCTGGAAACGTTTGTGGAGGCGGCGCATCAGGAGGCTCGAGCGATGACATTGCCCGGTGAGAAAACTTCGGCGAATCAGGAGTCGGTTTACGCGAAGTGGAAAGATGCGCAGGGAAAGACCTACACCGGCTGGATGGCCACGGCGGCGAAGCTCGGCTTCTACGCCTACTTGATTGCCGATCCAGAGATAACCATGAAGGTGTTCGGCCTGAGCAGCCCCGCGAAATGGAAAATCCTGCTATGGCTGGTGGCGTTTCACCTTGGCGCCTCGCTTTCGATGAGTGTTTCCGGCGGTCTGGTCAGCAAATACACGGGCATCGTTTACGCGCACGACCGGGCCGGCTTTGCGAAGGCCGGCGGGTACGACGTGGGTTACTGGTCGCCGCTGGCCGCGCAGCTCGGTCTGTTTGGTGTGTACTGGTGGACTGCGCTTGGGTGGGACACCGACCCCATCGCCGTGGCACGCAGCCCCTGGATCTACCTGCTGGTGACCACGGTTCTGGGGATGCTGCTGACCTGGATTGTCGGCGCGGTCGTCTTTCGCGCATATGCCCGGCGGAACCCGGAGGTAGTGTTCCACAACCTGATGCAGCGTTCCCGCCGCTAGCGCTGGAGCAGGCCGATGCGCATTGTTTCGCAAACCAAGGAGCGGCTGGAACTCACTCACCGCACGATGTGGTTCATGCTGCTGATGGGGCTGTTTTCCCTGGGCGGTGCAGCCTGGACCTGGTGGAAGGCCGAAGACTGGAAGCACTACATCGGCATGGGACTGCTGGTCCTGACCGGCGTCGCGCTGGGGGTGATGGCCTGCAACAGCGAGGTCGTCTTCGACCGCCGCCGCGGCATCTTCGAAGCCCGCCACCGCTACCTCACCGGCAAAACCCGCACCGCGGCCGCCTGGCTGCGCGACGTCGAAGCCGTCGTCATCAGCCAGGACTCCATCGCCGGCAACGTCCTCGCCGTCATCTGCCTGCGCCTCGGCGGCACCGACCTGCCCATTACCATGTTCGGCAGCCCTTTTCCCGGTAGTGTCCACAATCATGCCCAACGCATTGCCAACTTCCTGCGACTGCCGTTGATGGAAAAGGACCGTCTGGTGGTTGAATCCCCCGAAGATCAGACGCAATCTAAGCTCCAGGATTTCCTGGGAGAGAAAATCAGCAGGGCTACGTTTGACCGGCTCCGCCGCCACCTGGAACAGGAGCTGTTCGGCGTGCGCTGCCCCGGCTGCGGCGCGGTCGAACGCCTCCCGGCCATCAAGCTGATGGAGCCCCGCGCCTACGAGAAGTTCGCCGTCAAATGGGACCATGCAACGCGCTGCCTGCGATTGATCTGCAAGACATGTTACGCCCAGTCGCAGATCACGCCGGAACAGGTGCAGGAGTCGCTGCGGCGCTACTCGAACTGACGCTGCGCCAGCTCCACCTCGCCCACCACCCGGGCGATTGTGCGCAGCGGGATTTCCACGTACACAGACTCCTCGGGCGAATCCACGTCTACAACCAGCTTCCGGCCGCGTTTTTCGATGCGCACGCTCTCGAACGCCTCCTCGACCTCCACGAGCACGAAATCCGGCACGGCTTCCAGGTGCCTCGCCGCGGCCACCGAAGCCGGCAGCGCGGAGCGAATTTGCGGCGGCAATTGCGGCAGCCGGTCATCGGGGACGAACTTCATCGCCAGCGACATGGGCGCCGCCGGCAGGAACAGGTTCACGCGCTCGCCTTCGGGCCGGTGCTCAGTCACGTTGACAATCACCGCACCTTCGCGGTAAGCCAGCGCTCCGGCCAGCGCCGCCGTCCCCAGCGAACCCAGCATAATTTTTCCCAGCAGCATCATGTTAGCCCCCCATTGCCAGATTTCGCGAGGGCACTCGCACACCGAGTCGGCGTTCCGTCGCGGCGCACAGGGTGCTGAAAAACTGGTACGCTTCGTCAGCGGCTTCAGGCGCGAGATAAGCCCGCCCCCCAAAAGGCGCAAGCGCTTCAGCCACTGACGACTTTACGCTCCGGTTTTTTCTGCAAGCTCCTACTCCTGCGTGCTCCGCGTGTCCACCCAGACGCGCACGGTTTCCTTCTGCTCGCGCACGTCCACGATGATAATGTCACCATGTTCCGCTAAGGCGCGCACTGCGGCAACCAAGTTCAGCTCGTTCGGGTCATCGGCGTCCAGCAGCGCCTCGACCACGGTCATGGGCACCTTCACGTCTACGTTTTCACCATTCTTACCGCGGACCTCGATCAGCAGGTAGCCGCCCTGCTTGGCCACGCGAACGTTCTCGTCCTCGCTCTGGACGGTCAGGAATTCGCCGTCGCGGGTGGTCTTCAAGGCCTCGACGATGGCACGGATGTCCACGTCGCGGACACCGCGATTGCGGATGCGCAGCTTACCCTCACGCAGCTCGTGCGTCTTGATCGCCGGCAACACTTTTTCTGCCAGCGAGAGCGGCAGGTTGACGCGCACCTTCTCGCCCTTGCCATTCGAATCGTCCACGCGGATGTGCAACCAGCGCTCGCCCTGCTCCTGCGCCGCGGCCGGAGCCGCCAGCACCAACAGCGAAGCCCATGCCAGCGCTGCCAGAGTCCTCAGTGCTCGTTTCATCTCTGTTTCCCTCCTCCAGTCAGACGTACGCAGTCTTCGCTGGAAAAGTTCCCGCTTCATGCGACGAGCGCCGCCACGCGCCTGATCGCCCGGCGGGGAAGGGAACCGCCGGTGACAACTGCTTTGCAAGCGGGGGCAAAGATCTGAACCCTGGTTGCAGGGAAAAACAAAACAACGGCGGCCGGTTTCTCGCCTGAGGGGAATCCCTGAACTTCCCGGCCGCCGTTGCACTGACCCTAGTTGCCCTGGGGCAGGACAACCGAGTCAATCACGTGAATCACGCCGTTCGAGCAGCGGATGTCGGTCTGCACCACCCGCGCGTTGTCCACCAGGACGTTCGAGCCCCCCTTGAGGCTCACGCGCAGCGAGCTTCCTTGCACTGTCTTTAGGGTTTTCTGCTTCACTACGTCCGCTGCCATCAGCCTGCCCGGCACGACGTGGTAGCTCAGAATGGCCGCCAACTGCGCCTTGTTTTCCGGCTTCAGCAGGTTTTCCAGCGTGCCAGCCGGCAGCTTCGCGAACGCCTCGTCGGTCGGCGCGAACACAGTGAACGGCCCTTCCCCTTTGAGTGTTTCCACCAGCCCGGCAGCTTCGAGTGCCTTGGCCAGCGTATTGAACTGTCCGGCGGCCACCGCGGTCTGCACGATATCGCGTGCCGGTGCGGTCGTTCGTGTGGCATGAACCTGCATGCCTGCTAACATAAGCGCCACGCCGATAATGCCGCTCATGAATACTCCCCAAAAGGTGTTGCCACAGAAGTTAAACATGCCCTTTCTCCTTTTCGATTCTCGAATTTGTCGCCGAAAACCCCTTCCGCTTCTGATCTGAAATCTCAATTCCCGGGTCCATGCGCTTGCTACCGGGACCGGGCCGGTTCCGGCTGGGCCTGCCAGCGCCGTCCGATGGCCTTCCAGAGCAACCCCTGGTAGATCCCGGCCAGCCCGACCAGCAGGTAGACAATCGAGGTCAGCGCCGAAGTCTCCCCGAACCGCATCCCAAACAGTGCGGCGACCAGGTCGAATTTGGCCAGTCCGATTAGGCCCCAGTTCAAAGCCCCGACGACCACCAGCACCGCGGTGATGACGTCCATTGTTTTCACTGCCGTGTCTCCTTTCCGTTTCCGCTTTCGCGTCCTGCGCATGTGACTATAATTCAAAAAGTCTTGACTACAAGTTAAAAGCCGTTCACACTGGAAAGTCGAGTGAAGCCCAGTCAAAAAGCGTGCCGTTTTTTGACTGTGGTGCAAAACAGCGAGGAAAAATGCTTTCCGCAACCCTGCAGGACGGTCTGGAGCGCTACGCCATCGGCGAAAAATTGCGTGCGCTGCGGCTGCGGAAAAAAATGGGCCTGGTTGAACTGGGCCGCCACACCGGGCTCTCGCCCGCGCTGCTCTCCAAGCTGGAACGCAGCAAGTTGTTCCCCACGCTGCCGACCCTGCTGCGCATCGCTCTGGTCTTCAGCGTGGGCCTGGAGTACTTCTTCAGCGACGTGCGCAAGCGGCATGCGCTGGCAATTGTGCGCAAGCAAGACCGCATCCGCCTGCCAGAGAAGCCAGAGGCTCGCGCCCCGGCCTATTTCTTCGAATCGCTCGACTTTCCCGCCACCGAACGCAAGCTGAACGCTTACCTGGCTGACTTTCAGGCCGTGCCGACTGAAAAACTGAAGGCGCATACGCATGCGGGCGTGGAATTTCTCTACGTGATGCGCGGCACGCTGGCGCTGCGCATCCGCGAAGAAGAGCATCTGCTCGCAGCGGGTGATTCCATCTACTTCGATTCCTCCGTGCCGCACAGCTACCGCCGTCACGGCCGCCCGCCCTGCTCCGCCATCGTGGTCACCGCGCCGTAGCAGGCCGGTCGCGTTCCGGCGGCTCCGCATTCGTTCTGTCGGCCCCGTGCAACTTTCTGCTGGCGCGCGACGTATTCCCGATTACAATGCGGGGCTTGGAGGTTCCGCTGATGCCACAGAGTCGTTTCTTCCGCCGGCTGGCGCTGCTTCTGTTTGGCATCGCGAGCGCCGCGCCGCTGGCCGCGCAGGCGCCCGCCGTATCCGACTTCGCTGCGAAAGCCGAGGAGTACCTCGCCGCGCAGATGCGCGTGAACAAATTCATGGGTTCTGTTCTGGTGGCGCATAAAGGCGAGGTCCTGCTGCGCAAAGGCTACGGTTTCGCCGACCTCGAACACAGCGTGCCCAACACGCCCTTGACCAAGTTCCGCCTTGGCTCGGTGACCAAGCAGTTCACCGCTGCAGCGATTCTGCTGCTCGAACGGCAGGGCAGGCTGAGCGTCCAGGATTCGGTCTGCAAATTCATGGAAAACTGCCCCCAGGCCTGGCAGCCCGTCACGATTCACCATCTGCTCTCGCACACCTCGGGAATCCCCAATTTCACCAGCTTTCCCGACTACCTCGAGAAAATGGCGATGCCGTGCCCGCCAGAGTGCACCATTGAGCGTCTCCGTGAGAAGCCGCTCGATTTCCCCACCGGCGAGAAATGGTCCTACAGCAACTCCGGCTACATCCTGCTGGGCTACATCATCGAAAAGGTAGCCGGGGAGCCCTACGACAAGTTCCTGCGTGAAAATATTCTCGAGCCCCTCGCGCTCGAAGACACCGGGTACGACCACAGCGTCGAAATCCTCCCGCAGCGCGCCCGCGGCTACAGCCGGCAGTCCGACACGCTGCGCAACGCCCGCTACCTGGACATGACCATCCCGCACGCCGCCGGCGCGATGTATTCCACCGTCGAGGACCTCTATCGCTGGGACCAGGCGCTCTACACCGACATGCTGCTGCCCGCTGCGGTGCGTGAAGCGATGTTTACTCCGGTGAAGAACAACTACGCCTATGGCTGGGGCGTCCGGCGGCAGCTCGAGCGCACGATGATCGGCCACGGCGGCGGCATCAACGGCTTCTCGGCCTTCATCGCGCGCTATCCCGACGACCGCGCCACCGTCATCGTGCTGAGCAACGTGGAGCAGGCCAATGCCGGGCGCGTGGCGCGCGACCTGGCCGCAATTCTTTTCGGTGCGCCCTACGAGCTGCCCAGAGAGCGCACCGTTGTCGAACTGCCGCCAGAAGTCCTCGAGCGCTATGTGGGCCGTTACCAGGCCGAAGGTATCCTCACCCTGGACATCACGCGGGAAGGCAACCGTTTGTTCGCGCAGGCCACCGGACAGCCAAAAGTGGAAATCTTCGCCGAAGCGGAAGACAAGTTTTTCCTGCGCGTGGTGGACGCGCAGCTCACGTTTCAGCAAGACGCGGCAGGCAGAATCACCAGCCTGGAATTCGTGCAGGGCGACGCGAGGTTTACTCTGCGCCGCATCGAGTAGTCCCGCCTGTGCCTTTCGCTCGCTTGCTATTTCTGTTTTTCACAGCTCCCATTGCAACTTCAGCGCCTCTGGCGTTCAAGGCTCTTGCTTTTTCTGCAAGCTCTGTGTTCGTGGTGCCCTCTGTGTTAAAAGTTTTTGGCGGAATTTCCCCCCGGAGAAGACAACATGCTGAACCGTCGCATCGGCAAGGTCCTCCTGCTCGCACTTTTGCCGTGGTGTGCCCTCCCCGTGCCCGCGCAGGAAAGCGGCGCCGTCCGGCTGGCGCAAGCCTGGCAGCGCATTGACGCCTATATCCGTCAGCAGATGAGCAACTCGCGCACGCCGGGCCTCGCGCTGGCCGTCACCAGCCGCGAGGGCCTGCTGCACCTAGCCACATTCGGTTACGCCGACCGGAAGGCTCGCCGGCCTGTCACGCCGGAGACTCTTTTTCAAATCGGTTCAATCTCAAAGTCCTTCACCGCGATTGCGCTGTTGCAACTGCGTGAGGAAGGCAAGCTCGAGCTTGACGCCCCGCTCACGAAGTACTGGCCGTGGTTTTCCGTCCAGTCGCAGCACCCGCCGTTCACCGTCCATCATCTGCTGATGCACACCTCCGGCCTCCCCCGCGACCGCGACGACATCCCCTCCTCTCCATTCAGCGCCTGGGCCGTCCGTGAACGCACCACCGGATCGCCGCCCGGCCAGCACTGGGCGTACTCCAATGTCGGCTATCAGATCCTCGGCTACCTGCTCGAACACCTGGACGGCAGCGACTACGCCACCATCATTCGCAAGCGAATCTTTGCGCCGCTGGGCATGAAGCAGAGCGTGCCCGTAATTGCCTTCGCCTCGCGCGCACGCATGGCCGTGGGGTATCAGACGGCCTATGACGACCGCCCGGCCCACCGCTCACACCCGCTGGTCGAAGCGCCGTGGTTTGAATACGGCGCTGGCGATGGCTCGATTGCCGCAACGCCCGCCGAACTGGCCGCCTACCTGCGCATGATTCTGAACCGCGGCGCCGCCCCCGCCGGCCGCGTCCTTTCGGACGAAGGTTTTCAGCTCTTCACCCAGCGTACCGTTGAGGTACCCGGGCGCGGCTGGTATGGCTACGGCATCAGCATCCGCGAAGAACAGGGCCGCACGCTGCTCTCGCATGCCGGCGGGATGGTCGGCTACAGCTCGATGATGCTGGGTGACGTGACCACCGGGATTGGCGCCGTGGTGTTTGTCAACGGCCCGGGCAACCCCGGACAAGTCGCAGAGTTCGTGCTCAACTGCGTCCGCGCGGCACTGCGCGGCGAACCGCTGCCGCCGCTGCCCGACCCGGAGCCGCCCGGGCACGTCGCGAACGCGGCGGATTACGCCAGTACGTTTGCCGGCCCGGATGGCGCGCGGCTGCGCTTTCTGGCTGACGGCGAAAAGCTCTTTCTCGTCCGCGGCGAAGAGCGCATCCCGCTCGAACGCCGCGGGCCCGACCGCTTTTACGCGAATCACCCGGACTTCGCGCTGTTCCCAATCGTTTTCCGCCGCGCGAAAACAGAAAAACAGGAAGGAGAAGAAATCCCGTCCGGGCCGGTCGTCGAAGTGCATCACGGCGCTGCTTGGTACTTCAACGAAGGCTACACCGGCCCGCGTGCTTTTACTGTCCCTGCGGAATGGCCATCCTACGCCGGCCACTACCGCACCACGAACCCGTGGCTTTCGAACTTCCGCGTGCTGCTACGCAAAGGCAAACTATGGCTGGTGTTCCCTCCGGGGAATGAAGAGGAACTGGTGCCGCTTGCGCCGGGGCTGTTCCGAGTGGGTGCCGAGGATGAGTCTGCCGAACGACTCCGCTTTGACGTCGTGATCGAAGGCCGGGCCCTGCGCGCCAACCTTTCGGGCGTGAATTTCTACCGCACCTTCACCCCATAGCCACTGCAAATCCGTGTCTTCAGACGCGGGGTTTGGTTTCTCCCTTCCCGCACTGCGGGAAGGATGACGCATCCACTCTCCAGGCGGGAACCTTTTCCGAAAAGCCGCGTCTAACTGAACAAAGGGAGAATGGCTGGCTGACGGAGCGCGCTCCTGTGTACCTTCGCTGGAGGCTTCAAAGTGCCCTGTGCGCTGCGGCTGTTGTGCTGGCGCTGGAGTTGCCTGCGCGCGCCGCCAACGGGCCTGCCGAATTGCGTTTCGAACGCATCCTGGAAGTGAACATCCCTATCCGCATTGAAATCACCACAGAGATGGGCAACATCACCGTGCGCACCGGCGCGCCCGACGCGGTGCAGATTACGGGCATCGTGCGGGTCCCGCCCGGCCGCTATGCGAACGATGCGGAAGCGCGCCGGCGCGCCCGCGCCCTGGCTGCCGCGCCGCCCATCGAACGCCAGGGCCAGCGCATCCGCATCGGCCACATCCGCGACCGCGAGCTGCGCGAAAACGTCGGCGTCAGCTATGAGCTTGTGGTGCCCGAATCCACCGAGCTCAGGGCGGTAGCCGGCCTTGGTCACTACCGCGTAGTCGGGCTTGCGCGGAACGTCACCGTGAAAACCGGCGCCGGCAACCTGGAGCTCGCTGGCATTACCGGTGAAGTGCGTGCGGAGACTGGCATGGGCATGGTCGAAATCCGCGACGTCACCGGTCCGGTGCGCGTCCGCGCCGCGGCTGGTCACATCCGCGCCGAAGGCATTCCCGCGGGACGTTGGGAGTTTGGCACTGGCCTGGGCGACGTAGTCATTACCGTGCCCGCCCACGCGAGCTTCTCGCTCCACGCGCGCAGTCCGCTCGGACATATCTCCAGCACTCATCCGCTGAAACTCAACGGCAGAAAGCGTGAAGGTGAACTCCACGCCGAGGTCCGCGGCGGCGGCCCGAAACTCGAGCTGGCCACTGAGCTCGGCTCCATCCGCGTCGAATAGGGCAGATCGTTCCGCCCGGGGCGGAATTGAGCGTGGCAGCTCCAACCGGTACTGGTGGGCTCTCGCGCAAGCGGTATTTCCAGCCGGGCAGATACTGCCCCGCGGGTTGCCGCACAAGATGCAGGCGCCCGCGGCTTGCGCGCCGCGTACAGTTCGCGATAAATTCCGGACGCGACGGGAGAAATGCGCGATGAAACGAATTGGAATCGTCATGCTGCTGGTGTGCGCGGGGCTGCTCGTGTGGACTGATGACCTGGCGCCGCAAGATCGCTGGACGGCGCGCTCGATGACCATTACCCGCTACGGCATCGTCGCCGCCGAAAGCCCGCTGGCGGCGCAGGCCGGCGTGCAGATTCTCGCCGCCGGGGGCAACGCGGTGGACGCGGCGATTGCCACCAACGCGGTGATGGGTCTGGTGGCCCCGACCTCAAATGGCATCGGCGGCGACCTGTTCGCCATCGTGTACGAAGCGAAAACCGGAAAAATCTACGGCCTCAACGCCAGCGGCTGGGCCCCGCGCGCACTGACCATCGAATTCCTGAAATCGAAAGGCCACCAGGAAATGCCGTTGCGCGGCATTCACGCCGTCACCGTGCCGGGCGCGGTCGAAGGCTGGGCAAAGCTGCGGGAGCGTTTCGGCACGAAATCATTTGCCGAGCTGCTGGCGCCCGCGATTCGCTACGCGGAAGAAGGTTTTCCCGTTCCGGAGCTGGTGGGGAATTTGTGGCCGCGGAGCCAGCGGCTGTTCCGCAACGACCCGCCCGGCCTGCGAACGTTTTATCCCGGCGGACGCGCGCCGCGCGTCGGTGAAATCTTTCGCAATCCAGACCTGGCCTGGTCGCTGCGGCAGATCGCCGCGGGCGGCCGCGACGCCTACTACAAGGGCGAAATCGCGCGGCGCATCCTGGCCACCTCGGAAAAGTATGGCGGCACGATGGCCGCCGATGACCTCGCTGAGTACCACGCCGAATGGGTGGAGCCGATCTCCACCAGCTACCGCGGCTGGCGGGTGTACGAAATTCCGCCCAACGGGCAGGGCATCGCGGCGCTCGTGATGCTCAACATCATGGAACATTTTCCGCTCGCCGAGTACGGACACAATTCCGCCAACGCCCTGCACACAATGATTGAAGCCAAAAAACTGGCCTATGCAGACATGCTTCGCTTCGTGGCCGATCCGCGTTTTGCGAAAGTCCCCGTCGCGGGCATGCTGTCCAAAAAATACGCGAAGCAGCGCGCCGGCCTGATTGACCCGAAACAAGCAAACTGCGAAGTTAGCGCCGGCACGCCGCCCGAAGCGGGTGACACCATCTATCTGAGCGTGGTGGATAAGGACGGCAATATCGTATCGCTGATTCAGTCGAACTATTCCGGCTTCGGGGCGGGCATCGTGCCCGAGGGCACTGGCTTCGGGTTGCAGAACCGCGGCGGTCTGTTCACGCTCGAAGCGGGCCACCCCAACGCGCTGGCGCCGCGCAAGCGCCCGCTGCACACGATCATTCCCGCATTCATGGAAAAAGGAGAGCAGCGCATCGCTTTCGGCATCATGGGCGGGTGGAACCAGTCGCAGGCGCACGCTCAATTCGTCGCTAACATTGTGGACTTCGGCATGAACATCCAGCAGGCGCTGGAGGCCGCGCGGTTTACCAAAGCAACGTTTACCGGCTGCGACGTGATGATGGAATCGCGCGTCCCGGAAGCGGTGCGCGCAGAACTCGCAGCGCGAGGCCACCAGATTGAACTCCGCGGGGCATACTCGGGCCAGATGGGCGGCGGGCAGGCCGTGCTGCGCGACTTTGCCGCCGGCGTCAACTTCGGCGCCTCCAGCCCGCGCAAAGACGGCGCAGCAATTCCCCAGCCACCGCCGTCTGACCACTAGTCGGCTGGCCCGCCTTGGCAGCTTGCTGAGCAGCTCCCGAGGTATAATTCGGAAAAGCTGGAGGCAACGAAGAGCCCCGCTTTGGCGTGGCCTTCTCGCACCGGAGAGATTCTTCACTGCGCTCAGAAATTCAAACGCGGACACTTCTTGAGCAGATTGCTGCTGTTGTGGCGGCTGATGCGCAGGGTGAAAATTTCTGTCCGTGAGACGAGGGATAGCGATGATTACGCTTCGTCCTGGAACCGAACGTGGTCGCACGCGGATGGACTGGCTCGACAGCTACCACACATTTTCTTTTAACGACTACTACGATCCCCAGTGGACACGGTTTCGCTCGCTGCGGGTTATCAACGAAGATTTTGTCGCGCCCGGGCAGGGCTTCGGCACGCATCCGCACCGCGACATGGAGATTGTCACCTACGTGCTCGAAGGCGCTCTGGCACACAACGACAGCCTCGGAAACGGCTCTGTCATTCGTCCCGGGGAAGTTCAGCGCATGACCGCCGGCACCGGCATCGCTCACAGCGAATTCAACGCCTCAGATTCAGAAAAGGTCCACCTGCTGCAAATCTGGATTCTGCCCGCGCAGAAGAACCTTGAGCCAAGCTATGAGCAACGCAAACTCAGCCGGGAGGCAATGCGCGGACGTTTGGTGCGCATCGCCGGGCCCGGTGGCGGCGACAGCGCGGTGACAATTCATCAGGATGTGCATCTGTACGCCGCGCTGCTCGAACCCGGACAGCAGGTCGCACACGAGCTCGCCCCCGGCCGCCACGCCTGGCTGCAGGTCGCCCGCGGCACGGTCGAGCTGCGCGGCCACCCGCTCCAGGCCGGCGACGGCGCCGCCATCAGCGAAAAAAAACAGATCGCGGTGAAGGCCGCCGCACCCGCCGAAATCCTGCTCTTCGATATGGCCTGAGATGCATTACGACGGTCACATTTTCCAGCAACGCCAGGATAAACCTTGCTTGTTAGTGTGGCTCAACAGCTCGGCATTGTGATACACAAGCAGCAACTAATATAATCCCCTGTAAAAGCAGAAGTTTTTGTAGTAATTATATGTTTCTAAAAAGATCTTGAAATAATAACTACAATGCACTAGAAGTGTGTCTGGTGCACTACAGTGCACTATGAAGAAATATTTGGATACCGCAAACACCGCAGAAAGTCGCCATCGCGGTTCTCACTTGTGTGGCCGGGCTGCTCACTGCCTCGAGCATCGTCTTGCTGCAGCGTAATGCCCAGCTCCAGGGGCACCTCGGCTCACTCCAAAGGCAACTTGAACCGCAGATCGGCATGATTGTCCCCCCCGCTGATTGGGTTGGGTACCGACGGCCAATTCCTGTCCATAGCACCCTCCGCAGATAGGAAGACAGTTTTGCTGGTTTTTTCCCAGCAATGCCCCTTCTGCCAGGAAAACTGGCCCCTGTGGAGATCCCTTCTGAACCAATTGAACCTGCGACACTACCGCGCAGTTGGCGTGAACCTCAATTCTGAATTGGAAACCGGATTCCTCGAGAAAGCCGGATTTGGGAAGCTTCCGGTGGTTGCGCGAGTTAGCCCTGAATCCTTGCTCAGATACCGTCTGCGTTTCGTCCCCCGGACGATTGTGGAACAGATGGCCGCGTCGAGAACGTGTGGAGCGGACCGCTGCGCGGGGCGGCTGCCCGACAAGTGGAAGCGTCTCTCGGTGTAAACCTCCGAACTGCCGACGGAGGCTGAATTTATGAACCGTCCGCGGATCAGATGGAAGCTGATTGTGTTTCTGGCTTCAGCGGTCACTGTAGTGGCATTAGCATTCTGGGTATGGAAACGGCCTGAATGAGCTCGAGAGCCGCTAACACAGCCGGAGACTCGAGCGGTCCCATTTTGTGTCGGACTGGACTGCAACGACGACTCCGACTGCGGAACGAAGTGCCGCTGTGAAATTTCACCCGAACAGACACTTGGCAAATGCGTTGAAAGGTCCGGAAAGCCAAACCCTTCCAAGGAAGCGGGTCTGCCTTGAAACTCTGAGCTACAGGGGGAAAACATGCGGTTACTGTTCCGCTTTTTCAACTCAAGCACGCTGTTGTTCGTTACCATGACGCTGGCGCTGGCAATCCAAGCAGTCGCACTTGTCCCGCTGGCTCCAGCTAACCCCTTGCCGATGTGCCACCTGCTTCTGTGCAACGATGCTTCGGATTGTGGCGGCAAGTGTTTTTGCAACAATCCGTTTGACACTGTCGGGCAGTATATTGCTGACCAATAGCTTGTTTGGCCCGGTCTAAAGAAGCAGGGGCCAGCCGGCTTACTGGCCCCTGCTGTCTGAGAATCCGCTGCACAGGAAATCGTGTAGAATCTCCGTGAGATTGCTAACATCCGCAACAAATGAGCGCACTACGCCAAGCTTTTCGGTCACTACACAGCCGCCCGTCATTCTCTGTTGTGGTGGTCCTCACACTGGGGCTTGCCATTGGCGCGACGACTTCGGTTTTTAGCATCATCTCGCACGTCCTCTTGCACCCCATATCGGTGAAAGACCCCACTAACCTGGTCATGCTTTGAGAAACAAATCCAGCCGCTGGTGGCCGCATTCGAGTGACGCCCGCGAACTATCTAGACTGGCGGCGACGTGCGGGTTCATTCGAGGACATGGCGGCGTTTACCCGGTGGCGGCCGCTGGCCAGGGAAAACGGGACATACGAGATGTTGCAGGGAGCCCGCGTGACCAGGGATTTCTTTCGCGTACTGGGTGTGTCACCACTGCTGGGCCGGGCGTTCCTACACGGCGGTGACGCGGCACCGGAAGAAGTCGTGATCAGCTACGGCTTCTGGCAAAGCCGCTTTGGAGGCGCGCATGGCATTCTGGGGCAGAACCTTTTCCTCCGTGAACTCAACGGCGCGGAACGCGCGTACTCCATCGTCGGCGTAATGCCTCGAGACTTCCAGTTTCCGTGGCCGTTGTTTTCCAGTCGGCCGGACCTGTGGAGCTTGCTGGCCGTCGAACACTTTGCAGAGGACAGAAAAGGAAGGAGTCTGAATGTTGTCGCCCGACTTACGAAAGGGGTTACCGTCGAAGCTGCGCAATCTGAAATGAAGCTGCTGGCCCAACAGTTAGAGCTTGAACACCCGGCCACCAACCAGAACTGGGGAGCCGCAGTCGGTTCGCTCCATGAGGAGATTGTCGGGCAGCTGAAGCCGTCGCTGTGGTTGCTGATGGCAGCCGTTCTCTTCGTCCAACTGATTGCAAGTGCGAATATTGTGAATCTGTTCTTGTCCAGGATGCTTGACCGTCTGAAGGAATTCGCGATTCGCTCAGCGCTCGGGGCCGGTCGGATGCAGCTTTTGAAGCCCGTGTTCGCGGAAGCATTCTGGCTGACTCTGCTGGGCGGTGGATGTGCGCTTCTGTTGGCCATCTGGGTCGTTGCGTACATCCGTGGCGCCGGGCCGCCAGACATCCCGCGGCTCGACGAGATCCGGATCGATGCCTGGACACTGGCCTTCACGACTGTGAGCACTCTGGCGACGGGCTTGCTTGTCTGTCTCAGTCCGGGCTGGTACGCCTCGAGAGTTACTCCCGCTGCGCTGCTAACCGGGACAGCTTGGCGCGGCTCGTGGCCACGTTTTTCTTGGCAATTGCGCAAAACACTGGCCGTCGGTCAGATCGCACTGGCGATGGCGCTGGTAGTGGTCAGCGGGCTGCTGGCTCGGAGCTTTGCTAATTTGCGGGGAGTTGCCCGCGACTCGAAAATGGCAAACGTGCTTGCGGTTGATTTGGCTTTGCCGGGGATGCTTTACCCGGAATTTTATCAGCGGCGTCAGTTCTACGAGCGGCTTGTCGAGGAAGCGAAATCCCTTCACGGTGTCGCTTCTGCCGCCGCCATTTCGAGCCTGCCACAGCAGCGTGCATGGCCCCTGGCCGTTTCTGCTCGATTGGAAGGTGGGGAAGAACCATTTGTGGGCAATGCTGAGGTGCGCTTCGTCTTGGGCGATTGTTTTCGCCTGTTGGAGATTCCGCTGCTTCGCGGCAGGCCCTTCACGTTGCTGGACGGCGAACCGTCGTCTCCGAGAGTTGCCCTTGTTAACCAGACCTTCGCAAGGAATGCGTGGGGGGCAGATGATCCGCTGGGAAAGCAGATCCGGATTCAGTTCGAATCACGCCCTTACACGATTGTCGGGGTCGTCGGAGATGTCCGCAATTTTGGCTGGCCCAGAGAAGCCGAGCCGCAAATATACATTGCTTCCACCGATGGATATCCTGCGGGGATGACGTTGGTCGTTCGCACGGCAGATTCCGATGCTTACGCGATTGCTGAACGCGTTCGCCTGGCCATCACTTCGGCCGGGTATGGCGCAATCCCGTACAATTTCGCATCGCTCGAAGACTTATGGTTTGCATCGTTCTCCCATCCCCAATTCCGGTTATTCCTCGTCGGGGCGTTCGCTGCGCTTGCCCTGCTGTTGGCGCTGAGCGGAGTGTATGGAGTCGTCTCGGTCTTGGTGGTTCACAGCACCAGAGAGCTCGGCATTCGCTTGGCTTTGGGGGCGACTGCTGCCCAGATTCTGCGCAGTCTGGTCTCAGACTTCTCCAAGCTAAGTTTGCTGGGGATTTGCTTCGGCTTTGCGGGCGCCGTGGCTCTCAGCAGGTTGCTGAAGGGGATGCTGTTTGAGGTCGGCTCGCATGATGCGATGACTTATCTGGGTGCCATCCTCGCGATTTCCCTTACAACGCTGCTGGCCGGTTCAATTCCCGCCCGGCGAGTTCTCCGGCTGGACCCTGCGACGATCCTCCGTTCTGAGTGATCGTTATCCTTTTACTTGGAGGCGATTCCGCGCAACAGGTTGCGCTACCTCTGCCACTTCAGCGGAACGGTCATGGGCAATTTGGGGGTCTGGTGAAACCAAATTCGGGCAAACTTCGTCCCAGTTGTTCCGTGTGCACCCGCAACCTAACCTTCGCCGCCTGCTGCCTGCTCTGGTTGTCGGCCGCCGCGCATCTGTGCGCGCAGTCCGCTCATTCCATCTCCGGCACGGTCACCGACCCACAGGGTCTTGCAGTGAGTGGTGCTACAGTGCGCCTGCTGGGCGCGAGTCGCGTCCTGCTGGCTGAGACCACCACCAATGAAGACGGCAGCTTTGCTCTGGCCGGCATCGCCGCCGGACGCTACGAACTGCGCATTGAGGCCGCCGGCTTTTCTGCCTTTCAGCGCGTGCTCGACATCCCGCGCGAAACCGCCGAGCCGCTCGCCATGCAATTGAAAATCACGCCGGTCGAATTGCAGGTCACCGTCACCGGCCGCCATGGCGCTCCCGAAGCGACGGTCGTCGAGCCGGCCACCGTGCGTATCCGCAGCTCGGAGCAGCTCGCGCGCCGCGACCCGGCGCACCTGCCGCGCATGTTGGCTGAAGAGCCGGGCATGCTCACGCAGGAAACTACGCCCGGCCAGGGCTCGCCCATTCTGCGCGGGCAGGGTGCGCAGACGGTGCTCTATCTGGTGGACGGCATCCGCTACAACAACTCCATCTATCGCTCCGGCAACACACAGTACCTCGGCTGGATGCCCGCTTCGGCGACGGATTCCGTGGAAGTGTTTCTCGGGCCGGCCAGTTCGCAGTACGGCAGCGACGCTCTCGGCGGCGCCATCAACGTGATGACCACTTCGCTGCCACCGTGGGCCAGCCGCGGCCTGCACTGGTCGGCGGAAACGGACACGTTTTTCAGCTCGGCCGACTTGGCCGGCGGCTCCTCGCTGCGTGCCGCGGTTGCCGCGCCCCGCCTGAGCTTTGTGCTCACCGGCACCTTCCGCCGCCATCAGGGCCTGCGTGCCGGCGGCGGTGAAGATTCCCACAACGTTCTGCGCCGGTTCTTCGATTTATCGCCAGCGCAGGTGCGCGGCATCCTGGGCAGCCGGATGATTGATACCGACTACGCGCAGTCGTCCTGGAGCAGCAAGCTGGGCCTGCGGCTCGGCGATTTGCAGTTCCTGACGTTCGCCTGGGTGCAGTCCGAGCAGTTCGGCATCCGGCGTTACGACCGGCTGCTGGGCGGGGAGGGCCGGCTGCTGCACAACTTCGGCCCCCAGCGGCTCGGATTCGGCTACCTGCGCTATCAGCGGCTGGGCACCGGCGCGTTGCGCAGCTTCGAGGCCACGTTTTCCATCAACCGGCAGACCGATGGGCAGACCACGCAAACGCGCGCCACTTCTCCGCGGGAAAACGACGTCAACCGGGTGACTGCATTCGGCTACCTGGTTTCCACTTCTTGGGCGCCCGTCGCGCGGCACTCGATTACCGCCGGCGGAGAGTTCTACGACGAATTTGTCTTTGGGCGGGCATTCGAGCGCGCCCCGGGCGAGCCGCCCGTCCCCATCCGGCCGCGCTTTCCTAACGGTACACGGTATCAGTCGCTGGGCCTTTACCTCTCGGACGACTGGGACGCCGTTCCCCAAAAACTGCTCATCGAAGCCGGCACGCGGCTCAGCTACTTCCGCTTCCGCAGTTTTGCGGAAAAGAATGTATTCGTGGACGGACGCCCGACCGTTCCCAATGCAACGGAAACGTTCACCGACGTCACGTTCAACGCCGGCTTCAGTTATTTCCTGCTTCCCGAGCTGGTCCTGTTCGGCCGCACCGCGCGCGGCTTCCGCGCGCCCACGGTGTTCGATTTGGGCGAGCAGGGAATCACCGGTGGCGGCTTTGAGGTCTCACCAAACGAGGCCGTCCGGCTCGGTGCCGAAATCGGCGACTCCGCCGGCGGCAGCGCCACGAGCACCGGCAATCGCTGGCAGCCCCTGGCGCCGGAAGTGCTGTGGAGCTTTGAAGGCGGCCTGCGCTGGCGGCTCGAGCGCCTCAGCGGCGACGTGACGCTGTTTGATTCCGAATTCTTCGACGCCATCCAGCGCCGTGTGCTGATTGTCCCGGCCGGCGTTGTCGGTGAAACCATCGGCGGCGAAGAAATTATTGCGCAGGATGCCGAAGGCCGCATTTTTGTAGCGGCGGATTTTCGCCCCGTGGTCAGCCGCGCCAACATCGGCCGGGTGCGTATCTGGGGCGTCGAAGCCACAACGCGCGTGGACTGGGCGCGGCAGTGGAACTCTGCGTTCAAGTTTTCTGCGCACCGCGGCCGGGAGCTCGACACCGGTAACTTTGCGCGCCGCATCGCCCCGGATTTTTTCTTTGCCAGTCTGCGATGGACCGATGCGCGCGGCCGGCTGTGGCTCGAAGCGTTTACCGAAGTTTCCGGGCCACAGACCCGCCTGAATCCCGCCGAACTCGACGACCCGCGCATTGGCGCCGTGCGCACCGCCGCGCGCATCACAGACTTTTTCAACAACGGGGCGCAGCGGCTCGGCTTGATCAGCGGCGGTCTGCTCACCGTCACCGGCGAGACGCTGGCCGAAGTCATCGCCCGCGTGCTCGGGCCGGCTGCCGAGCCGGCACCGCTGTTCACCCGCACGGAGAGTTTCGCCACGCTGAACTTCCGCGGGGGCTTCTTGCTTGGCGAGCGCAACCAAATTTCTTTTGCGCTGTGGAACGCAACCGACGCGAATTTCCGGCGGCACGGCTCCGGCGTGGACGCGCCCGGGGTCAACTTCACGCTTTCCTACCGCTTTCGTTTCCTGCGCTGATCGCCTCAGCGCACATCGCCCCTCCGATTGCATTGACAACCCCTGCGGCGAGCATTAGCTTTCCACTGACTTCGCGCTTTCATCTCAACCAATCCGGCTGCCCCGACCAGCGGTTGTGCGGGCAGCCGGCGGAAAGGCAACGGCGCCGCATTCATGGCCCGATTTCTGGAACGCAAGCTGGTCCCGCAGACCGGGATGCGCCGTCTTTCCCATTTCCTGTTTCTCGCCGCCACGCTGCTGTGCGCGGACGTGCTGGCAATGACGCTGGCGGAATCGCTGTTCCTGGCCAACGCCGGTGCCGACCGATTGCCGCTGTTCTATCTATTGCTGGCGGCGATTTCGATCCCCGTGGCCAGCGGATTCTCGCAACTGGTAGACCGTTTGCCGCGGCTGGGCCTGTTCCGCTGGCTGCTGCTGTTCTCGATCGGCCTGGTGCTCGCGCTGCGTGCTTTGGCAGGTCTGGGGACGCTGCCGGCGTACTACGCGGTGTACATCGGCTTCAGCGTCATCGAGCTGCTGATGGACATTCAGTTCTGGGTGCTGGTTTCGGACTACTTCACTTCGCTGGAAATGAAGCGTTCGGCCACGCTGCTGGTGGCGGCGATGTCCGCCGGGGGGCTGGCGGGCGGCGCAACGGCCAGCCTTCTTTCGACGCATTTCGGCCCGGTGACGCTGATGTGGCTGCTTCCGCCTTTCTACGCACTGGCACTGGCGCAGCTGGCCCTGCTCTGGCGCTCCCAGCAGCCGCTCGAGGAAGCCGAAGCCGACGAGGAAGAAGAAACCGGAATTCTGGAAAGCCTGAAAAGCTTTCCGCTGCTGCTTCGCCGCCATCCGATGATCTGGCTGCTGGCGCTGGGCGCGCTGCTCTCGATTTTTCTGCGCTGCGTGGCGGAATTTCAGGTGTTCACCATTTACGAAGAGCGCTTCCCGGACGAGCAGGAGCTGACCGGCTTCCTCGGTCTGGTGGGTGCGGTGCTTAGCGTGCTGGAATTTCTCGTGCTCTTCTTCGTCACCCGGCCGCTGATTCAGAAGCTGGGCGTCAGCCGCATGAATATGATCTACCCGGCCACCACGCTGGCCAGCTTCGCGGGACTGGCAGCGAATTTCCAGCTTCCGGCCGGGATTGCCGCCAATTTCAACTACGAAACTCTCGGAAACACCGTAGGCGCTCCGGTGACCACGCTCAACTACAACGCCATTCCGCGGCGGTTTCTGGGCCGTGTGCGCGGCATCACTGACGGGCTCTGCTATCCGCTGGGCATTGCGCTGGCCGGTGCCATGCTCTGGGCCGGGCAGGACCTGCTCGACGAATTCCAGCTCACCCTGGCCGGCCTGGTGCTAAGCGGTGGCTTCGTTGCGCTGGGCTACGGCGTGGGCAGGCAGTACTTGCGGTCCCTGGTGGAGATGCTGCGTTCGCGTTCGGTAAACCTCGACGAAGTCGGCGAAGGCCTTTCGAAGCTGCCGCCGAAATACGCCGAAGACGTGCGCCGGCTGCTCACCAGCCCCGACCGCAACGCGCAAATTCTCGGCGTGGAGCTGGCCGCGCGCATGAATCCCGCCGATTTTTTAAGCGAACTGCAGGCGCTGCTACCTTCGGCGGACCTGCGCCTGCGCCGCGCCCTGGTCAAGGTGTACGCGGCGTTCCGGCCGGAAGGATTGGACAAGCAGTTGCGTGGCCTGCTGGAAACCGGTGACGAAGCCGCGCGCGAATTGGCGCTGGAACTGGCCGTTGCTGTCCCCGGACTGCGTGAATCCCTGCTCGACCGGGAACTACTTGCCGGGCTGCTGCGCGATGCGAGCCCCGTTGTGCGCGGGCTGGCCTGTTTGGCCGCCAAACTTTCCGGCGGGCGCGATGCGCAACTTGACGCCGCCTGCGAAACGGTGCTCGAGGAAGAACTGTCTGCGGCGGCCCACCTGGCCATGATTCAGGCCATCCGCAGCGCCAACGACCCGGCGCTGGTGCCGGTGCTGCGGCGCATCCTGGACCGTGCCGGCCCCACCGTAAAAGACGACGCGCTCGACGCCTTGGCCGGCTTTCTCCGCAGTGGCGCTTCGGCCCAGGACCTGGAGGAAATCGCCACTTCGTTTCTGACGCACGAAGAGGCCCCGGTGCGGTCTGCGGCGGCAAAGGTGCTGGGCAGGCTGCGCACTCCCGCCGCGGCGATGAGACTTGCCGCGCTGCTCGAAGACGGAAGCCAGGCCGTGCGCGAACACGCCGCGGCGGCGCTGGCCGCCTGCGATGACGCAGCGTTGCCAGCCGCCGAACCCTTCCTGGCGTCCCAGCGCCCGGAAGTCGTCGAAGCAGCCATCAGCGCCATTGGCGGCGTGCGCAGCACCCGCGCGGAAGAAATCTTGTTCCACTTTTTGCAAGAGGACTACCGGCAGGTGCGCCGCAATCTGGAATGGCTGCCGCAACTGCCGGATGATTCCGTTTGGGTGCCGCTGCGCACCGTGCTCGAGGATTCCAACCTGCGCATCACGCAGCGCGTCCTGCACGTGCTGGCCGCGCTCGGGCACAGCCGCACGCTGAATTGCGTCCGCCGGATTCTGTACAGCACCGACGAACGCGTCCGCGCCGATGCTGTGGAGGTGCTGGCCTCGCTGAGTCACCGACGCTTCGTGGAACCTATCCTGCCGCTGCTCGAAGCCCGGGCAGCCGCCGGCAGCCGCGCCAGGCGGCAGCAGCGCAGCCGGCCGTCGCGTGGTGCGAGCCAAAAAGCCGCTGCCGCCTCGGGGACCCTGCGCCGCATCGCGCTAGGTGCCGCCCAGTCGCCCGACCGATGGGTGCGCGTGGGCGGCATCGCGATGCTGGCCGCCCTGCCCGGTGCCTTGCCGAAAGCTCTGTTCTGCGAACAGTCCGACCCACTTGTGAAGGGTGCCCTGCTCCACGCCCTGATGACCAAATGCTTTCAGCAGCGCACGGCGGAAATTTCGCCTTCCGGCGCGCCGGCCGCCGGCGCCAAAATTCCCTGGAACCGGAGCCTGTTTATGAACCGCGTGCTGTTTCTGAAAAACGTTCCGCTGTTCAAATACCTTTCGCTGGACGACCTGCTGATTGTCGATCAGGCGCTGGTGCAGAACGATTTTCTGACCGGCGAGACGATTTTCCGGGAAGGACAGCTCGGCAACGACCTGTGCATCATCAGCGAGGGCCGCGTGGCCATCCGCAAGCGGGTGAACGACACCGAGCGTAACCTGGCTGAGCTCGGCGTCGGGGAGTGCTTCGGCGAAATGGCTCTGTTCGACGATTCACCGCGCTCGGCCACCGCCGTCGCCGCCACCGATGTGACCCTGCTCACGCTCGGTCGCAGCCGCTTCCTGTCCCTGACCGCGCAGCGGCCCGAAATTGCCCTCGAAGTCTGCAAGGTGCTGAGCCTGCGCCTGCGTGAAGCCAACGAACAGCTGGGCAAGCTGGCCGCCGAAGCCGGTTTGGCCTGACTGCGGTGCCGGCTGGTGAAAATCTTTCTTGACAACGCTTGCGAGTTTGGCAAACTCGGCGCGCCAGTTGCCCGGGTGTGTAGCCTCATCGCGAGGGAAGCCGGAAGCCGCTGCCGAAGACTGCGGCGAAGCCGCCCCCGCCAGTTACTTTCTCTGCTCCTGCTGTGAAAATTCCCGCACTCGGCTATTGACGAGCTGCAGGCGCGTGGATAGGCTACGCGCACGATTCATCGCGCGTGGTGGTGACAGGGGAAGCCGGGTGAACAGCGTCGTCCTCGCGCTGCTGCTGGCAGTGGCGCCGGCAGCTGCAGAAAGCCATCGTTGGGCTCCATCCCGCATGGTTTCCATCGCGGCCGCGGGAGCGGGATGCGAGGCTGACGAGCCGCCGGCTACTCGCGAACCGAAATCCGCCGAAGAAAACGAGGAAAAAAACGGGGACGGCCAGCCAGCCCTATCGCGCCGCGAGATTCGCCCGCTCAGTCTCGCCCCGGCCGCAGCCGCGCCGGCGCAGGCCGGGCGCGAAATCCGCACCGTGGCCAGCCGCTGGCGCTCGTTCGACCCATCCGGCCGGCAGCCGGAATACACCTTCCGCATCTACGACCCCTATCACCAGAACCTCCTGAAGGCCGATTTTCCGATTGCCGGCAACTGGTTTCTGGAGCTCAACGCGTTGAACACGTTCGTATATAAATCGCGCCGCAACCTGGATTTCAGCAACGTCTTTGCCGACCAGATTGGCGCCGGGGACCTGGTGTTTAACCAGCACAACGACTTCCGCAATGAAAATCTGATTTTCGGGATGGAGTTGCGGCGCTTCGACGACGTCTTCTTTCCCTCCGACTTTCGCCTGCGGCTGAACGGCGTGTTCGACTACCGCGCCGACCTGAATGCGTTTCTCAGCAATTCGAACACCGAGCCCTTCCTGTTCGACGCCTTCGTGGATGTGAAGCTGTTTGACTTCGGCGGCGACCGCGACGGCGAGGATAACTTCGATCTGATGTTCCTGCGCGGCGGCATTCAGGGCTTTCGCTCCGATTTCCACGGCCTGATTTTCAACGACGCCGGCCTGGGCGGCCGCATCTTCGGCGAGCTGAAGAAAAACCGTCTGCGCTACGACTTCTTGTGGCTGAAACTGTTCCAGAAGGACCCCGCCACCGGGTTCATATCCTTCTCGCGGCCCAGCGCCCACAATGTCGCCATCGGCCGCTTCACCTGGGAAGATTTTCTGGTGCTCGGCTGGGACAGCGAGTGGTCCGTTCACTACAACCGCGAGCGGCGGAAAATTTCCGGCAGCATCCTGGAACAGCAGCATGACACCTTCTACTGGGGCGCCACGTTCAACGGGCAGCTCGGCCGGATTGAGTTCAACCCGGCGTTCTACGCCGTGCACGGCAACGCCGACCAGGTCGTCGCCGGCGCTCCCGTCGAGCATTCCGTTGCTGCCTTCATGTTCCTGGTGGACCTGCGCTACCCGCTCGACTATTGGAACTTCCGCTTCGGCTATCTGTTCGCTTCGGGCGACGGCGACCCCGCCGACTTGCGCGACACCGGCTTCGACGCCATCAGCGATGGCGTAATACTGTTCGGCGGACCGCTCAGCTACTGGACCGGAGAAAACATCCGCTTCGGCCGCGGCGACTTCGTGCGGGGCAACAGTGTGTTCCCTTCCCTGCGCGGCGCCAACGACCCGGCGAATTACATCAATCCGGGCATCCAGATTCTCAACGCCGGCCTGGACGTCGTCCTTTCGCCCCGGTTCGAGCTCAGCGGCAACTTCAATTACCTGCGCTTTGTCGAGACCGGCGCCTACGCCAACCGCGTCCGGATCAGCGAGCTTTCCGCCGGCGTCGAAGAAAATTTCTTCCTGCGCATCAAACCGTTCCTGCGCGAAGCGAACCAGAACGTGCTGTTCGATGTCGGCTTCAGCGTTCTGCACGCGCAGCAGGGGCTGAAGAGCGCGTTCCAGACGACGAGCGGCACCGTCTATTCGAGTTTCCTGGCACTCCGGCTGGTGTATTGATGAAGAGCAGAAGAGCCCTCGCGCGAATGTTGCCGTTGTTGGTCGCGGTGGTAGTGTCCGTGCTGTCGGGGCCGATGGTCCGGCCGAGCCACGCGGCGCCGCAGCACAGGCCGCCCGTCACCGGCGCCGATTCACGCGCCTGCCTCGACTGCCATACCGGCATCGAGCGCATGCACGCCTTCCCGGCGCCCATGTCGGCCGAGGATCAAACCCGGCACGACCGCGGCATGGACCGGGCCGGGCTGAGTTGCGTGGATTGTCATGGCGGCAATGGCACCGCCACCGGCAGCAAAGCCAGCGACCGCGAATACCGCGCGTACATGGAGGCGGCTCACGTCCTGCCGCGCAACCGCAAACTGTTCCAGAATTCTGCCAATCCCGTGGACAGCTACGCTGCGCTCAATGACGAGCCCCCGGAGTTCGTCCGCTTCATGAATCCTTCCGACTTCCGCATTGCTGACCGCACCTGCGGCCAGTGCCACGCGGAGATTCTTTCCAGCATGCGCAAGTCGGTGATGTCGCACAACGCCATGGCGCACGGCGCGGTCTTCTACAACAACGGCGGGTTCGAACGGAAGCAGGCGCTTTACGGCGAAGCCTACGACGAGAACGGCAATCCCGCCGAACTTGTGGACGACGAAATCAGCCCGGGCGCGCGGCAGCACGGCGCCATCGAGCGGCTCACCCCCCATCCGAATTTCACCATTACCCGCATCAAAGACCCGCTGCGCGTTGCCGAGGTCAACAATCCCGCGCTCGGTGTCCGCGGGCCGGGCACCGACGGGCGCATCGCCGGCGTTTTCCTGAACGTGCTGAAGACGCGGCTGAACGACCCGACGCTGTGGATGCTCGGGCCGAATCGCATCTCCGGCGACTACCGCAACTCGGGCTGCGCCGCCTGCCACGTCATCTACGCGAACGACGGCGAGCTGGACAGCTCCGCCATGTTTGCGCGCTACGGCAATCGCGGAACTTCGCATTCGAACGACGCCGCGCTTCGCCGCGTGCTTGTGGGTGACCGCGCCGATGAGCCTGGCCATCCCATCCAGCACACCCTCGAGCTGCGCATTCCCGCTTCGCAGTGCCTGGTCTGCCACTACCATCAGGGCGACGGCGCCATCGGTACCTTCCTCGGACGCATCTGGTGGGACCGCGAGACCGAAGCTGAAAAAATCAAGCACCTCGGTGCCGAGCCGGAGTACGGCAGGCTCGACCCGGCCACCCGCCGCTACGTCCAGGAGCGCCTGGCCGAATTCAACCGGGAGTTCGAGCTGGCGCAGTTCAGCGACTTCCACGCCCACGGCTGGAACTTCACCCGCGTGTACCAACAGGACCAGCAGGGCCGCATGCTCGACGCCACCGGCCGGCCGATCCCGCCCGGCGACCCGCTGAAATGGTTGAAGGGTGTCCACCTGCGCGACATCCATCTGGAGAAGGGAATGTCTTGCATTGATTGTCACACCACGCAGGACACCCACGGCGACGGCAACATCTACCCCCAGATGACCGATTACATCGAGATCCGCTGCGTCGATTGTCACGGCACCGTCCGCCGCCGCACCGACCTGAGAACCAGCGGCCATCCCTGGCGGCGGAACGACCTGACGCAGTACAACACGCCCTGGCGCGATCCCGGGACCGGCGAGAAACTCAAACAGTTCTACGTGGACCGGCAGACCGGGCGCATCTTCCAGCGCTCGCGGCTCTACCCGGGACTGGAGTGGGAAGTCACGCAACTGGTGGACGTGGTCAATCCCGCTTCACGCGATTATTCCCCCAAGGCGGCTTACGCCAAGCTGGTGCAGAAAGACGGCTTGGTGGACCTCAGCCAGCCGGCCGAAAACCTTGCGCACAACTCCGACAACCTGGAATGCACCACCTGCCACTCTTCGTGGCAGACGACCTGCTCCGGCTGCCACCTCCCGCTCGATTTGAACGTGAAGTCAAAGGACAAACACTACGAAGACCGCTTCTCGCGCGGCTACGCGCCCTATTACCGGCAGGTGATTCGCACCGACCTGCACTTCCTCGGCATCGGCACAACGAATCACGGCAACAAAGTCAGCCCCTTCCGCCCGGCCAGCGCCGTGATTGTTTCGGCGTGGGACCGCAACCGGAACAACATCGTCCACCAACAACCGCTGGTCAGCGCGCCCGGTTTTGCCAACGAAGCGATGACGCCCCACCCGCCGCACACCGTGCGCAAGATGGAGACGCGCACCTGCTCCGACTGCCACCTGAATGAATCGGGCAGCAACACCGCGCGCATCGCCGCCGCGCTTGGCTACGGCGTGAACGCGCTGACCTTTATGGGCACCTACGTCTATGTGGCCGAGCTGGGCAGGGGCGTGACCGCGGTCGAAGTCACCGAAGGCCGCGAGCCGATGCCGGTCATCGGCTCGAACTTCCATCGCATCCTCCACCCGGAGAGCTACGAAAAATTCGTCCATGGCGGGCGTAAGCTCGGCACGGCCTATACTCGCCGCGCGCCGAGGGTTGTTTCGGTGGCCACCCGTGGGGAATATCTGCTGGCCGCCGAAGGCTCTGACGGGTTGAAGGTCTATGACGTGGCGAACATCAACAACAAGTCCGTGGCCCAGCGCATCGTCCAGGCAGCGAATTCCCCACTCGGCGAAAAAACGCAGGTGAAATTGCCCGATGCGACGTTCGTCCACCTCCCCGTCTCGCTGCCGGTGCACGTCGGCCGTGATGACCGCCGCGTGCTGAACCGGCAGATGACCATCCCGGAAATCCGCCGCGTCAACGCTGAACAGGAATTTCACCCGCTGTACCGCTACGCGCTGGTCACCGACCGCGAGCGCGGTCTGGTGCTGGTGGACATTGACACGCTCACCGACGCCGACCCGGAAAATAACCGGCTTTCGGCCGACGTAGTGTTCGACGGGGAAGGCGCGCTGCGCGGCGCCCGCATGGTGAAAAACTGGGGCCACTTCGCCATCGTCGCCAGCGAGCAAACCGGCCTGCAGGTCGTGGACCTGCGCGTACCTTCCGCGCCGCGACTGGTGCGGCAACCGCCGGAAGTTGCGGCGGCATTGAAGGGCGCGCGCGGGCTGGAGCTGCAACTGTTCTACGCCTTCGTGATTGACTCGGAGGGCCTGAAGGTTTTTCGCCTGCGCGAGTCCCAGCAGGATTTGCTCCTCGAGCCTGTTCCTCAAGCCAGCCTCCCGCTGGCCGATGCCCGCGGGCTGACGATTTCGCGCACTTATCTCTACATCGCCGGCGGCCGTGACGGGCTGGTTATCGTGGACATCGAGCGGCCCGAAGCCCCGCGCTTGTTCGATTACGACAAATCGCAGGTGCCGCTCGCCGACACCTACGACGTCGCCGTGGCCACCACCAACGTCAGCTACTTCGCCTACGTGGCCGACGGCCGCAATGGCTTGGCCGTTGTCCGGCTGATCGAGCCGCCCGATACGCCCGGCTACGCCGGCTTCGCGCCGCGACCGACGCCAAAGCTGATCGCCACCCGGCCGATGCGCGGCTCCGCCGTTAGCGTTTCGCGCGGGCAGATCCGCGACCGCTACGTGGACGAGTCCGGACATCAGATCGCTGTCACCAACCGCATCGGCTCGCGCCCGCTGAACAGAGAAGAGATGCGCCGCATGCTCTTCTACCCGGATGGGCGCCTGCTGCGCGTCCGCGACGATTTCCCGGCTGAGCTGCGCCACGAAAACGTCTCCCCGGGCGCACGTGTCGTGCTGCCTGGCAGCCCCGCTCAGCAATCGCGCGCGCATGCACCGCAAAGCAGTGCCCCGTCTGCACGGCCGGCGGAATCGGGTAACACTCCCCGCAGATGAACAGAACAAACTTCAGGACGAGATGAGGTTTTTGAATGGCTGACCGTACCCACAATGCTTCGCGCCGCCGCTTTCTGGGCGGACTGGCCGTGCTGGGCGCCGCGCCGCTGGCGGAGCGGCTCCAAGCCCTGCCGCAGGTGCACCACAAGCGCTGGTCCGGCGACCATTTCGACGAAGGTCATGACCGGCTGCGCAACCCCCGCGCCTACTGGAACGATCTGGTGGCGAAGGGCCGCACCGAACAGGTCCAGGGAATCTATGACGTCATCATCATCGGCGGCGGCATCAGCGGACTCACTGTGGCGTACAAGCTGGCCCGGCGCAACCCGCGCATGCGCATTCTGCTGCTTGAGCGGGAATACGAGACCGGCGGCGTGTCTAAAAGCGAAAACTGGGACGGCATCGAGTACGCCATCGGCGCCGCCTACATGATCAACCCGGAGCCGCCGGAGAACGACGATCCGGAAAATCCTTCGCAGGAACGCCAGAACCTGGACCTGCTGATTGAACTCGGCCTGCGTGAGGAAGGCGAAGACATCGAAGCCTGCAACACCAAAGATCGCCGCTGGGCCACCCACCGCAACCACGTCGTGTTCACGAATCAGCGCCTGCTCAATGACGAAGAAGTGCTGACCGAAGAAAACGTCCGCTTTTTTGAAGTCGTTTCCGAGAGCGACCGGTTTCCCTCCATCCCGCCGGAAGACCCGCTGCTGGTGCAGACGCTTGATTCCATCAGTTTCCAGGAATTTCTGCGCAATTTTGATTTGCAGCGCGAATTGTATGGCCGCGCCGTGGGCCGGATTCCTCCGGCCGGGTGGGAATCCATCGAGTACTACTTCTGGGGTGCGTTCGGCACCAACACGTGGGAGACCTCGGCCTACCACGGCTTGAATTTTTACGCCGCGGAGTTCACCCGGCTGCTGGTGTTCCCGGGCGGCAACGCTTTCATCGCCAGGCGGCTGACCGAGCGCATCCGCAGCATGGACGAGCGCCTGATCCGCACCGGCAGCTACGTTTTACTGGCAGAACCTGCGCCCGACGAGGACGGCGGCCGCCACTGGGTTGTGAAAGTCGAACGCCGCGAAGGCGGCAGCCGCGGCTATCTGTACCGCACGCGCTCTGTTGTTTTCGCGTCGCCGATTTTCCTGGCCAAGCGCATGCTGCCCTCGCTGCCGCTCGAACAGATGCAGGCGCTCGATCGGCTCGACTACCGCAGCTTCGTCGTCGCCAACGTGCTGCTGACGCCGCCCATGAAAGACATCTTCACCAGCCAGCGAATCCTCCACAGCTACGAGATGCAGCGCGCTCACAACACCGACCCGCGCCAGCATCCGCCCGACGAACTTTCCCGGCACAACGTCTTCTCGGACGTCGTCAACGGCACCTTCGCTGCGTGCAGCGAACGCCAGCCGCACACGATTCTGACCGTGTACCGGCCCTATCCTTATCCGGCCGGCCGCGAATTCCTCCGCTACCTGACCTACGAATACGTGGAGGCGGAAATCCGCAAGGCGGTGCTGGAAGCCTACGGCGCGCACGGCCTGAAGCCTGAACACATCCACGAGATTCGCCTGGCCCGCTGGGGCCACCCGATGATCATTCCCCGACCCGGACAGCTTGCCGACCGCTTGATGGAGAAATGCCGCCGCGGCCAGCCGGGGCTGTTCTTCTCACACACGGATGTGCACGGGGCGCCGGCGATCGAAAACGCGCTGGCCGCCGCGCACGCCGCCGTCCGTGACGTCGAAGCCTTCCTTTCCCGCGGGTAGCCCGTCGGCAGCCCGCTGCTACGGATCCGGAACTTGTGCCTCTGGCCCCGGCCTCCCCGGGGCGGAAGACCGGGCCACAACCGCCGCGGCCGATGAGTGCGCCCGAAAAACGCTGCAACGGCGCGCCGCTGCTCGTAGAATGGCGCAAAACCACTTTGCAGGAGGAGGAATGCGATGGGAACCTTTCGTGGCGGTATGGACGACTCGAAAGAATACGTGATGCGGCGATTGCCGTCGTGGGGCTTGAAGGGCATTGGCGCAGTTGTGGGGCTCGTGCTGGTTGGCATTCTGCTGTTCATGTCCATCAAGTACGTTCCAGCAGGACACGTCGGCGTGCTGGTGTTCTTCGGCCGCGTGACCGGTGAAGTGCTGCCTGAGGGCACGCACCTGGCCAACCCGCTGAAGACAAATAAAGTCCTGTCGGTGCGCACACAGGAAAGGGAAGAAAAAGCGAGCGTGCCGAGCAACGAGGGCCTGATTGTCGCGCTGGACACCTCGCTGCTGTTCCGGCTGGACCGCGAGCGGGCACACGAAGTCTATCGCGCCATCGGCGAAAACTACGTGGATATCGTGGTGATCCCCAACCTGCGCTCGGCGATCCGCTCGGCCACCGCCGCGCACACCGCTAACGCGCTCTACACCGGCGAGCGGGAACTGGTCGCCGACGAAATCAAACGCCAGCTCACCAGGGAACTCAGCCAGCGGGGCATCATCGTGGAAAGCGTCCTGCTGCGCGACGTGCAGCTCCCGCCCACGCTCCGCGCGGCCATCGAAGCCAAGCAGCAGGCCGAGCAGGAGGCGCTGCGGATGAGTTTCGTGCTCGACCGCGAAAAGCGCGAAGCCGAACGCAAGCGCATCGAAGCGCAGGGCATCAGCGATTTCCAGCGCATCGTGGCCCAGGGCATCAGCCAGCAGTTGCTCACCTGGAAGGGCATCGAGGCCACCGAAAAGCTGGCCAACAGCCAGAACGCGAAGGTGGTCATCATCGGCTCCGGACGCAACGGCCTGCCCATCATCCTGGGCAACGATTAGGCGCAGCGCGAGCAGTTCTTGGCTTGCCGCACCTCGCGGTGTGAGCACCGCCGCGAGGCAGGGGGGTGCGCCCTGGCGGACACATCCCCCGGCATGAAGATTTGGCCGGCAGCGCACTTACGCGCCAGCGCGGCTCGGCTCTGCTTTTCTCCGCGTGGCGGCTCTGATAGAGTCTGGGCGAATCCAGGCGCTCAATGAGTGCAGCTCAAGTCAGCCAGGAGGCCTATGGGCGGCAACGGATCCGACGCAAGGGATTTGCGGCTCACGAGGGGCAACGGACGCCCGGCCAGCGCGCTAGCCGCCGGTGAGGAAACCGCCGCGCCGGCAGACGGCGGCAAGCTCATCGTGCTGACCGCGCCACTCACCGAAGCGGTGGACCACGCCGGCTACTTCATTCAAATGGCCATGGCCTCGATGCCGGTCTGGATGGAGTTCGTGCTGAACTCGAAGTATCCCCGCTGGCGCGAAGTCGAGCGCAACGCGGACGGTTCAGCGCGCGCGATGCCCGCCGGGGTGCGCGTGCTCGAAGAGTCGCTGCTGCGCGAATTTCCTTCCGGGGAAGTCGTCGCCTGCTATCCCGACGACCTCGACCGTTTCATCGGCCCGCGCACGCGGGTAGTGGCCGTCTCGACGCACAATCCGCTCGGGGTGACCTTCGCCGCTGGCGTCTACACTTCCATCTTCGGCTCGTCAAAGCAGCCCATTAACTCCCACTATTCGCGACTGCTGTTTGAAAAGCTCCGTGCCTCCCCTTACCGCGGCAATTTCAAAGTCATAGTAGGCGGCTCGGGCGGCTGGCAGATCAGCGACACCGATTCTTACGAAGCGCTCGGCGTGGACTGTGTGGTGGACGGCCGCAGCGAATCGCCGGACACGCTGGCACTGTTCCGCCGCGCAATTGCCGGTGAAGCGCTGCCCCGCAAGGTCAGCGTGTCGCATCCCACCGACCGCGATTCGTTTCTCTTCCCTAGGCGGCGCACCACGTTCGGCGTGGTAGAGATGACCACCGGCTGCGGCCGCCGCTGCCAGTTTTGCGTCCCCGACCTGAACCCGCAGATTGACATGCCCAAGGAGAAAATCCTGGAGGCCGTGCGCGCTAACGTGCGCCAAGGCAACAACCTGATTTCCCTGGCCACCGAAGACATGTTCATCTGGGGGCAGGTGCGCACCGGCGTGCCGTTCTATTTCCCGAACCGCGAAGCTTTGCTGGACCTCTACAGCGAAGTGGTGAACACGCCCGGGGTCGAATACCATGTGCTGAGCCACGCCACGATGGCTCCTTTCGTGGTGGACCCGGTGCTGATTCGCGAGCTCTCGCGCATCCTGTTGCCGAAGAGTCCGATTCACCTGCCGTACCTGTCGTCGCATCCGCAGAAAAAAGCGCTGGCGCCGCTGATTGGCCTGGAAACTGGCTCGGTGCGCATGGCCAAAAAAATCATGCCCAGCAAGGCGGTGCCGTTTCCCATCGAGGAATGGCCCAGCGTCGTCCTCGAAGGCCTGCGCATCGCCAACGAAAACAACTGGTTCCCCATGATGACGCTGATGGTGGGCAATCCCGGCGAAACCGACGAAGACGTGATGGCTACGCTCGACCTGATTTACGAGATGGAGCGGCGCGGGCTGTTTGCCTTTCTGGTGCCTTCGATTTTCACTCCGCTGCACGACACGCGCATGCAGCACGAGCGCGGCGTCACCGAGACGCGCCAGCTCACGCCGCTGCAGTGGCAGCTCATCATGAAGTGCTGGAAGCTGAATCTGCGCCCGGGCCAGTACAGTTGGTGGGGACCGGCCGCATGGCGGCTGGGTGCGCTGGGACTGTGGGCCTGGAAGCTGCGGAAACTGAACGGCCCGAACTTCACCTGGCCGCTGCTGATGTTCGCGCAGGCCCTGCCTGAGAAAATGATGGCGCAGCTGGGCAAGATTTACGCGGGTCGTCCGCTGCAGGCGAAATCGCGCCGCGAACTGCTGGCCACGGTCCGGCCGAATCAGCGGCGGTTCATCCGCCCCGACACCGGCGATATTCCCGCAGATTTCTGCTCCGCCGCACACCCGCCGTTGCCTGAGCCTGCCAGTCCGCTGCCGGTCGTCCCCTAGCCGGGCGCGCGCGGCGCTTTCCACCTGTCCCCGGGACCAGTTCTGAAACTGGCCCAAAAATGTCCGCACCGGCAGTCGAATCCCGCCGCCGGTTCCGCCTATGCTGGCTGCGGTCGAGCCAGGGCGCGATTGGGGGAACGATCTCCATCCGGGCCCGTCGCGCATTGCGCGGCGGACGTGGCAGGCAAGGCGCCGCGCCCTGGCCTGCGAGATTCCGATGGAACACGCAGCCGCATTGGAAGAGTTCAAACTGGGCCTCGCGCGGCTCCGCGACGGCTTTCCCGCTCAGGCGCTTCCGCACGTGCAGCGCGCTGCCGAGCTCGAACAGCACAATCCGTTCTATCTCTCTTACCTGGGCGTGCTGGTGGCACTGACTCAGAAACGCTGGACCGACGCCGAGCACCTGTGCACCGTGGCGCTGAAGATGAAACGCACGCATCCGCAATTGCACCTCAACCTGGCCGAAGTCTATCTGGCCGCGGGACGGCGTGAAGAGGCCGTGGAAGCGCTGGCCGCGGGCCTGCAGTACACCAACCGCCACCCCAGCCTGCGCCGCGCGCTGGCTCGCATTAGCCAGCGGCGGCGGCCGGTGGTGCCGTTTCTGCCCCGCACCAGCGTGGTGAATAAGCTGCTCGGGCGCATGCGTCACCGTGCGCTGATGCTGCTGGCCCCGTGATGACTTTCCTCCACCCCACCACGGTACGCCGGGACCTCAGGGGGCACGGAGCCCTCACTCTGCTCCCACTGCCTCAACTCCGCGCCCCCTGCGGCTCGGTGCCGAGCGGTCCGGTGTAAGTTTCTCAGCGGCGAAAGCCGCGCGCCATACAGGGCGCGCTGTTGCTTGCGGCGAACAGTACTATTGTCTCGGCAGGCCCTGCGTCTAAGCTGGAAGAGATCACCACAGGTGCGGGAGGGTGAGATGCTTTCTAAGTGGCTATGGGCGGCGGCGGTGGCCGTGACACTGGTTGCCGGTGGAGTCGTCCTCGCGCAGAGACAGAAGTCTCCGCAGAGTCCCAAAGCGGAGCAGCAGAACGAAGAGAAGGGCATCAGCGGCCGCATCAAGCAGGGGCTGCCGGAATCCGAGCCGGTTTTCACCGAACAGGAACGGATCCTCATCAAGGACTGGTTCCGCGTGCGCGGCCGCAGCGGCCTGCCGCCGGGGCTGGCTAAGCGCGACCGCCTGCCGCCGGGCCTGGAAAAGCAACTCCGGGAACGCGGCACGCTGCCGCCCGGTTTGCAGAAACAGTTGCATCCGCTGCCGTACGAGCTCGAGCGCGAACTGCGCCGGCTCCCCACCGGCTACAAGCGGGTGGTCATCGGCGGCAACATCATCCTGATGGAAGAAAAGACCGCCGTCATCTACGACATCATCCGCGACGTCATTCTCTGACGGCCCGTTTTCCTGCGACCGCCGAGACAGACGAGAGGCGCCCCTGGGCAAAACGCCCGGGGCGCCCCTCGTTGTGGTGTGTGCCGGGAAGCGGCACGGTGGTGCCCTTGCAGGTATGACGAGACAGGGAAGCGGCCGCCCCGTCATCCGCAGGTGTCGTTTGCCTATTCGATACGCCGTCCCGGCAAATGGATTCAACCCGCTACGACATGGCCAGAACCCTGCAAGTCACGCCGATTTTTGCAACAAGCCCGCCCCGTGGCCTTGCTTGCCGCGAACAGCCGCAACTGACCGGGCCACGCGCCGGCGCTTTCTCTCCCATCCAACTGCCAAAGTCGTTTGAGCCGGAAGCACGGTTTTGTTAGACTGTCGGGCCGCGCTGAGGGAAGGGACTCCGGTGGCTTCTGCCTCGATCCTGCCCAAGGTACGTCTGCAGGAATTTCTCGAAGAAGATCCTGCGCTTACTCGTTTGATCTACGAATATCTGGTGTGGGCCACGGTGTGGCTGATTTTCGGCACGCTCGTCGGGCTGCTGGTGTCGGTCAAGCTCAGCTACCCCGAATTGCTCGAATACGAGTGGCTGTCTTACGGCCGGCTGCGGCCAATTCACACCAATACTGTTTTCTGGGGATTCCTTTCGCCGGCCATGGTGGCGCTGGCGCTGTACGTGGTGCCGCGGACCTCGCGTGCGCGGTTGCACAGCTTCACCCTGGCGCGGATTGCGCTCTGGCTATGGAACTTCGTCGTCGCCGCCGGAGCCATCACGCTCGCGCTCGGCTATTCCAACGGCAATCAGGAATTCCGCGAATACATCTGGCCGCTCGCCATTCCATTTGCCAGCGGCCTGCTGATCCACATCTATAATTTCTATCAGACTGTTGCGGCGCGGCGAATCAGGGAAATCTACATCTCAAATTGGTACATTCTGGCCGCGGCTTTGTGGACCGCGGTGCTCTACACCATCGGCTACCTGCCGTGGTGGCAGTACAACCTGGGCCAGACGGTGATTCAGGGCTATTTCATGCACATGGGCGTGGGCATGTGGTTCACGCCATTTGTCGTTGGCCTGACCTACTATTTCCTCCCGAAATTCCTGAACCGCCCGATCTATTCCTACGCCCTGGGCGTGCTGGGTTTCTGGACGCAGATGATTTTCTATTCCCTGATCGGCACGCACCATTACATCTACAGCCCGGTGGCCTGGTGGCTGCAAACCACCGCGATTGTGTTCAGCGTGGGCATGCTGGTGCCGGTGTGGGCCGGCACGGGCAACTTCCTGCTGACCATGTCGGGCAAGTGGGACACCATCCGGCGCAGCTACACCTTGCCGTTCATCGTGGTGGGCGTGCTGCTTTACGGCCTGGCTTCGACGCAGGGCACTGTGGAATCGTTCCGCTCGGCCAACGTGCTGTGGCACTTCACCAATTTCACGGTGGGCCACGCCCACGCGGCCATGTACGGCTTCGTCGCGTTTTTGGTGTGGGGCGGGGTGTACGGCATGCTGCCGCGGCTGACCCATCGCGAGCCGTCCATCCTGGCCGTGGGCGTCCACTTCTGGTTCGCGCTGCTGGGAATGCTGATCATGCTGGTGGCCCTGAGCGTGGGCGGCACCGTGCAGGGCCTCAGTTGGATCGAAAAGCAGCCGTTCATTGATTCGGTGGTGAAGATGGCGCCGTACTGGCTGTGGCGCAGCGTGGGCGGCACGCTGATGGTGGCCAGCCACTTCGTCTTCGCCTACAACGTCTGGCGCATGCGCCCAGCCGGTTTGCCGAAAGACGTCCAGACTCCCGTGGCCACAGAGGTGACGGCGTGAAGCTCGACTTCCACCGCAATCATTTTCTGCTCTACAACACCGCCTTCTGGGGTTTTGTGCTGCTCTCGCTGCTTATCGCCATCGGCCCGGCCTTTCGTGCCATGCAGACGCCGCCAACGCCCGGCCTGACCGAACTGACGCCGGAGGAGCAGCGCGGCCGCGAAGTGTACGTCCGCGAAGGTTGCAGCTACTGCCACAGCCAGCAAGTACGCCCGCTCGAAATGGACCGGCCCTACGGCCGCCCTTCGGCCGCAGGCGACTTCGCTTACGCCACGCCGCAACTGCTGGGCACGCAGCGCACCGGCCCCGACCTGGCCAGCATCGGCAACCGGCAGCCCGATGAAACCTGGCATCTGCTTCATTTCTACAACCCGCGCATCGTTGTGCCGGAATCGGTCATGCCAGCCTTTCCGTGGCTTTTTCTTATCAAGGACCACGAAGAGCCGGGCGACATCGTTGTGCCGGTGCCCGACGAATATAAACCCGAGGGCAAGGTCGTCGTCGCCACGCGCGATGCGCTCACGCTGGTCGCCTACATGCAATCGTTGCAGCAGCCGAAACTCGACCTGAAGGCCCTGGGCATGGCAGAACCGGCCCGGGAGGGCGCACCTGCCGGTGAAGCAGCGCCCGGCACTCCGGACGAAGCGGCGCTCGGTGCGCAGGTCTATGCCAACAACTGCGCTCGCTGCCATCAGACCAACGGCGAAGGCATCCCGGGCATCGCGCCGTCCCTGGTCGGCGACCCGGTGGTGACCGCCTCCGACCCGGCGGAACACATCGGCACGGTGCTGAACGGCCTGGCCGGCAAGGTCATCGCCGGGCGAGAATATCCCGGCCGCATGCCCGCGTTTGCCGATCTGCTGACCGACGCCGAAATCGCTGCGGTCATCAACCACGAGCGTTCTTCGTGGGGCAACAATGCGCCGAAGGTCACGGTGGAAGATGTGCGCAAAGCGAGAGGCCAATGAGCGTTGCTTCCACAATTCTAATGCTGGCGGTCCAGCATGCAGGTGCGGCAGAAGAAAACCCGTCGTTTCTGGAATACGCGGTGGTGGCAGTTGCCTGTGTGGTCTGCGCCTACGCGCTGGTGCGTGCCGTGCAGTGGACGATTCGCCCCGGCGAGCACAGCCCCGACCACATCAAGCGCACCATCCTGGAAGACGAGCCGCCGCCCGTTGCCCTGGACGACGATCCCGGCCGCGTGCCGCGCTAGCGGGGCGAGTCTTCGCCGCAGGCTCGATGGCCGCGCGCCGTTGAGGCATTCTGAAAATGGCTGAAGATCCCGTCAAAGTGGCGGTCTGGCTCGACGACAACCCCGAGCCCATCGGCGTCTATTCGCCGCCGGCCAGCTTCGAGCTGGACACCACGAAGCTGCCCGACGGACCGCACAAACTGACCGTGCGCGCTACCGACCGCGCCGGGGTCACCAGCGTCCGCGTGATTGACTTCGAAGTGCACAATGGCCCGGGCATCGCCGTCGTGGGTTTGAATTCGGGCGATGTGGTCGAAGGCCGGGTGCCGATTCTGGTGAACGCTTACGCCGGCACCAGTGAAGAGCAATGGGAGCCGAAGCGTGCCGAAACGCCCGCGCCGGTGCCCACCTGGGCCTGGGTGCTGTTCCTGGCGATCGCCGCCTGGGCCATGTTCTATTGGGCCGATAACCTGCGGCCGGAACCGCAACTGGCCAATACTCCCACGTTCGCTTCGGCCGAGCGCATCGCCGAAGCCGCCGGCCTCCGCCCCGCGCCGCCTGCCGTGCGCGCCGACCAGGGCAGCTTCGCCTGGCGCGATCTGGGCGCGCAGGTCTATCAGCGGAATTGTAACGCCTGCCACGGCGAAAACGGCGAAGGCGTGCCCGGGTTTGTGGCTTCGCTGCGCGACAGCCCGCGCATCCGGGCGCAAAACGCAGAAGACGTCGTCTACGCCGTGCTGACCGGCGAGCCGCGCAGCGTGGACCTGCGCTCGCAGATGCCGTCGTTCGCCGATGTGCTCAACGACGAGCAGGTCGCCGCTGTCGTCAACCACGTGCGCAACAGTTGGGGCAACTCCGCCCCGGCCGTTGCGCCCGAGCAGATCCGCAGCGTTCGCCAGCAGATTCGTTCGCAGCCGAACCGTTGAACTTTTGCCGGCATGGCGCCGGCACAACTTCAGGCGCACGAAAGGCCAATGCCACAGCCCGCACCACGCCGCCGCCGCAAGCTGACGCTTCGCGCCAAATTGTTTCTTACCGCACTGGCCGTGGCTCTGGCCGCCACCACTACCATCGGCCTGCTGACCGAGTTTGCTCCGCCCCCCGGCCCTGAGCAGCCCATTGCTTTCAGCCATCGCATCCACGCCGGCACAAATCAAATTGACTGCCTCTTTTGCCACACCGCCGCCGACCGCAGCACCTCGGCCGGCCTGCCTTCGGTCGAACGCTGCATGGCGTGTCATCAGTATATCGCCGTGCGCCGACCGGAGATTCGCAAGCTGGCCGACTTCTGGGAGCAGCGGCAGCCCATTCCCTGGGTGCGTGTGCACCGGCTGCCCGACTACGCCTATTTCTCGCACAAGCGGCACGTGAAGGCTGGGGTCGAGTGCCAGACGTGCCATGGCCCGGTCCAGGAGATGGAAGTCGTCTTCCAGTACGCCCCGCTGACGATGGGCTGGTGCCTCGAATGCCATCAGCAGCCGATGGGCACCCCGGTGAATGAAATCACCGATGCGACCGCAACCTACGACCAGATGGCTCGCGGCGCTTCGCGGGCATCGCTGGACTGCGTGACGTGCCACAAATGAGTGATGCGCTCCATCGCCGCGATTTTCTGAAACTGGTCACCATCACCTCGACCGGCGCCCTGGCGGCCTGTTCGCCCGCGCCGCCGCAGAAGCTGATTCCGTATGTTGTGCCTCCCGAAGACGTGATTCCGGGCGTCTCGTACTGGTTCAAGACCACCTGCCGCGAATGCCCGGCAGGCTGCGGCGTGATGGCGCGCACCCGCGAAGGTCGCGTCGTCAAAGTCGAAGGCAATCCCGACCATCCCGTTAACCGTGGCGCGCTCTGCGCTCGCGGGCAGGCCGCCACGCAGGGCCTCTACAATCCCGACCGCATCGCCAGTCCGCTGCGCCGCACGCCCGAAGGCAAGCTGGAATCCATCAGCTGGGAAGAAGCGGAAAATATACTCGCCGCGCTTTTCCGCTTCCTGCGCTTCGAGAAACGCACCGCGGGCGTCGCGTTTCTCAGCGAGCGCGTCACCGGCGCAACGGAGAAGTTCTTCCGCGAATGGTTTGCAGCGATGGGCACGCAGCAAGTGATGCAGTATGAACCGTTCGCCTATGAATCCCTCCGCGCGGGCAATCGCATCAGCTTTGGCACTTCGGAGATTCCGCACTACGACATCGCCGCGGCGCGCCTGCTGGTGAGCTTTGGCGCCGATTTTCTGGAAACCTGGCTGTCAAACGTGGAATATGCTCGAGCCTTCGCGGAAGCCCGCCGCCGGCACCAGCGCGACGCGATGCGCTTCGTCGCCGTCGAGCCGCGGCTCTCGCTCACTGCGGCGAACGCCGATGAGTGGCTCCCGGCACGGCCGGGCAGCGAAGCCGCGCTGGCGCTCGGCCTGGTGCGGGAAATCATAGTCTCCGGACGCGCCCGGGTGACTGCTGCCGAAGCGGACCGCATCCGGCAGCTTGCCGACGGCTTCGACCCGGCCGCCGCCGAGCAACGCACCGGAGTGCCCGCGGAACGCATCCGCCGGCTCGCCCGCGATTTCGCTGCCGCCGAGCCGGGCCTCGCGCTCGGCCCCGGCGTTGCAGCAAGCGGTCCGGCGGCAACCGCGCTGCAGGTGGCGGTGAATCTGCTGAACTACGTCTGCGGCAACGTGAACCGCACCGTACAGTTCGGCCGCGGCGCGGATTGGGATGGGGTCGCGACCCACGCTGAGATGCTCGCCTTCGTCGAGCGCATGCGCAGCGGACAGGTCGAAGTCGTCTTCTTCCATCACTCGAACCCCTCGTATTCGCTGCCGCCGGCTGCGGGCTTCGACCGCGCGCTGAAGCGCGTGCGGCTGAAGGTCAGTTTTTCGCCGTTCCTGGACGAAACCACCGCGCAGTGCGACCTGGTGCTGCCCGACCACACGCCGCTCGAACGCTGGGAAGAGTATGTGCCCCGCGCCGGCGTCCGCTCGCTGGCGCAGCCGGCCATGGCCGGCGGCTTTCATTTCCAATCGCGGCAGACGGCCGACGTGCTGCTCAGCATCACGCCGAAAACGGACCAAACCATCGCGCGCCGGTTTCCATTCGCGAGCTTCCGCGAATATCTGGAAAACGAATGGCGCGCGGTGCACCGGGCGGCCGCGCCGGGCCAGCCGTTTGAAGATTTCTGGCGCGAGGCCGTGGAAGCCGGTGGCGTCTGGGGCGAAGCTCCGCAGCAGCGAGTGAGCTTAAGCGGCGAAGTCTTCCGCTTCGACTTCACCGCTGCGGCGGCAGCAGCGCAGGGAAGCGAAGACGGGCTGGCTCTGGTCGCCTTCCCCTCGCCCGAGCTTTTCGACGGCCGCGGCGCAAACCGCCCCTGGTTGCAGGAAGCACCGGCGGCCATGACGAAAATCGTCTGGGCTTCCTGGGCGGAACTGCACCCCGACACCGCCCGGCGTTACGGCGTCGCGGAAGGCGACCTGCTGAAGGTTACCTCGCCGCACGGTGAAGTGCAGGTTCCGGCGCACATCACGTCCGCAGTGCGTCCAGACACCGTGGCCATCCCGCTCGGGCAGGGGCACACGGACTTCGGCCGCTGGGCCGCCGACCACGGCCCCACGCCGCTGGCGCTACTCCCCGCCGAAGTCGAAGTTGTCTCGGGCGGCCTGCTGTACGGCGGCACGCGGGTGCGCGTCGAGCGGCTGGCAGTGAATCGTCTGCTGGCGCGGACGCAGATTGAAACTTCACAGCACGAACGCGAAATCGCGCAAATCATTCCTCTGGCCGCCCTGCTCGATGGCACTGCGCAGCGCGAACCGCCTCCGCAGCTCAGTATCTACCCCGAGCACACCCACGAGGGCCACCGCTGGGGCATGGCTGTGGACCTCGATGCCTGCATCGGCTGTAACGCCTGCGTGGTGGCCTGCTCGCTGGAGAACAACGTTCCATGGATGGGCAAGGTACAGGTGGATCGCGGCCGGCACATGGCTTGGATCCGAATTGACCGCTACTACGAGCCTGCCGAGGCAGACGGCACCGCGCAGCTTGCTGATGGCGTGGCCCTGCTGGAGACGCGCTTCGTGCCCATGCTCTGCCAGCACTGCGACAACGCCCCGTGCGAATCTGTCTGCCCGGTTTACGCCACCTACCACAATCACGAAGGCCTGAACGTGCAGGTCTACAACCGCTGCGTCGGCACGCGCTACTGCTCGAACAACTGCCCGTACAAAGTCCGCCGCTTCCACTGGTTCGATGACGAATGGCCATGGCCGCTGTCGCTGGGCCTGAACCCTGATGTGAGTGCGCGCAGCAAAGGGGTGATGGGCAAGTGCACCTTCTGCGTGCAGCGTATCCGCTCGGCCAAAGACCACGCCAAAGACGAAGGCCGCGCCGTCCGCGATGGCGAAATCACACCCGCCTGCGCGCAGACTTGTCCCGCTGAAGCCATCGTCTTCGGTGACCTGAACGACCCGGAGAGCCGTGTCAGCCGGCTGGCGAAATCCGTCCGCGGCTATCACGTGCTCGGTGAGCTGAACACGCGCCCGGCGGTCACGTACTTGAAAAAAGTCCGGCGCGGCGTACCACGCGCTCCGCAAGGGGAGGAAGGTTAGCGTGCCGGAACTGACCTACAGCCGCGTGAATCGCGACATCCTGCGCACGCTCGAAACGCCCGGGCGCGCCTACTGGCTGGCTGTAGCCCTGCTGACCGTCGGCGTAGCCTACGGCGGCTACTGCTGGTGGGTACAGATTCAGACCGGCATGGGCATGTCCGGAAAATTCATTCCGGCAGCGTGGTTTGCTTACATCACCACGTTCGTCTTCTGGGTGGGCATCGCGCATTCCGGCACGCTGATTTCCGCCATCCTGTTCCTGTTTCGCGCCAGGTGGCGCACGCCGGTGTATCGCTCGGCCGAAGCGATGACGGTGTTTGCGGTGATGACCGCGGGCCTGTTCCCGCTGATTCATCTGGGCCGCGCCTGGCAGTTCTACTGGCTGCTACCGTATCCGAACGAGCGGCAGATCTGGCCGAACTTCCGCTCGCCGCTGGTCTGGGACGTGTTTGCGGTGACCACCTACTTCACCGTCAGCGCCATGTTCCTCTATCTGGGGCTGATTCCCGACATCGCCGCGGCGCGCGACCGCGCGACCGGCTGGCGCCGCAAGCTCTACCGGCTGGCCTCGCTCGGCTGGCGCGGCACCGACACGGAATGGACGCACTACTCTTCGGCGTATATGTTCTTCGCGGCGTTTGCCACGCCGCTGGTGGTGTCGGTGCACAGTGTGGTGTCTTGGGACTTCACCATGTCTATCGTGCCCGGCTGGCACAGCACGATTTTCGCGCCCTACTTTGTGGCCGGCGCGATTCATTCCGGCCTGGCCATGGTGATTACGCTGCTGATTCCGCTGCGCAAGCTGTTCCAGTTCGAGCATTTCCTCGGCAAGCACCACTTCGAGCAGCTTGCCAGGCTGATGATCGTCACCGGCCTGATAGTCGGCTATTCTTACGGCATCGAGTTTTTCGTGGCCTGGTACAGCGGCAATCCCTTCGAGCTTTCGACGTTCGTTGACCGCGGCTTTGGCCCGCACGGCCATCTGTTCTGGGCCATGGTGGTGTTCAACTGCGTGCTGCCGCTGCTGTTCTTCGCGCCGCGGCTGCGCCGGAACTACGCGGTGCTGCTGATTGTGTCGGTGCTGGTGAACGTGGGGATGTGGCTCGAGCGGTTTGTGATTATTGCCGTCTCGCTCACCAACGACTATCTGCCTTCCATCTGGCGCAAGACCTTTCACTTCACCTGGGTCGAAATCGGCATTCTGCTCGGCAGCCTGTGCTGGTTCCTGCTGCTGTTCCTCCTGTTCGCGAAGATCTTCCCGACCGTTTCCATCACCGAAGTCAAGGAGTCGCTGCCGGAACCCAAACGTGCGCCCGCCGCCGCCGAGGAGCGTGCATGAGCCGCGCGGAATACAAAACGGTCGAAGAAGCCGGCGTGGTCGGCATCTTCCGCTATGTGGATGTGGTCGTCGAAGCCATCCGCCGTGCCCGCGAGCAGGGCTGGCCGGCGCTCCGCGTCTATCAGCCGGTGCCGAGCCACACCATCCTGGCCGAAGTTGCCCCGCCGGAGAAAAGTCCGGTGCGCTTCTTCGCCCTGTGGGGCGGCATTGCCGGCACGATACTGGGCTTCGCGCTGGCGTCCTTCGTTGGCGTAAAGATGAACACCTTTCAGGGACTGCTGGTGGGCGGCAAGCCGCCGGTGTCGGTGCCGGCCTACATTATTATTGGCTTCGAGCTGACGGTGCTGCTGGGCGGGCTGGCCACGCTCGCCGGCTTCATCATCTTCTCGAAGCTGCCGCGCGGGGAAAACGTCGCCGGCTACGTGCCGGAATTCTCCGAGGATCGCTTTGGCGTGTTCATTCCCTGCGACGAGGACAATGCCGAGCAGGTCATGACGCTGCTGCGTGACGCCGGCGCCGAACAGGTACGCTTCGAAGAAGTTTTTGAAGAGGATTAGGATTGCAGGGACGCAGCCTGCTGCGCTCCGGACAAATGCAATTGATCCAGAGAAGTTGACCATGACCTGGCATTCGCCAAAAAGCGACGGCCGAAGCCGGCTCGGGCCAGCCGCGCGGATTCTACTGCTGCTCCTCGGAACCGCTGCAGCGCTATACGCCTGGCCGTGGTCGCGTGACATGATGGTGCAGGCCGTCATCCGACCCTTGGTCCTCATGCTGCGCCCGGCCGAAGGCAGCGTCCATCTCGGTGCGCCGCGGCCCGTTACCAACGAAGCGGCCGGGCGCACGTTGCGCAATCCCTATCGGCCGACCACGGAGAATCTTGCCGAAGGTGCCGCGCTTTATCGCCGCTACTGCTTTGTCTGCCACGGCGCCACAGGCCGCGGCGATGGCCCGGTGGCCGGCGGAGCCCTGGCTCCGGCGGATTTGACCAGCCGGCTGATTCAGCAGCGCAGTGACGGCTATTTCTATGGCGTGATGCGGAACGGCGTGCGCACCATGGCGCAGTACCATGAAATGACGGAGCCGCGCGAGCGCTGGTTGATTGTCCTCCACCTGCGTGAATTGGCCGAACAGGCCCGCGCCGCCGAGCGGCAGCGCGAGGCTGCGGCCTCATCCCCATGAGCGAAGAACGTCACAATTTGGACCCCGCCGTCGAGCCATCAGTGTTGCTGCACCCGCGGGCGCGCGCGGCCTCCTGGGTGCTGGTGTTGGTTGGCCTGCTGGTGTTCGTGCACGCGCTGGTGCGCGGCGATGCGCAGCGCGCCTGGCAGATTTACCTGGTCAATTGGCTGTTCTGGTCGGGCTTCGCCGCAACTGGCGTGGTGCTGGCCGCTCTGTGGCGCGCCACCAATTCGGTGTGGGGCGCGCGCCTGCGCGGGGTGGCTTTGGCCACGTATGGTTTTGCGCCGGTGGCGATAGTCACCTTTGTGCCGCTGATTGCCGCCGGCCACTACATCTTCCCGTGGATGGTACATCCCGTGGCCCACCGGGTCGGTTGGCTCGAGCCGGGCTTTGTGCTCACGCGGAATTTTCTGGCGCTGGCGATCCTGCTCGCCCTGTGCGGCATCTACGTGTACTTCCTGCTGCGGCCGTCGCTGGGCGCCGCCGGAGCAGGGAATTCGCGCCTGCGTGCATGGCTGGTGCGTGATTTCGCCGGCCGTGAAGCCGAACATGCCCGCGCCGAGCACATCCTCCGCCGGCTGACGCCGGTTCTGCTGCTGGTCTTCTGCCTGGTGTTTTCGCTGTTTGCCTTCGACTTGATCATGCCGCTCGACCCGCATTTTTATTCGACACTGTTCGGCGGCTATTTCTTTGTGACCACGCTTTACGCAGGCATTGCCATGCTCAGTGTGCTGCTGGCGTGGTGGCTGGCGCGCCAGCCACAGCTCGCCGGCTGGTTCACGAAAGACGCGCGGCATCAGCTCGGCAAGCTGACCTTCGGCTTCGCCATGCTCTACGGGCTGGTGTTCTGGTCGCAGTACCTGGTCTTCTGGTACGGCAACCTGCCCGAAGAGATCCCCTTTGTCATCCTCCGGCAGAACTACATGCCGTGGAAGCCGCTGTCGTACGCGATGCTTTTTCTGGTGCTGCTGGTGCCGTTTGCGGTGCTGATCAGCGCGGAGGTGAAGAAGAAGCCTCGGGCTATGGGCTTCGTTGGCGGTCTGATTCTGGTGGGCATCTGGCTGGAACGCTACGTGCTCGTGGTGCCGTCGCTGTGGGGCGGCGGGACGCACGCGCTGGAAACCGCCGCACGCGGGCCGGGAAATCCGGCCAGCGGAGCTTCCGCCGCAGGGCTTGTCCTTGCTGCCACCACGGCGACGGGCGAAGCCGCCTCGCACACGGTGTCGTTGCCGCTAGACTGGGTCGAGATTGGCGTGACGCTGGCCTTTGCTGCGGCATTTGTGCTCAGCTACGCTGGCTTTGCCCGCCGGTTCCCCGTAACGCTTGAGGCACCGCCGCCTGCTGCCTCCGAGCCGCGCCGCTGAGCCACCGCGCACTCTCATCTCGCCCCCCACGGCCTCCGAAATACCTTGTGGTAGTGCGCGCAGTGTGTTAGGTGTGGGGAGCCGTTTCGCGCTCAGCGTTGCAGCAATGGATTTCTGAGGTGAGTTTGTGCGGAAGAAGGTTCACCTTTATCTGATCAAACCCTCGCAGTATGACGACGATGGCTATGTGGTGCGTCACTGGCGCGGCGTGCTGCCAAGCAACACGCTGGCGTGCCTGGCAGGCCTCACCGAAGACGCCATCGCTCAGGGCCGGCTCGGCGAATCGCTGCGCGTGAAAGTTCACCTGCTCGACGAAACGGTGGATCGCATCCCGGTCAAGCGCATCTGCCGCTCACAGCGCAACGGCCGCGCGAAAACCATCGTCTGCCTGGCCGGTGTGCAGACGAATCAGTTCCCGCGCGCCGCCGACCTGGCTCGCGAATTTCGCCGCGCCGGGCTGACCGTGCTGATTGGCGGCTTCCACGTGAGCGGCTACCTGGCCCTGATCGACAACATTCCGGCCGACATCCAGGAGCTGATGGACCTCGGCGTGACCATTGTCAAAGGCGAAGTGGAAGAAACCTGGAGCGACCTGCTTTGTGACGCGATTCACGGCCGCCTGAAGCCGCTCTACGATTTTCTGAACGAGAAGCCCGACCTGTACGAAAAGCCGATTCCGCTCATCCACAGGAGGTATCTGCGAAAATTCGTCGCGCCGAATTTCGGCACCCTGGACTGCGGGCGCGGCTGCCCGTTTGACTGCACTTTCTGCACCATCATCAACGTCCAGGGCCGCAAGATGCGTTTCCGCTCTGCCGAGCATATCGCTGACGCCATCCGCCGCAACTTTCGCGAGCACGGCATCACGTTTTATTTCTTCACCGACGACAATTTCGCCCGCAACAAGAACTGGGAAGCCATCTTCGACGCGCTGATTCGTCTGCGCGAAGCCGAGCAGATTCCCGTCGAATTCATGATGCAGGTGGACGTGCTTTCCTGGAAGATTCCGCGCTTCGTCGCCAAGGCGCAGCGCGCCGGCTGCCGCACCGTCTTCATCGGCATGGAAAGCCTCGACTCCGGCAACCTGCTGGCCGCCGGCAAGCGGCAGAACCACGTCCACGAATACGGGCAGCTGATCGGCTGCTACCGAAACGCGGAAATCTCCACCCACGTGGGCTACATCATCGGCTTCCCGAACGACACCGCCGAATCCGTCCGCCGCGATATTCAACTGCTGATGCGCGACGTCTGCCCCGACCACGCCTCGTTCTTCATGCTCACGCCGCTGCCCGGCTCGCACGACCACTTGGCCGCGCTGCGCCGCCGCGAATGGATGCACCCGGACTTCAACCTCTACGATTCGCACCACGCCGTAACGCGCCACCTGCACCTGAAAGATGGCCTGTGGCGCGAGCTTTATTTGGAGGCTTGGCGCAAGTTCTACAGTTTCGAAAACATGAAAGCGGTGCTGCGGCGCAGCTCGCCGCGTAATTACTGGAACGATTTCGCGCGCTTCCTCTGGTACAAAAACTCCATCCAGACGGAATCTCGCCACCCGATGATGTGCGGTTTCTTCCGCCTGAAGGGCCGTAAGGCTCGCCGGCCGGGATATCCGGTGCTCTCGCGCTGGCAGTACTACACGGCCCGCGCCCGCGAGATTCGGGCGCATCTGGCGGCGATGGCGCGCCTGCTGCTCGAGATGCAGGAACTCTGGCTGCAAACGCGCCACCCCAGCGAAGCCGAGCAGCGCGTCGTCGAGGAGCTGGGGCGCATCCGCGCGGCCTGCGGACGGCTGAAGCTCGCTGACCTGCAGCTTGCCTTTCGCCGCGCCCGGGCCCATTTCCCGTCGCTGCGGGTTCCGTCGAAACTGCAATTGTTGTGGGCGCGCTGGTACCCCCTGCTGGCGCCCGGGAAAGTTTATACTCGCGCCGATCTCGACAGCTTCTGGCAGTCCGTGCGCCAGCGCTGGGCGAATCGGGAATGGTTCCGCATTCCGCCGCACCAGGTGGCCTTCCACCTGTTTCGCGACGCCCAGCTTTCACTGCTCTTTTTCTTTCACCTGGCCCGCGCCCGCTGATGGGGTGCCTCTCGAAATGCCACGGGCGCGGCTGGGTTCGACCGCCGCCGGTTTGACGATTCCGCAGTCATCGGCTACCATGTGTTCGCGGGGTGGAGCAGTCTGGTAGCTCGTCGGGCTCATAACCCGGAGGTCGCTGGTTCAAATCCAGCCCCCGCAACCAACGAAATCCTAGCGACGGCCGGTCTTGCTGACCGGCCGTTTGCTTTCTGAGGCGGGCCCGACGCCGGTCGGGCTGGCATCTATTTTCGCGGCCCAGAACCTCAATCCAGGGGTGGCGTCGAGCTGGTGCCGAAGCAAGCCTGCCACCGGCGAACTTGCGCGACCACAGCGGCCAGCGCGTGGCTGCTCTTACCAGGAGCTGTAAGGCGTGCCCTCGAACGGCGAGACTTTGTCGGAGTTCGAGTGCACGTCGCTGATGCCGGAAGACAACTGGTCGGGGCTGAGGAAGGCGTCGTCGTATTCCACGCGCCAGTCGCGCTGGCCGGTGATTGGATCTACCGGGATTTGATTCAGGTAGCCGGCGGAAACCAGCTCCTCGAGTGTCTGCGGCGCTTGCAGTTTGTCCAGCGTGTACTGCTGGATCGCTTGGCGCATGGTGAACAGATTCTGGTGCAGGGCCGCTTCTTTCGAGCGCAGAATCGAGCGTTGGTAATTACCCGCCGCGAGCGCCAGCAGAATCAGGATGATCGTGATCACGATCATCAGCTCGAGCAGCGTGAATCCCCGGGAAGGGAAGCGGCCGCGCCGCCGAACATCGTCTCTCGTCATCGTGGCCCCGCGAAACCTTCTCCGTCACCAGTCCGCATAGCGTGAACCATCCAGGGCAGTGCCGATCGAGCGCGAGTATACGTCGAAGACATTTTCGCCGCACCAGCTGGTTGAATCCGGGCGGTCCTGAACACAGCGCAGGCCCCAGTCGTCGTTGCCGGTCATGGGGTCCACCGGTATCCGGCGCAGGAAACGGACGCGGCGGTCAGGCGCACCGGCTAGCTGGACGCCCTCGACCAGAGTCTGCAAGTCGGGCGGATAACCTTCGGTGCCCACTTCCACCTGAATCAGGTTGCGATCGGCGGCGTCCTTGTAGCGGTCAATGGCGTCGCGCATTTCGCGCAGCGCGCGGCGAAGTTCACGCTCCTGCTGGCGCTTGACGGTGATGCGCGCCATAGGCAGTGCCGCCGAAGCCAGGATAATCAGAATGGTCGAAGCGACGATCAGCTCAATCAGCGTCAGCCCAGCCTGGGTGCTTCTGTTTTTTGGGGAGCTGCGATTCCTGCGCATCACCTACTGCACCTGTACGGTGGCTTCGCCGGTGACCAGCGGCAGCGTGGCACCCTGCGAGTTCCGCGCGTTCACCTGTACGATGCGGATCGCCGAGGTTCCGGCTGCCAAGCCTCGCACGGCAATCCCGACCAGCGTGCCGGAGCCGTTTACGCCGCTGGTGTTGGGCTGGCGGGTGGCGGAGATGATGGCCTGGCCGCGTTCGGGGTCAATCCGCTGCACGATGGCGATTTCCTGTGTGCCGCCGCTCAGGAAGCCGCCATGGCGGACTTCCTCGATGGCGATTACCTGCGGGTCGTACTGGATTAGCATGGGGATGGAGAACAGGTCGCGGACGTTCTCTACCATGATGCCGATGATGGCCGTCTGGCCGGGTTGCAGGGTCACCGCAGCGGGCTCGAACCGCAACCGAGCCGCCGCAGTCACCGGAGCCGGAGCTGGCTGGGCTGCCGCCGGTGCGGGCTCGCCGGGCGCTTGCTGCTGCGTCGGCGCCGGCTGCGGCGGAGCGGTCTTCGGCACTTCGTAGGTTCCCGCCGGCAGCACCTTGAACACCTGATCGGTGCCCGTAGCCAGCCCGCGCAGGTTTTCCTTCGTAATCTCCGGAGCGCGGACGATGTGCGGGGTCATCACAATCAGAACTTCGCTTTCGGCGGATTCCACCGTTTCGCTGGAGAAGAAGTAGCGCAGGAAGGGAACCTTCGAGAGTCCGGGCCAGCCGGAAATCGAACGCCGGGTGGTTTCGTCAACCAGCCCCCCCAGGATGCTCACCTCACCCTCGCGCAGACGGATGTCGTGGGTGATTTTTCGCTGGCTGATGACCGGCTGGTTGATGCCACCGATGTTCACCTGGCCGGTTACGGAAGAAACCTCGACGGTGACTTTCAGGCTGACGTCGCGGTTTTCGTGGACGCGCGGGGTGATGTCTATGTTCACGCCCACATCCACGAACTGGAACTGCGTGTTCACCAGCGGGCTGACGATGCTGCCCTGTGTGCCGCCCACGCCGACCCCGGCCTGAAAGCTGCCGGTAGCGATGGGCACGCGGTCCCCGATGTTCAGCTTGGCGGATTGCCCGTCCACGACGCGGATGGCCGGGTTTTGAAGAACCTTAGTGCTGCTGTCGGTGATTAATGCCGTCGCCGTGGCCCCGGGTAGCGTCAGGCTGTAGTCGGCGCTGGAAAGCCGCCGCAGCTCATCCAGCGGAATCTGCCCTTCCTCGGTGGAAATGTCAGCGCGAGGCGTAGGCGAAAGCACGGTGCTCGAGCCGGGCAGTATGCCCAGGTCGCGCGCACGGTCGCGCCGCGCCTGCAGAACGGCGATCTCCACGACGACTTCCGGCTTGGCCTTATCCACGTCGGCCAGAATCTTTTCAATCACCGCCATCTTGTCCGGCGTTTCCCGCACGACCAGGGCGTTCTGCGAGTTGACCTGCTGAATCCGTCGCATCTCCAGCACCTGACGGAGCATGGTGGCGATTTCCGTCAGGTCCTGCGGCGTTACCGTGTTGGCCAGATAAAACGTCCGCACGATGTACTCTTCGTAGTCCTTGCGCTTCTGCGGCGTATCCGGCGCCACAAAGATGATGTTCGGCGTCACCGGTTTCCAGAAGCTTTTGCTTTGTAGCGCGACCACGTCGAGCGCCTGTTCCAGCGTCACGTTGGTCAGCTCTGTGGGAATGCGCTGCGGACGGTATTCCGGGTCGAAAATCACCGTGATGCCGGCCAGCTTGCCGATGGCTTCGTACACTTGCCGGGCGTCATTCGTCAGTTTGATGTTAATCGGGTCGCGTGATATGGGCTTGAGTTGCGGCGGCTTATCCAGAAGTTCGACTTCTTCGGCGGCCGGCTCGGCGGGCAGGCCGGTCGGGCGTGGTTCGTCCCGTTCGCGGATCATCTCCAGCGTGCGCGCCACTTCCTGCCGCGCGATTGCGCTGGAGGGATCGATCGCCAGGGCCTTCTGGTATTCGGCCAGCGCCAAGCGCAGCTCGCCGCGTTCGCGCGCCTGATGACCCAAACGCACATGATACTGCCCGGCCTCGAACCGCATGCGTGTGGCCTTCAGCCGGTATTCGACGTTGGTCGGGTCCGCTTTCAGCGCCCGTTCGTAATGCACCAGAGCGGTGTCGTAGTCCTGAAGCTGTTCGGCCTTCTTGCCAGCTTTGAACTCGCCGCCGCCTTTCGGGCAGCCGGTGACGAACAACGCCGTCAGCACCAGCAGCGACACCTGCAAGCCGCGGCGCGAGGATCGCCTTTGGCGTTGACCGCTCATTGTGCGCAGTCTAACACCGCATAGGTCGGCCAGCAAGATACTGGAAGGCCGCTTTAGGGCCGGGGAACGCCGCTGTCCGCGACCTGTCCTTGCGGACAGCGTATCGGAACGCGGGATGCTCCGCGGGATCTTCGGTCGCGGCGGTCTGAATTTGCCCTTGACAAGTTCCCCGCGAGAATTAACATGACGCCTGCTCACGGACAACACAATTAGCACTTTTCGTGATATAGTTAAATAGGAAGTAAATACAACTAGGGAGCCCAGCGGTGATAACCAGGTCGCCCCGCAGACCGAGGTTCGCACCGGCCCGCGTCGAAGAGTCCCCCGCCTCGGCGCTCAAAAAGACGAATGTGCCTCTCCAGCCCTCCGCCGGGCCGGCTGTCCAGTCTGGAGAATCCTCGTCATCGTCATTTCCACCCGAGCCTGCTCACGCTTCGCTGGCCCGCCGGCGAGCTCCGCTCAAAGGCAAAGATGCTCCGCCGTCGCAGTCCGTCAAGACATTTGAGCGTAAACCGGTGGATACGTTTGATGGCCCCTCACCGGCCGATTCAGATGCCTGCGCCGGCGCGGAAACCGGATTTCTGCTGTTGAAGGCGCCCTTGACGGTGCTGTACGCGAATGCGACAGCCCTCAAAATCCTGGCCTATCCCAAAGATCCTGCTGCCCTGATTTCGCTCGACGACCTGGTCGCCGAAAAGATTGGACCCCTGTTGCAGGGCCGGCAGTTGTGCGAGCCAGGATTCACCGCGGAGCTCCTTTCAGGGCGCCGGCGTTACGTTTGCCGAAGCTTCCGGCTGGAAGCTGGCGGGACTCCCACCGAACGGCGCCCGGTCGCGCTGATTATCGAAAGGGCTTACCGGCCACACCTCGATGTCTCGCGTGCCGCCCAGCGCTTCCGTCTCACTCCCCGCGAGCGGCAATCCCTCTCGCTTCTGGTGCAGGGACTGACCAACAAGGAAATCGCCGAGCACATGGGTATCAGTCCGAATACCGTTAAGACTTTCCTGCGCATGACCATGGGAAAGATGAGAGTCAGCTCGCGCGTTGGCCTGATTCGCAAGACCGTGCAGATTCTTTCTGAATAACCCAGCCCATCCTTCCTCAGCGCTGCGCTTCATTCGCCTTTTCCAGTACCAGCACCCCATTGAGCGGTGGCGCGGTGCGCCCGGTCGGGTGGCCACTTGGCGGAGTGGCCTAACCCGAAGGGGTTAGTCTTTACGGCTACGCTGGGCGTTGGCTTGACAACTGTTTCGCTCTAAAACAGATTCCCGTTCGACGGCGTTTTCTGGAGTCGCGCTCCAGATTTCGGTCGCCCAACTAAGAACACCGGAGGAACTATGCCCAGCCCCCGCGGCTACCATCGTGTAGCCTACTGGTTGTTTGTAGCCCTCCTCGGTGTGCTGGTGAGTGGGATGCTGCCGGCGCCAGCGGCAGCGCAATGCCAGCGCACTATCACCGCGAACGTGGTCGCCCTGGACCAGCCGTTTTTCTGGAACCGTCTGGGAGCCACCAACCCTGCGGGCATGATCTACGCCCTTGCGCGCGACGTCGTGCCCGAACAAGGCAGCACCGTCAGTCCCGGCAACGTCCGCCTGCGCGACGGCAAGCGCCCGCGCCCGATTGTGTTGCGCATGAACGTCGGCGACTGCCTGCAGATCCATTTTACAAACTTGCTGGACCCGGTTCCGGGTGGTGAACAGCCTGCCACCCGCCACGCTTCGATCCATGTCGAAGGGATGCAACTGGTGGGCAGTATCGCTTCGGATGGCTCCTTCGTGGGCACTAACGCAAGCAGCCTGGTAGCCCCGGGGCAGTCCGCCACCTACACACTGTACGCGGAGCGCGAAGGCGCGCACCTGCTCTACAGCACCGCGGCCACCACCGGCGGCGAGGGCAACGGCGGCCAGTTGACCACCGGCCTGTTCGGCTCGGTCAACGTGGAACCACCGGGCGCCGAGTGGTACCGCAGCCAGGTAACCAATGCCGATTTGGCCTTGGCTACCGTAGGCCAGACCCCGACCGGACAGCCCATCATTAATTATCAGGCCGTCTATCCGCCGGGCCATCCGTTCGCAGGTCTGCCGATTCTGAGCATGCTGCAAGGGACCGAGATCGTCCATTCCGACCTGACCGCGCTGATTACCGGGCCAAATGCGGGCCGTTTCCCAGCCGGGACGTTTCCGCCGAATCGAACCGAGCCGGACCGCGAGCAGCCGTTCCGCGAGTTCACCATCATCTATCACGACGAGATCATCGCCGTTCAGGCCTTCCCGGAGTTTTTTGAAGACCCGGTGTTGAGCCACACGCTGCACAGTGCCCGCGACGGCTTTGCCATCAATTACGGCACCGGCGGCATTGGCGCCGAAATCCTTGCCAACCGCCTGCTGGTCGGCCCCATGCACAACTGCACCGAGTGCAAGTACGAGGAGTTTTTCCTGACCTCGTGGGCCGTCGGCGACCCGGCGATGGTGGTGGATATCCCCGCCAACGCGCGCGACGGCCAGGGCAACTTGATCCCCGGCCCGAAAGCCACGCTGGCGCGCTTCCCGGACGACCCCTCCAACGTCTATCACAGCTACCTGCGGGACCACGTCAAGTTCCGCATCGTCCACGGTGGCGCCAAAGAGCACCACATCCATCACCAGCACACCCACCAGTGGCTGCACACGCCGGACAGCGACAATTCCGCCTATCTCGACAGCCAGGCCATCGGTCCGGGCAGCTCCTTCACTCTCGAAATGGTTTACAACGGCGGCGGTAACCGTAACCAGGCCGTCGGCGATTCCATCTTCCACTGCCACTTCTATCCCCACTTCGCACAAGGCATGTGGGGCCTGTGGCGCGTCCACGACGTTTTGGAAACCGGCACCGTGCTCGACGCCGAGGGTCGTCCCGCGCCCGGGAGCCGCGCGCTTCCCGACGGTGAGATTGCCGCCGGAACGCCAATCCCAGCTCTAGTACCGCTGCCCACGCTTGCCATGGCGCCGCTGCCGGGTGCGCAGGTGGCCATCGTCAACGGCCAGGCGCAGATCTTCGGCGACGGCAACCCCGGCTATCCCTTCTTCGTCGCCGGCGTCGCCGGCCACCGACCGCCGCACCCGCCGCTCGACACGGTCGATGACGGCGGCTTGCCGCGGCACGTCATCGTCAACGGCACCTTCGAAGAGGCCCACACGCGGCTCGACTTCCACAAGCTGTTGTTGACCGCCGATGCCATCGAGCTGCCGGAAACCGGCACGCCCGTGGAAATCGCGGCCATGAATTTCCACGCGCAGCGGCTCCATCCGAGCTTCAAGCCCGACGGAACCCCCGCCGATTTCATCGCCAACGGCTTGCCCCCGGTCGCCGGGGCCCCCTTCGCGGACCCCTGCATTGACGACAACGGGAACCCCGTGGGCATCCCCCGCGCCTACAAGGCGGCCAACATCCAGATTGACGCCAAGCTCAACAAGGCCGGCTGGCACTTCCCGCAACAGCGCATTCTGGCGCTGTGGGGCGATGTAGCCGCCACGCAGGCCGGCACGCGGCCGCCCGAGCCGTTTTTCTTCCGCGCCAATTCCGGCGACTGCATCACTTACTATCACACCAACCTGGTGCCCAACGAGTATGACCTCGACGACTTCCAGGTGCGCACGCCCACTGACATCATGGGCCAGCACATCCATCTGGTGAAGTTCGACGTCACCGCTTCGGACGGCGCCGCCAACGGTTTCAACTACGAAGACGGTACCTTCAGCCCGGAAGAGGTGATTGAGCGCATCGAGGCCATCAATGCCTTCGGCGGTCTGCTGCCGTTCCAAGGCGGCACTCGTATCCATCTCGCGCCGGAAGCGCATCCCTTCTTCGGTGTCCTGGGCGCCCAGACCACCATCCAGCGCTGGTATGCCGACGACGTGCTTAACAACGCTGGCCAGGATCGCACGCTGCGCACCGTCTTCACCCACGACCACTATGGGCCTTCGACGCACCAGCAGGCCGGGCTGTACGCCGGCCTGGTGATCGAGCCGGCGGGCTCCACTTGGCGGCATCCCGAAACCGGCGAAATCTTTGGCGGGCGCTTCGACGGCGGTCCCACTTCGTGGCGCGCGGACATCCTGACGGCGAACGCGGCCGAGAGCTACCGCGAGTTCATGATGGAATTCGCAGACTTCCAGCTTGCTTACGAGGCCGACAACGCCGGCATCCCCGACCCGGCCAAGGCCATCAACCCGCCCGGCCGTGTTGAGGTGGGCCTGCCGTTCCTGCTGGCCCCGCCTCCGGTCTGCCCGGGAGGCGTGCCCCCGCCGTGTCCGGAGGCCATCTCGGCCGACGACCCGGGCACGTTCTCGATGAACTACCGCAACGAGCCCATCGCGCTCCGCATCCGCAACCCGCAGACGAACAAGCAGGCCGACGGTGTTGCCGGCGACCTCTCGCACGTCTTTCGCTCCAACGTGCTGCGGGCCGATCCGGCTTTCAACCAACAGCCGGACTTTTACCCGCCGCTCACGGCGGACGTCAGGCCGGGCGATCCGTTTACGCCTATTTTCCGTGCCTACGCCCAGGATAAGATTCAGATCCGCATCCTGGTCGGGGCGCATGAAGAAGGTCACAACTTTAGCGTGGTCGGCTTGAAGTGGCCGTTCGAGCCTTCCGATCCCAACTCCGGCTGGCGCAACAGCCAGATGATGGGTATCAGCGAGCACTTTGAGTTCGTCACGCCGCTGCCGTTCCAGAACCCGTTCGTGCCGTTCGTAGACTACCTGTACATGCCCGGCGCGGCGGTGGACGACCTCTGGAACGGTCTGTGGGGGCTGATGCGCGTCTACAACAACCTGCGCGCAGACCTCTTCCCGCTGCCCGGCTGGCAGGGTGACGTCAAGCTGACCAAGCTCCGGGAAAGGGTCACCGCAACGACGTCCAGTTCGACGACGCTTGAATCCTCCACCCTGTCGACGGATTCGACCATGACTTCCGGCGACACGACGTCCCTGTCCACGAGCGAGCAGACTCTGAGCACACAGCAACAAACCGCTCAGAGCACCATCGTGGCCACTTCCAGCGAGAGTTCGCTGACCACCAGCGAGACGACTTCGCTGACGAACTACGGCGGCTGGAGCCTGCTGAACTGCAGCGTGCGCGTGCTCGACGTCACTGCCGTCACGGCGCAGCAGGCGCTCCCCGGCGGCCGGCTCATCTACAACCCGCGGACGAACAACAATGGCCCGCTCAACGACCCCACGGCCATCCTTTACGTCCGCACCAGCGACCTCGACAGCACCACCGGCCAGTTGAAGCCGGGCGTTCCCATTGAACCGCTGATTGTGCGTGCCAATGCCGGCGAATGCGTCAAGTTGCGGCTGCGCAACCGCCTGCCTGCTGCACTGCCAGATCTTGACGGCTTCAACACGCTGCCGATGATCGTGCGCAACTTCAACGCCAATCAAGTGCGCCCGTCGCCCTTTGTCGGCCTGCGGCCGCAACTGGTGTTCACCGACGTTTCGTTGAGCGCTGGCGTCAATGCCGGCTTCAACCCGGTGCAAACGGTCAGTCCCGGATCCAGTCGGCCCTATGTCTTTTACGGCGGCGACATCCAGGTGCACCCCGACGGCAGCGTGACGGCCACCCCGATCGAGTTCGGAGCCACGAACCTGATCTCCTCCGACCCGATCAAGCACTCCAACAAAGGCGCCATCGGTGGTTTGATCATCGAACCTCCGGGATCAACCTGGTCCGAACTGCCCAGTAGCCGTGCTACCGCGGTGGTCACCAAGCCTGACAATTCTCGCTTCCGCGAGTTCGTCCTTCTGTTCCAGGACGACATCAACATGCGCTTCGGCGATGGCGGTCCCATTCCTAACATTGCTGAAGCCGAAGACCCGGAAGACTCCGGCCAGAAAGCGGTGAACTACCGCACTGAACCCATGTGGTTCCGCATGGGATTCGCACCGGACACGCCTCTTGAGCAGACACGCGACTTTGATTTCTCCAGCGTGCTCTCAAACGGCCAGGTGGGCGGCGACCCGGTAACGCCGGTGTTCCGCGCCCGCGTGGGCGAAGATGTGCGCTTCCGCGTGCTCAAGCCCGGCGGGCACGCGCGCAACAACGTCTTCATGCTCCACGGGCACATCTGGGAAGAAGAGCCCTATATCAACGGCTCGCTGCTGCTCGGCAGCAATCCTCTGTCCGAGTGGAAGGGAGCGCAGATGGGCCACGGCCCCACCAACCACTTCGACGTCCTGCCGAAGCATGGCGCCGGGGGCCGGTTCGGGATCACCGGCGACTATCTGTGGCGCGACTTCGCGTCCTTCACCTTCGACGGTGGCATCTGGGGCATCTTCCGCGTGGTGCCCAGGCCGGTGAAAACCACTGACACCGTAGCCATCGAATAACCGCAACCTGTGACCGGGGCGAACGGATTCCCGTTCGCCCCGGCAGTTTCGCTGTTGCCGCGCCCGCCGCGCGGCCGGCTGGTCGCCCCGCAGGCCGGTCGGCGCATCGCGGCGATTCCTACGTTTAGGGGGCACAGGCAGGCGACGCCCCGCCGGAGGCAGCCAGCCACGGCACCGCCGTGCCGCCCGTCGCCCGCATGGGGATAGAAATGGATAAAAGACTTCAGCAGTTTGCGCGCTGCGCGGCTGCGGTCGCGCTTTTCTGCTGTTCGCTGGTTCTGGCCGGCCTCGCGACTGCACCGGCCTTCCCACAGGAGCCGGCCAAAGATTCCTCTGCTGGCGCAGGCAAGCCGGGGGACAAGGATTCGTCCGGACCGGCCGCTGCCAAAACAGAGGCTGCGGTGCCACCGAAAGTCTATCGCCAGCACCTCGAGCGCGAAGGCATCACGGTCGACTTCATCGTGGAGCCAACCGGCGCTGGCACCCGCACAGACGACCCGCCCGACCCGCTGATCGAAGAGCGCGAAGCCGTCATACGCTTCAAGATTGCCGACACCAGCGGTGCGCCGCTTTCGAGCCTGTTTCCCGTAGCCTGGATTGACCCGCGCACCACGCCCGAGCGCCCGCGGTACGAAGAGTGCCGGCAGAAAGCTCAGGCCTTCTTACAGGGCAGCCTGCGCACCCGCCCGGCGGTGGACTTGAACTCTTACTTCGTGATGTCGTTGAACGACGACGGCACCATCCTGGTCATTGATCCGCAGGTTGGATTTTCCGACAGCAAGCTGTTTACGCTGATCAGCCTGAAAGGCCCCGGCGCCGACTGGGTGGTGGATAACGACCGCAAGCGGCTCTACGTCAGCATTCCTTCGGTAAACGAAGTCGCCGTCGTGGATACACATCGCTGGCAGACCATCGCTTACGTCCAGGCGGGCCCCAGCCCGGGCCGCGTCGTTCTCCAGCCCGACCGGAAGTATCTGTGGGTGGCCAACGACCCGGCCAGTGGCGAATCTTCCGGTGGAGTTACCGTGATCGACGCCATCGAGATGAAAAAAGTCGCGGAGATTCCCACCGGGCGCGGCCGGCACGAGCTGGTCGTCACCGCCGACGACCGCTTCGCCTTCGTCACCAACCCCGACGAGGATACCGTCTCGGTGATTGATGTCCGTGAACTTTCGGTGACGAAGACCCTGTCCACAGGCCAGCGGCCTGTTGCCCTGGCTTATACGCCGCTGGCCGAAGCCGTCTACGTGGCCCACGAAGCCGACGGCGCGGTGGCGGTGCTTGACGTTGCCAAGCAGGAAATCATCCGCCGTATCCAGCTCGAACCGGGGCTGAATTTCGTTCGCTTCGAGCCGGACGGCCGGCTGGCGTTCGTCACCAACGGCCCGCGAAATCTGCTTTACATCCTCGATTCTTCAGCGCACCACGTGCGCTTCCGGCTCGACGTCGGCCGCTGGCCCGACCAGGTGGCCTTCACCGACGCGTTTGCCTATATCCGCCTCCGCGATGCCGAGCAGGTGCAGATTGTCGAGCTGGCCGATCTGACCGAGCCGAAGCTGCCGCACATCGTGGATTTTCCCGCCGGCCAGAATCCGCCTTCCCGGGCTGGACCGGTCGGCATTGCCGATACCATCGTGGCCGCGCCGGAAGGCAACGCCGCGATGATTGCCAACACCGCTGACCGCAGAATTTACTACTACCATGAAGGCATGGCCGCACCGAACGTCAGCTTCTCGAACTACAGCCGCCGCGTCCGCGCGATTCTGGTTGCTGAGCAGAACCTGCGCGAAACCGAGCCCGGCGTCTATTCCACTTCCTTCCGGCTGACCGGCGCGGGCATCTACGACGTCGTTTTCTATCTCGATTCGCCGCGGGTGCTGCATTGCTTCGACCTGCCGGTGGCGGTGGACCCGCACATCAAAAAAGAACGCGTGGCGATCCAGCTCGAGCCGCTTCTGGAAAACACACGATTGTCTGTCAATCAGGACTTCCATTTCCAGGTGCGCGTGCGCGATTCGCTGACCGCGGCGCCGCGCAACGGCCTCACCGATCTCGGCGCCATGATCTACACCACCTCGGGCTGGCGCAATCGCATCTATGCCCGCGCGGCGGGCGATGGCCTGTACCAGTTCACCGTTCGCGTCCCCCGGCCCGGCGTCTACTACCTGTTCTTCGAGGTCCCCTCGCTGGGCCTCGGGCTGGGCAAGCTTCCGCACACGATTCTTCAGGCAAGCGCTGAGGCCGCCCATGCGGAAGCCCCGGCCGTTCCTGACCAGCCATGAGCCCGGGCCGGCCGAGTGAATCTTATTGCAGGAGGAAACCGACTATGTTCTGCACCCGTTTCGCTCCGCTGCTTGCAGCGACACTGCTGGCAACGCCCGCGGCGCTCGCACAGCAAGCCTCAGACCCGCACGCGCAACATCACCAGATGATGAAGAAACAGGACAGCGGCAACCTGGAAACCGTGCCGCCGATGAACATTCCCGACCTGGTGGTGCTCGACCAGGACGGCAACGAACGCCGTTTCTACACCGACCTGGTAAAAGATAAAGTCGTGGCCGTCAATTTCATCTTCACTACCTGCACCACCATCTGTCCGCCTCTGGGCGCGACGTTTGGCCGCTTGCAGCAGTTGCTCGGCGAGCGCGCTGGCCGCGACGTCTTCCTGCTTTCCATCAGCGTAGATCCGGTAATTGACACGCCGCCGCGCATGAAAGCTTGGGGGGCGAAATTCGGCGCCGGCTCGGGCTGGACGCTGGTCACCGGCCCGAAGCAGACCATAGACAAGCTGCTCAGCGCACTCGGCCTGCCCGCCGGCCCGAAGGAAGACCACCCGCCGCTGGTGCTCATCGGCAACGAAGCAGCCGGGCTGTGGACGCGCGCCTACGGATTCAGCTCCGCCAACCGCCTGGTGGAGTTGATTGAAACGGCTGTCGGTGCCGGCAGCAGCGCCGCATCGCCGCGTGCCGGCCACCACTGACGCTGTTGCGGCGCCGAAGTTTGTCTCTTGCCCTCGCGCGAACTGGCCGGGTAAGGCCAAGCTGCTGTTTCGCTGGGGCAACGGGATGACTCTTCGGGGGGTCGAAATTTCCTGGAAGTGGCAGGAGGAGAAAAGGCAATGACGTTATTTGGCGATACACTCGGGATTTCAAATCTGAAATTTCAGCTCCGGGGCCTGGCATCGCGCATTGTGGTCCTGTCGGCACTGGCGCTGCTCGCCGTCCCGCCGGCACCGGCGCAGCAGCCCAAAGGAGGCGCCGCGGGTGTGCGCTCCGCTCCGGACCGGACCGAGCAATCCGCCGCCCACAGGTATTTCAGCGACGTCGTGCTGGTGAATCAGCATGGCGACGCGCTGCGCCTGTACAGTGACCTGTTGAAAGGCAAGGTCGTGGTGATCAATTCGTTTTTCGCCACCTGCACGGGCGTCTGCCCGGTGATGAACCGCAAGATGGCGCAGATTCAGGCGATGCTGGGCGATCGCGTCGGCCGCGACGTGCTGCTGCTCTCCATCACCGTGGACCCCGAAAATGACACGCCGGCGCGCCTGCGCGATTACGCCGCCAGCTACGGCGCTCGCCCGGGATGGCACTTCCTGACCGGCAAGCGCGAAAACGTCGAATTCGCGCTGCGCCGGCTCGGCCAGTATGTTGAAGCCCCGGAAGATCACATGACCATCATTATCGTCGGCAATGAACCCACCGGCCTGTGGAAAAAAATCCTGGCACTGGCGGACACCGGCCAGATCCTGCAAGCGGTCCTCTCCGTGGCCAACGACAAAGGCCCTGCCGCAGCCGCCGGCAGGGAGTAGCCGGTCGAGTAACGATTCGTTGAGGCTCCGCCAGCCCTGGCCCCGCGGAAAACCGCAGATGCGGCGAGGAGAAGGGGAGGGAAAAAGGGATTGCAAGCCATGCACAACGCGCGGAGGACAATCTGGGAGCGCAGGTTTGCGGTTGCCTTTGCAGCCGGCCTGCTAACAGCTGCAATCTCCCTCGCGCAGCAGGATTTATCTCCGCAGGAAAAGCGCGGCAAGCAGATTTTCTTAACCGGCTCCAGTGCCTCCGGCCAGCCGATTCTCGCCCGGCTGGGTGAAGCCTCAGTTGAAGTGCCCGCCTCGGCGCTGCCCTGCGCCAGTTGCCACGGCTACGACGGCCGCGGCAACGCGGAAGGCGGCGTGGTGCCGTCCAACATCACCTGGGAAGCGCTGACCAAGCCTTACACGGTGGCCATGGCCGGCGGGCGCGAACGGCCGCCCTACAACGAAAGCAGCGTGCGCACCGCGATTGCACTGGGACTCGACCCCGCAGGGAATCAGCTCAACCCGGCCATGCCCCGTTACGCCTTCTCCCGCGAAGATATGGGCGACTTGATTGCCTATCTGAAGCGCCTCGGCGCCGATCTCGACCCGGGCCTGAGCGAAGCGGTGATTCGCATCGGCAGCGTCTTGCCAGACCGTGGCCCGCTCGCCGAACTCGGCGCGGAAGTCCGCGGTGTACTGAGGGCCTACTTCGATGAATTGAACGCTTCCGGCGGGCTTTACAACCGCAAGCTCGAGCTGCACGTCTTGCCCTTGGTGCCGGGCCCGGCCGCGGGTCAACTGTTCAGTGAATTCATCGCCCGCGAACAGATTTTTGCCCTGGTGACCCCCTTTACCGTGGGCATGGACCGTGCCGCTGCCGAAGTCGTTGAAGACCGGCAGGTACCCACCGTCGGCGCGCTGACCCTATTTCCGCAGATACAGATTCCTGTCGGCCGCTACTTCTTTTATCTGCTTGCTGGCCTGCCCGACCAAGCCCGGGCCATGCTCGACTACGCCGCCGGCCAGCTGCCCCGCTCACGGCACGACGTGGTGCTGATTGCGCCGGAAGGGGAAGCGCTCGAAAGCGTCGGCGCTGCCTTGAGCCAACAGTGCGAAAAACTCGGCTGCAATTCGCTCGAGCGCATCGGCTACCGCCCCGGCGCCTTTGACCCTCTTGACGTGCTGGCGCGATTTCGGCGGGCTGACGGTCAGCTCTGCTTTTTCTTCGGTACCGGCGCCGAGGCCCGCGCCTTGCTGGCGGAAGCTGGCCGAATCGAATGGACGCCTTACCTGTTTCTCTCCGGTTCTTTGGTGGGCGCCGAGGTGTGGGAGGCGCCGGTAAGTTTTCGCGGCCGCGTCGTGCTGGCCTACCCGATGGCTCCAGCGGAGCAAACCCCGGCAGCGCTTGAAGAATTCCGCGACCTCGTCCGGCGCCACAAACTGACCACCAAACATATCGCCTTCCAGCTCTCGGCTCTCGCAGCGGCCAAGACTCTTGTCGAGGCCCTGCGCCGTGCCGGGCGCGACCTGAACCGCGAAAAGCTGGTGGACACTTTGGAAGGGTTTTACAAGTACGAAACGGGCCTGGTCCCGCCGGTGACTTTTGGCCCCAACCAGCGTATCGGCGCCGCAGAAGTGTACGTTGTCACTGCGGACCTTGAAAAACGCCAGCTCATCGTCGCCCTGCGCTGGTCTCCTCCCTACTGATGAAGCCCGGGCGCCGCTTGCTGGGCTGACGGCGCGCGGCTATAGTATCCGTTTGTGGCCAGGCGCGGAAAATCGGCTGAGCAGGCGCAGGAACGGACGGTCGCCACCAACCGGCCTGCGTCGTTCTACTATCATCTGCTGGAAAAATTTGAAGCCGGACTGGTGCTCACCGGCACGGAAGTAAAGTCCCTGCGCGAGGGCAAGGCCAGCTTAAAGGAAGCCTATGCCATGGTGCGCAACGGCGAGGCATGGCTGGTGAACTGCCATATTCCTGAATACAGGCCCGGCGGCGCCTTCAACCACGACCCGCTGCGCCCGCGCAAGCTGCTGCTCCGCCGCGGCGAGATTGACAAACTCGCCGGGCGAACCCAGCAGAAGGGCTTAACCGTCGTGCCGCTACGCATCTATTTTCGTGACGGCCTGGCCAAAGTCGAACTGGCGCTGGCCCGCGGCAAAAAGGTATGGGACCGCCGCCAAGCCGAGCGCGACAAGCAGGCCCGTCGCGAGGCCGAAGAAGCCATCTACCATCACCGGAGGCGTCGCTAACTTCCTATGGACATCCAGGTTACTGCACAGCCATTTCAGGCCATCGAAGCGGAAGCACTGATTATCTCCATTTTTGAAGAAGAAAAGCCCGCACATCGGGGTGTCTTGGCCGAGCTCGACGAAGCCCTCAGCGGACGGCTCCAGCGCATGGCTGATGCAGGGGAGCTGGCCGGCAAGCTCTTCGAGATGACCCTGCTGCACGAACCGGCGGGACTGGCCGCGAAGCGACTGCTGCTGGTGGGAGCTGGAAAGCCCGAAAAGTTCACCGGCGCCGAGCTTCGCCGCGTGGCGGCAGCGGCGCTGCGCTTCTTGAAGGGCCGCTCGGTGACGAAGCTGGCCTTCCTCGCCCGAGAAGGACAGCGCGACGCCGCTTCCGCGCAGGCCGTCACCGAAGGATTCCTCCTCGGCGACTTCGAAATGGACAAGTACAAGACCGAGAAAAAAAACAATCAAAAGAGAATCGAATCCGCCGTGCTGGCCGGCTGGCCCGAAGCAGCGGCCAGGGTCGCCGTCGAGCGGGGCCGCATCATCGCCCAGGCGCAGAATTTTGCCCGCGAACTGATCAACGAGCCGTCGAACCGGCTGACCCCGCGTCTGCTGGCCGAACGTGCCGCGGCCATGGCAGCCGAGGCAGGTCTGGAATGCGACATCCTCGACGAGAAAAAAATTGCCTCATTGAAGATGGGCGCGCTGCTGTCGGTCGCACAGGGCAGTGAAGAGCCGCCGCGGATGATTATCCTGCGCTACTCGCCAGCAGACAGAAAACAAGGAGCGCCGGTGCTCGGCCTGGTGGGCAAGGCCGTGACGTTCGACACCGGCGGCATCTCCATCAAGCCCAGCGAAGGCATGGAGAAGATGAAGTACGACATGGCCGGCGGCGCCACCATGCTTGGCGTGATGCACGCGTTGGCGCGGCTGAAGCCGCCGGTCGAAGTCCTCTGCGTGGTGCCCGCAACGGAGAACATGCCCAGCGGCCGCGCGCAGAAGCCCGGCGACGTCCAGATCGCCATGTCCGGCAAATCCATTGAAGTCATCAACACCGACGCGGAAGGCCGCCTGATCCTCGCCGACGCTCTCACCTATGCGCGGCGGCTTGGTGCCACCCACCTGGTCGACGCGGCCACGCTGACCGGCGCGATTGTCGTCGCGCTGGCCAACGTGAACGTGGGGGTGTTCGGCTCCGACGATGCCTTCACCGAAAAGCTTCTGGCCTGCGCAAAAACAGCCGGCGAGAAAATGTGGCGGATGCCGCTGGGCGACGAATACGCCGAAATGATCAAGTCCACCATCGCCGACATCCAGAACGTCGGCAGCGGAAAGGGCGGCGGCGCGATCACCGCCGCCATGTTTCTGAAGGAGTTTGTCGAATCCGAGCCGTGGATCCATCTGGACATCGCCGGCACGGCTTGGCTCGACGAAGCGAAGCCCTGGGCGTCGAAGGGCGCCACCGGGGTCGCCCTGCGCACCCTGGTGGAACTGATTTTTAGCCTGTAGCGGCGTTGTCCCGCCAGCCGCGGGACGGCGCCTTTGGAGGCCGCCACCAGCGCGGCGGAGAAGGAACTGACCCGATGCGCATCATCATCGTAGGCTACGGGCGGCTGGGAACGCAGGTGGTCCGCCTGCTCGACACCAGCCAGCATGAAGTGGTGGTCATTGACAAGCAGCGCGAGCTGTTGCAGCGCACCGACCGCGACCCGCGCGTACGCTTCCTGGCCGGCAACGCAATTGACCCCGACCTGCTGCGCGAAGCCGGTGCCGAAGCGGCTGACGCACTGTTTGCCCTCACGCGCGACGAAAACACCAACCTGATGGTCGCGCAGGTGGCCAAACTGGTCTTCAAGATCCCGAAAATCATGGCCGTGGTGTACGACCCCGCCCGCGAGCCCAGCTACCGCGCCGCCGGCATCGAGACGATGGCGCTGACCGTAGCCGGCGCGGAATTTTTGGTCGGCCAACTGGAAAAGACTCCACCGCGGGATTTCACCGAAGTCTGGAAACGCGCCCACGGCCATGCTGCCGAGGCGCCCGTCCCGGCACCGCCAGTGCGCGCGGAAACACCCGGGCAGATCTACGTCATTGTGATGGGCGGCGGACGGGTGGGCTACTACCTGACGCGTGCGCTGCTCGAAAACAACATCGAAGTCACCATCATCGAGCGCAACAAGGAAATCTTCGAGCTGGTGTCGCTGCAGGTGGATTGCCCGGTGATTTTCGGCGACGGCAGCTCGACCGCCGTCCTCGAAAAAGCCGGCGCCGCGCGCGCCAATGTGTTCGTCGCGGTCACCAATCACGACCACGACAACCTGATCGCCTGCCAGCTTGCCAAGCAGCAGTTCGGCGTGCCGAAAACCATCGCCCGCGTCAAGAACCCGCAGAACGAAGCAATCATGCAGCAGCTCGGCGTGGACATCACCGTCAGCTCGACTTCGATTATCACCAGCGTTATTCAATCGGAGCTGCCTTCGACGCGCATCCGGCAGATTCTCGACTTGCACACCGGGCAACTCGAGATCATGGAGTACCGGCTGGACAAGGCCTCGCCGGTGGTGGGACGTTACTTGCGTGATGTGATCTTTCCAGCAGCGTGCAATGTCGTGACCATTTTTCGCAACGGAAATGCCGTGGTGCCCCGCGGCGACACCCGCTTCGAAGCCGGCGACGTGCTCCTCACCCTGGTCAAGCTCCAAGACGAACCGGTCATTCGCCGCCTGCTGCTCGGTGATTAGACGGAGCAATCAGGGCGGGAGAATGCCCCGCCCGCGGCCAACAGTGAAAAGCGGATTTCTTCGGGGGCAGCTGTTCGACGCTCGCTTGCACTACAACCCCAGCAGGTTTACCAGTTCGCGCACCGATGCGGCAGATTTGTCGAGCGCCGCTTTTTCTTCCGGCGTCAGCTTGATTTCGATAATCTGTTCAACGCCGCGAGCGCCCAGCTTCACCGGCACGCCCACGAACAGCCCCTGGATGCCATACTCGCCTTCCAAAAAGACGGAGCAGGGGAGAATTTTCTTTTTGTCTTTCAGGATCGCCTCAACCATCTCCACCGCTGCGGCCGAGGGCGCGTAATACGCCGAGCCGGTCTTCAGCAGGTTGACGATCTCTGCGCCGCCCTTGCGCGTGCGCTCGACGATGGCTTCGATTTTCTCGGCCGGCAGCAGGTCGGGCAGCGGAATGCCGGCCACGGTGGAATACCGTGCCAGCGGCACCATGTCGTCGCCGTGGCCACCGAGCACAAACGAGTGGACGTTCTCCACCGAAACTCCCAGCTCCATGGCCACGAACGCACTCATCCGCGCCGAGTCCAGCACACCGGCCATGCCGATCACGCGGTTTTTAGAAAAGCCGCTGATCTTCATGGCCGCCTGCGCCATCGCGTCCAGCGGGTTCGTCACCATGATCAGAATAGCGTTCGGCGAATACTTCACAACGGCTTCGACAACTGCCTGGATGACGTCGTAGTTCTTCTTGAGAAGATCGTCGCGGCTCATCCCGGGCTTGCGCGGGAATCCCGCGGTGATCACGACGATGTCACTGTTGGCCGTTTCCTTGTAATCGTTCGGCCCGGCGGTGGTAATGCCCACGGCATGCACGTCCGATCGGCTGATCGGCGCCGATTCCAGCATGTCCAGCGCCTTGCCTGCCGGCACGCCCTCCAGAATGTCGGTCAGCACCACGTCGGCCAGCTCCGCATCCACGATGCGCTGTGCGGTGGTTGAGCCGACGAACCCTCCACCTACCACAGTCACTTTTTTCCGCATCAGTTCACTCCCGTATGCGCACACCAGGATTCCATGAATTTGGGCGGCGTTGACCGGACACCGCAGAAGAAAATTTCCCACGGGGCGCCGCTCGTCACTTGTCGCTGCCTTTACTGCGCGGCGACGGCTTCGGTCATGTTCTCGATGATGGCGCTGGCGAACTCGCTGGTTCTAAGCTTCGTCGCGCCCTCCATCAGCCGCTCGAGGTCGTAGGTCACGCGCTTCTGCTGAATCGTGCGTGCGATGCCCTCTTCAATCAGCCGCGCTACTTCCGTCCAGCCCAGGTGCTCGAACATCAGCGCGCCGCTCAGCATGACCGAGCTCGGGTTGATGACGTCTTTGTCGGCGTACTTCGGGGCGGTACCGTGAGTGGCTTCGAAGACGCCGTAACCGTCGCCGATGTTCGCCCCGGGCGCCATCCCCAGCCCGCCCACCTGCGCCGCGCAGGCGTCCGACAGGTAGTCGCCATTCAGGTTCGGCGTGGCCAGGATGTCGTACTCATCGGCGCGGGTCAGCACTTGCTGGAAGATGGAATCGGCGATGCGGTCATTGATCATCAATTTTTTCTTCCACTGGCCCCGGCCGTGAGTGGGATAGATGGCCTCGAGCACGGCCTTCACCTCATTGCAGACATCGTCGCGAAACGCTCTGGGCGCATGCTCGAGCCCCGGCTCGATCATCGCCGCGTTGGCCTCGATGGAGATATCCGGGTTGCGGTCTTTATTGTCGAGGATCCAGCTTTCGCGCTCGGTGACGATGTGTTCGCGGAATTCTTCCCGCGCGAGCTCGTAGCCCCAGTCGCGGAAAGCGCCTTCGGTGAACTTCTGGATGTTGCCCTTGTGCACCAGCGTGACCACGCGTGCGCCGCGGTCCAGCGCATAGCGGATTGCGCGCCGCACCAGCCGCTTCGTTCCGGTAATCGAAATCGGCTTGATGCCCACTCCGGAATCCCAGCGGATCTGCTTCTTGGTGCCCTTCAGCATCTCGTGGTTCAGAAACTCGAGCAGTTTCTTGACATCCGGCGTGCCCGCCTGCCATTCGATGCCCGCGTATACGTCCTCGGTGTTTTCGCGGAAGATGACCACGTTGATTTTTTCCGGCTTGCGCACCGGCGAAGGCACCCCCGGAAAATAGCGCACCGGGCGGACGCAGGCGTAGAGGTCGAGCACCTGCCGCAGCGTCACGTTCAGCGAGCGGATGCCGCCCCCGACCGGCGTCGTCAGCGGGCCTTTGATGGCGATGCGGAAGTCGCGGATGGCTTCGACGGTATCCTCCGGCAGCCATTCGTTGAAGGTGTTGTAGGCCTTCTCGCCGGCAAACACTTCAAACCAGGCCACGCGCCGCTTGCCGCTGTAAGCGCGCTCGACGGCGGCGTCGAACACTCGCCGCGACGCCTTCCAGATGTCGCGGCCCGTGCCGTCACCCTCGATGAAGGGCAGAATTGGAGAGTCGGGGACTTGCAGCTCGCCGTCAGCGTAGGTGATCGGCTTGCCGTCTTTGGGTACCGGGATTCCGTTGTACGAAGATTTCATATCGGTTTGCTCCTCAGCCGGACGGTCCCGCACCCGCCGCAGGCAGGCGGGCCTCCGGGCTGGCTGTGTTTCGGACGCGGCAGACTTGCTTCGGGACGGCCCGGGGCGGCAGGTGGGCCACTCCAAAACCTTACAATACCACAAAACACGCCCGTTGGCGGTGAGTCTGCCCGCGGAGTCCCTTGCCTTTCGGCGCTGGCCAGCGCCTTGGTGAAGTAGGGCATTTGATGAGGGTCGCAGCCTCAGCCGCGGCGTACCCTCCGCTGTATGTGGCCATGCCCGAGTGCTTCGGCGCCGGAGAGCAGCCGCAGGCGGCCTATTTACGCAGCCGTTCGGAGCAACTGTGCATACAGCGCGCGTACCTGTTGTCGCGCCGCCGCGACACTGCTTTCAAGCGCTGCCGCCGCCGTTTCCCCCTGAGCCAGCGGCACACCCCACGGCTCCATCAGCCGCACCACGCGTGCCGCCTGCGCGGATTCCGGCAG
>FWPU01000806.1_pt1 | contig 99790 bp, 100 predicted proteins | sample 2228361 | NCBI WGS metagenome assembly FWPU01 (sample SAMEA103939777, study PRJEB20133) | metagenome | reverse complement strand
GGCGGCCTGTGCGTGATCGTGGGGCTGCCTGCCGCCGGCGCCCGCCTGGACCTCGATTCCAGCGAGCTCGTCCGCCGCGAGAAGCGCCTCACCGGCACGATCTACGGGTCGCAGGACCCCGCCGTCGCCCTGCCCTTGCTGCTCGAGCACGTGCACGCCGGCCGCCTCGACCTCCGCTCCCAGCTCGGGCCGGTGTTCCCGCTGGAGCAGGTGAACGAGGCGGTGGAGGCGGCCTTGGCCGGCGTGCCGGGGCGGGTGGTGGTGCGACTGGGAGGGGAGGAAGGATGAGCGCCGAGCGCCTTCGCCAGCGCCTCCGCCGGGTAGGGGTGTGGTCGAGCGCCCCCGTCTTTGCCCCCATCGGGCAGGTGCGGGAGGGGGTGGCCGAGGTGGAGGCCCTCGGCTTCGGAGCCGTCTGGTACCCGGAGAGCGTGCCCGGCCGAGAGAGCCTGACCACGGCCGCCCTCCTCCTGGGAGCCACCCGCACCGTGGCCGTCTGCACGGGTATCCTCAGCATCTACGCCCGCGATCCGGTGGCGGCCAGGAACGGCGCCCGCGCTCTCGGGGAGGCCTACCCGGGGCGGCTCGTGCTGGGCCTGGGAGTGAGCCACGCCCCGTCGGTGGCCGCTCGCGGCCACCAGTACGGCCGGCCGGTGCCCACTATGCGGGCGTACCTGGAGGCCATGGACAAGGCCCCCTACCGGGCCCCCGAGCCCGAGGAGCCGGTGCCCGTCCTCCTTGCCGCCCTGGGGCCGCGCATGCTCTCCCTGGCCGCCGAGCGCGCCGCCGGCGCCCACCCCTACTTCGTGCCCGTGGAGCACACCGCCTTTGCCCGGGAGCGGCTGGGGCCGGAGCCCTTCCTGGCCCCGGAGGTGGCGGTGTGCCTGGCCGGCAGCCGGGCCGAGGCCAGGGAGCAGGCCCAGGGCTACCTGGATACCTACCTGGGGCTGGAGAACTACGCCCGCAACCTGCGCCGACTCGGCTTCGGCGACGACGACCTCTCCGGCGGCGGCTCCGACCGCCTCTTGGACGCCCTCGTCGCCTGGGGCGGCGTGGATGCCGTGCGCGCCCGCGTCCGCGAGCACCTGGAGGCGGGAGCCGACCACGTCTGCATCCAGCCCCTGCCGCCGGGGGACCTCCACCTTACCCAGCTCCGGGAGCTGGCCCCGGCCCTGGTCGAGCTCTGACCGCTCCCCCGGGTCGACGCCGGCATGAGCGCGGGGCACAGGGAGCGGCAGGGTGGCCTGGGTGGACCCCGATGCCGGCGGCCGCATCCACTTCACCGCCGTCTTCCGGTGGGCGGAGGCGGCGGAGACGGCCCGGGGAGCTGTGCGTGCACGGTCGGACGGTGGCGGCGCACGTGGACGAGGACGACCGGCCGGCGCCGCTCGGCGAGCAGGCGCGAGCTTACCTCAGCGACGGCTCGGCCGGGTGGGGCCGATCACCCCTGCTCGGCCTGCCAGCGCTCCCGGTAGTCCTCCCGCACCGGCTGGAAGATGTCGAGCACGGTGGCCCCCTCGGGGCCGCAGTAGGCCGAGTGCTCCACGCCGCCGGGGATGACGTACCCCTCCATGGGCCCGAGCTCGTGTGCCACGCCGTCCACCACCAAGGCCTGCATGCCCCGCAGCACCAGCCCGAGCTGCTCGTGGGGGTGGCTGTGCAGGGGCACCGTCGAGCCCGGCGCGAACTCGATGAGGTTCATCATCGCTCCCTCGCCGAACAGGGGGCGGCCGCTCACCCCAGGGGCGAGCTCAAAGGGGCGGATGTCGTCGAAGCGAATGAACTGAGGCTGGGCCACGTGGGAGGGATTATCGTTCCTTCCGTGACCGTGGTCGAGTCGGATCTCCTGCGTCGGCAGGGCTACATAGACGGACGGTGGGTGGATAGCGACTCGGGGGCCACCTTCGCCGTGACCGATCCCGCCAGCGGCGAGGTCATCGCCGAGGTGCCCCGGATGGGGGCGGCGGAGACGGCCCGGGCCATCGCCGCCGCCGAGCGGGCCCTGCCGGCCTGGCGGGCGCTCACCGCCAAGGAGCGGGGACGCATCCTCCGTCGCCTGGCCGATCTGATGCTGGAGCGGGAGGAGGAGCTGGCCACCCTGCTCGTGCGCGAGCAGGGGAAGCCGCTGGCCGAGGCCAGGGCCGAGGTGGCCTACGCCGCCTCCTTCTACGAGTGGTTCGCCGAGGAGGGAAAGCGGGTGTACGGCGACACCATCCCCCCGCCCACCGCCGACCGGCGCATACTCGTCCTCAAGCAGCCGGTGGGCGTCACCGCCGGCATTACTCCCTGGAACTTCCCCTCGGCCATGCCCGCCCGCAAGTCGGCTCCGGCTCTGGCCGCCGGCTGCACCATGGTCCTGAAGCCGGCCGAGCAGACGCCCCTGTCGGCCCTGGCCATAGCCGCCCTGGCCGAGGAGGCGGGCCTTCCCGCCGGGGTGCTGTCGGTGGTCACCGGAGATGCCGACGACGCCGCCGACATCGGGCGGGAGATGACCTCCCACCCATCCGTGCGTAAGCTCGGGTTCACCGGCTCCAATGCCGTGGGCAAGCTGCTCATGGCCCAGTGCGCGCCCCAGCTCAAGAAGGTGTCCCTGGAGCTGGGCGGCAACGCCCCCTTCATCGTCTTTGACGACGCCGATCTGGACGAGGCGGTGGCGGGGGCCGTCCTCTGTAAGTACCGCAACTCGGGCCAGACCTGCATCTCCGCCAACCGGCTGCTGGTACAGGAGGGGGTGTACGACGACTTTCTCGACCGGTTCACGGCGGCGGTAGCCCGGCTCAAGGTGGGAAGCGGCCTCGAGCCCGGCGTCCAGGTGGGGCCGCTCATCGATGAGCAGGCGGTGGAGAAGGTGGAGCGGCATGTGGCCGACGCCCTCCACCGGGGCGCCACCCTCGTCCTCGGCGGCAAGCGGCTGCAAGACCTGTTCTTCCAGCCGTCGGTGCTCACGGAGGTGCCGGCGGACGCCGCCATGAGCTGCGAGGAGACCTTCGGGCCGGTGGCCGCCATCGCCCGCTTCGCCGACGAGGAGGAGGCCGTCCGCCTGGCCAACGACACCCCCTACGGCCTGGCCGCCTACTTCTACTCCCGGTCCAACGCTCGCATCTGGCGGGTGTCGGAGGCTCTCGAGTACGGCATCGTGGGCATCAACACCGGCTTCATCTCCACCGAGGTAGCCCCCTTCGGCGGCGTCAAGGAGTCGGGCATCGGCCGCGAGGGCTCCAAGTACGGCATCGACGAGTGGCTGGAGATGAAGTACCTGGCTGTCGGCGGCATTGACCGGCCCTAGGAGGAGAGCGGGCGGATGATCGTCGAGGAGCGCGACTACCACGTCCACACGGGCCGGTTGCCCGAGCTCCTCCGTCTGTACGAGGCGGAGGGCATCCCCATCCAGGTGGAGATCCTCGGCCGACTGGTAGGCGCCTTCACCACCGAGGTGGGCGAGCTCTCCACCTACACCCACCTGTGGGCCTACGACAGCCTGGCCGATCGACAGGAGCGGCGGGCCCGGCTTCAGGCCGACGAGCGCTGGCAGGCCTTCCTGCCCAAGATCCAGCCCCTCATCCACACCCAGCGCAACCGCATCCTCGTGCCCACCTCCTTCTCGCCCCTGCGGTAGGGAGCGGCCGTGCTCGACAGAGACGACGGAGGAGCGGCGTGGGTCAGCTGAGCGGCCGGGTGGCTATCGTCACCGGAGCGGCCCAGGGTATCGGCCGAGCCATCGCCGAGGGTCTGGCGCGGGAGGGAGCCCGCATCGTGGTGGCCGACATCCGGGGCGCCGAGGAGGCGGCCGCCCTCTACCCGGACGGGGTGGGCCTGACCGTGGACGTGGCCGTGGAGGAGGACGTGGCTCGTATGGCGGAGGAGACGGTGGCTCGGTGCGGGCGCATCGACATCCTCGTCAACAACGCCGGCCTGTACGCCTCGCTGCCCATGCGGCCGTTCACGGACATCCCGCTGGAGGAGTGGCGACGGGTGATGGACGTCAACGTGGCCTCCATGTTCCTCTGCTGTCGGGCGGTGGTGCCGGTCATGCGGGCTCAGGGGGGCGGCAAGATCGTGAACATCTCCTCGGGGACGCCCTTCCGGGGCGTTCCCTACCTCCTCCACTACGTGACCAGCAAGGGGGCCATCGTAGCCTTCACCCGAGCCTTGGCCAAGGAGCTGGGCAAGGACGGCATCCTCGTCAACTGCGTAGCCCCCGGCTTCACCTTATCCGACGGGGTCAAGGCTCACCCGGAGGTGATCGAGAAGCTGCGCGACGTCTCCATCGCCGCCCGCACCATCCAGCGCGACCAGCTGCCCGAGGACGTGGTGGGCGCGGTCGTCTTCCTGTGCGGGCCCGGCTCCGACTTCATCACCGGCCAGACGATGGTCATCGACGGCGGTCAGTACTTCCATTGATCCTGGCCCTGTACGAGCTCGAGGAGGGGGTGGAGGCGCTCCCCGGCCCCCGGGTCGTCTACGACTTGGAGCGGAACGAGGCCCACTTCGGGGCTGCTCGGGTGGACGGCCCTGCCCTCGTGTTCGAGCTTTCCCAGTACGGCGGCGCCGGAGCCAAGCTGGCCGTGGAGATCGACCCCGACCCCAGGGTGGAGTGGCTTATGCGCTGCGACCGGGTGGACTTCCCTCCCGGCGGCGTCGCCTACCGGCACGTCCATCCAGGACCGGGTATCCGCCGCCTTCTCTTCGGCGAGCTGCGCATCGAGGGGCCGGAGGGGGTGCGCACGTACGGCCCCGGGGGCGCCTGGTTCGAGGGAGCCGACTACCCGGTAGTGGCCACCGCCTCCGCCGCCCAGCCCACCGCCTTCGTCCGCGTCCTGCTCCTGCCCCGGGAGTGGCAGGGCCGGCGCACTATCCGCTACCTCGACCCTGCCGACGAGGACAAGCCCAAGCTCCAGCGGGCCACGGTCTTCGTGGAGGCTCCCATCACGCTGTGAGGAGAAGCGGCGGCCGCGTCCTCGTCGATCAGCTCCAGCTGCACGGCGCCGATCTCGCCTTCTGCGTCCCCGGCGAGAGCTACCTGCCCGTCCTCGATGCCCTGTACGACTCCCCCATTCGGCTCATCTCCTGCCGCCACGAGGCCGCCGCCGCCCACATGGCGGAGGCGTACGGGAAGCTCACCGGGCGGCCGGGGATCTGCCTGGTGACCCGCGGCCCCGGCGCCGCCCACGCCGCGGTAGGCGTGCACACCGCCGACCAGGACTCCACGCCCCTGCTCCTCCTCGTGGGCCAAGTGCCGCGGCCATCCCTCGGCCGGGCCGCCTTCCAGGAGCTCGACTGCGAGAGGGTGTTCGGGTCCATGGCCAAGTGGGCGGCGCAGGTGGAGGAGTCGGCCCGGATCCCCGAGTACGTGGCCCGGGCCTTCGCCCTGGCCGCGGGCGGCCGCCCGGGCCCGGTGGTGCTGGCCCTTCCCGAGGACGTCTTGGCCGAGGAGACCGACGCCGCCGACGTTCCTCCCTTCCCCTCCCCCCGCCCCCGGCCGGGGGACGCCGAGCTCGTGCGTCTGGGGGAGCTTCTGGCCGCCGCCCGCCGTCCCCTCGTCATCGTCGGCGAGGGAGGGTGGAGCGCGGAGGCGGGACGGGCGGTGCTCGACTTCTGCGAGGCCCACGAGCTCCCCGTGTGCAGCTCCTTTCGCTGCCAGGACTACGTGGACAACGGCTCCCCGGTGTACGTGGGCCACCTGACCATCGGCACCGATCCCAACCTGGCCCGCCGGGTCGAGGAGGCCGACTTGGTGGTGGCCATAGGCGGCCGGCTGGGCGACGTCACCACCGGCGGCTACACCCTCCTCCAGGTGCCGCGCCCCCGCCAGACGCTGGTGCACGTCCACCCCGACCCGGCCGAGCTGGGCCGAGTGTACGAGCCCGACTTGGCCATCGTGTCCGATCTCACCGAGCTCGGCGCCGCCCTTCGCCGCCTCCTCCCCCTCGACTCCTCGGCCTGGCGGGAGTGGACCAAGTCGGCCCGAGCCGACTACCTGGCTTACCTGCGCCACCCGCCCATGCCCGGGGACGTCGACTTGGGCGAGGTGATGGCCTTCCTCCGCCGGCGGCTGCCCGAGGACGCCATCCTCACCTGCGGGGCCGGGAACTTCACCGTCTGGGCCCACCGCTTCTACCAGTTCTCCCGCTACGGCACTCAGCTTGCGCCCCGATCGGGGGCCATGGGGTACGGGCTGCCGGCGGCGCTGGCGGCCAAGGCCTGCCACCCCGACCGGCTGGTCGTCTGCCTAGCCGGGGACGGGGACTTCATGATGGCCGCCTCCGAGCTTGCCACCGCCGTCCAGTACGGGCTGGCGGTGATCGTGCTGGTGGTGGACAACCGCATGTACGGCACCATCCGCATGCACCAGGAGCGCCTCTACCCGGGCCGGGTCATCGGCACCGACCTCGTCAACCCCGACTTCGCCGCCTTTGCCCGCTCCTTCGGTTGTTACGGTCAGGTGGTGGAGAGGACGGAGGAGGTGGAGGAGGCCTTCGAGCAGGCGGTGGCATCGGGCCGGCCGGCGGTCATCGGTCTGCGGGTCGACCCGGAGGCCATCAGCCCCCGGTTCACGCTCAGCCAGCTCCGACAGGGGGAAGCATGAAGCGTCAGGAGTACCGGGTGGAGGGGATGATGGCTCCCATCTCGCACTACACAGACGCGGTGCGGGCCGGCGACCTCCTGTTCGTGTCGGGAGTGGTGCCGGTAGACAGCGAGGGGAGGCTCGTGGGCGGCGACGACGTGGTGGCCCAGGCCCGGGCCGTGTTCGACAACATGCGCCGGGTGCTGGCGGCAGCGGGAGCCGGCCCGGCGGACGTGGTCAAGGTGACCGTGTTCCTGACCGACGTGGACGATCGACCCCGCATCAACCCGGTCAGGCAGGAGTTCTTCGGGAAGGCGCGGCCGGCCTCCACTCTGGTCGAGGTCAGCCGCTTGGCCATCCCGGGAGCCAAGATCGAGGTCGAGGCGGTGGCGGTGGTGCCGTGACAAGCGATGTGACCACGGACCCCTACAACGCGGTCATCACCTGGGTGGCCGAGCCGGCGCCGGCCGCTCCCGGGCCCCTGTCCGGCCGCACCCTTCTCGTCAAGGACCTCATCGACACGGCTGGGGTGCGCACCACGTACGGCTCCCGCCTCTACGGCGACCACGTACCCGAGCGCACGGCCACCGTCGTCCAGAGGCTGGTGGAGGCGGGGGCGGTGGTGGTGGGCAAGGCCAACCTGCCCGAGTTCGCTTGGTCGGTGTTGGGCCAGAACCCCTGGTACGGCACCGTCCGAAACCCCGCCCATCCCGGCCGCACCACCGGCGGCTCCTCGTCCGGGAACGCGGCCGCCTTGGCCGCCGGCCTGTGCGACCTGGGAGTGGGCACCGACACGGGCTGCTCCATCCGGCTTCCCTCGGCCTGCTGCGAGACGGTGGGCCTGAAGCCGCGGTGGGGAGAGATCCCCATGGACGGCATCTTCCCGCTCTGCCCGACCCTGGACACGGTCGGGCCCATGGCTCGCACGGTGGCCGATGTGGCTCTGGCCTGGTCGGTGATGGCGGGAAAGCCGGTGCCGGAGCCGCGCCTGGCCGGCCTCACAGTGGGGCTGCTCCGGGGGGCTCCCTGGGTGGGCGGAGACTACGTCCCCGAGCCCAGCGACCTGGCCGAGCAGTGGGTGGGACGGATGGAGCGGCTGGGAGCCAGGGTGGTGGAGGCATCCATCCCCGCTCCCACGGCGGATACCTGGCCCCTGTTCGAGTATGAGGCTCTCACCTCCCATCGGGACACCTTTCCCTCCCGGGCCGAGGAGTACGGTCCCACCATCCGCCCCAAGCTGGAGCAGGCCCGGCGGGTCACCGCGGACGGGCTGGAGCGGGCTCGGAGGGCGGTGGACGAGTGGCGCCGCTACCGCCCGCCGGTGGATCTGTACCTATCTCCCTGCCTGACCGTGGAGCTTCCCGCCGAGGACGTGGACGAGCGGGAGGTTCGCTTCCCCCTGTCGGGCTACCTGCGGTGGGTGAACCTCATCGGCTGGGCAGGCCTGGCCGTCGGGAACCTCCAGCTCATCGCGCCCGCCAGCGAGACGGTGCTGGCCGCCGGCCTCGCCTGGGAGCGCGGCTAGGGTGGGTTCCGCTTCTCCTCAGGGCTAGCGGCCCTGGAAGCGCGGCTTGCGCTTGTCGAGGAAGGCCTGCACGCCCTCCCGGAAATCGTGGGTCGTTCGCAGCAGGCCGTAGGCCAGGCCCTCCACCTCCAAGCCGAGGTGGAGAGGGCCGTCGTAGACATGATTCAGAACCCGCTTGGCCATGGCCAAGGCGAGGGGGGAGAGCTGGCCGAGCTCGTCGATGAGCCGGTCGACGGCTGCGTCCAGCTCCTCCGCCGGGACGACCTCCGACACCAGGCCCCAGGCGAGAGCGTCGGCGGCGGAGATGCGCTTGCGGCGCATGATCACGTCCTTGGCCCGGGAGAGGCCCACGATGCGAGCCAGCCTCTGCGTCCCCCCTGATCCCGGGATCATGCCCAGCCCCACCTCGGGCAGGCCGAGTTGAGCGTCCTCCGAGCAGATGCGGAAGTCGCAGGCGAGAGCGAGCTCCAGGCCCACGCCCAGGCAGTAGCCGCTGATGGCGGCGATGACCGGCTTGGGGCAGCGCTCGGGGGCGGCTACGTTCCAGGCCAGCCGGGACAGCTCCTCGGCGCTCGCCTCCAGGAAGCCGGCGATGTCGCCGCCGGCGCTGAACGCCCCGCCGGCGCCGGTGAGGACGATCGCCCGCACCCCCTCGTCCTCGCCCAGCTCGGCGAACACTCGGGCCATCTGCGCCCGGGCCGGAAGGGGAACGCGGTTGTATTTGCCGGGCACGTCCAGGGTGATGGTGGCGATCCCCCGGGCCTCGTCCCGTTCCACCCGAAACCCCTGGAGCTCGGTCACGGCTCCGGCACCTCCTCTCGCAGCATGCGTCGCAGGATCTTTCCCGCCGGGCTCTTGGGGAGAGCGTCCACGAACCGATACTCCCGCGGCCGCTTGAACCGGGCCAGGGTGGGGGAGGCCAGGCAGTGAGCATCCAGCTCCTCGCCGCTCACCTCGCCCGCCTTCACCACGTAGGCCACCACCCGCTGGCCGAGCCGCTCGTCGGGTGCTCCCACCACCGCCGCCTCGGCCACCTTGGGGTGGCGGAGGAGAACCTCCTCCACCTCCACCGGGTGGATGTTCTCGCCCCCGGAGATGATCATGTCGTCTACCCGGCCCACGATCCAGAGATCGCCGTCCTCGTCCAGGCGGCCGAGGTCGCCGGTGTAGTACCAGCCCTCCCGGAGAGCCTTCTCGTCGGCGTCGGGCCGGTTCCAGTAGCCGCTGAAAGCCTCGTCGGAGGACATGTGGCAGATGATCTGGCCCTCCTCGCCGGGGCCGACGACGTCGTCGGGGCGGGCAGCGGGGTCGGGGCGGACGAGGCGCAGGCGGGCGTTGACCGCCGGCCGGCCGGCGCAGCCGGGCTTGGCCTGCTGGTGGCGGTGGATGGAGAAGGTGTAGATCTCGGTGGAGCCGTAGTGGTTCACGAACAGGCGCGGCCGAAACACCTGGGCACAGCGCTCGACCAGAGCGCCGGCCATGGGGGCGCCGGCGTAGGCCAAGGTCTCTACCGACGACAGGTCGTAGTCGGACAGGCGGGGGTGGTGGACGAGGTCGTGGTACAGGGTAGGGGCGAGGTAGAGGGAAGTGATGCGCTCCGTCTGAATCAGGCGCAGGCCCTCCTCGGCGTCCCAGTCCGGTTGACAGACGTAGCAGCCGCCGATGAGGGACATGGCGATGAGGGAGTGCATGCCCATGGTGTGGTAGAGGGGCATGACGCCCAGGGTGCGGTCGCCGAAGCGGTAGCCGTGCTGGAGCGCCTGGGACAGGCCCGCCGCCCGGTCGGCCCGGTGGGAGCGGGGGACCCCCTTGGGCCGTCCGGTGGTGCCCGAGGTGTACAGCATGAGGCTCTCCTCCCGCTCGTCCCGGTCGAGGGCGCCCGGATACTCGTCGGCGGCGGCCAAGGGCTCGAGGTCGGCGTCCACGGGGAAGAAGGCCTTGGCCTGAGAATCCCCCCGGCAGTAGGCGATGTCCGCCTCCGACACGCGGTGGGAGAGGGGAACGAAGGTCGCCCCCAGCCACTGGGTCGCCCAGTACAGCTCCACCGACTGCGCCCGGCACTTGACCACCGCCGCCACCCGATCTCCGGCACGGACGCCCATGGCCGCCAAGCCGCCGGCCAGCCGGGCCGCCCGCCGGCGGAGCTGGGCGTAGGTGAGCCGGTAGGGCCCCTCGACCACGGCCTCGGCGTCCGGGGTGCGCTCGGCGGCGTAGAGAAGGGTGAGAGCGAGGTTCATCGCCCTGCCGCCTCCTCGATGGCGTCCACGATGGGCTCGTAGCCCGTACAGCGACAGAGGTGCCCGGACAGGAGATCCACGATCTCCTCCCGACTGGGCCGACCGCGGGCGAGTAGCTCGGTGGCGGCCATGAGAATGCCGGGAGTGCAGAACCCGCACTGGAGGGCATGGTGGGCCCGGAAGGCCTCTTGCAGCGGGCTCAGCCGGCCCTCCTCGGCCAGCCCTTCCACGGTGGTGATGGCGGCTCCGTCCGCCTGTACAGCGAAGAGGAGGCAGGAACGAGCAGCCACGCCGTCGATCAGCACGGTGCAGGCCCCGCACACCCCGTGCTCGCAGCCGACATGGGTCCCGGTCAGCCCGAGCGTGTGCCGGAGGAAGTCGGACAAGAGCAGCCGCGCCTCCACGGCCTTGCGATAGCGGCGCCCGTTGACGGTGACCTCGACCGGGATCACAGGGAGGCCTCCTGGAACGCTTCCGCCACCGCCCGGTCGACGAGGACCCGCACCAAGTGCTTCAAGTAGGCGGCCGAGGCGTGGACGTTGCCCCAGGGCTCGACCTGGGCGGCGGCGGACTCCCCCGGTCGCTCCGGATCGACCTCGACGCGAGTAGGACGGTCGACCACCGACCCCAGGGCGACCCCCACCACCCGGTCGCCGCGGACGGCGGCGGCGGCCTGGCACAGGGCGTAGTCCCCCCGCCGCTGGGCCAGCTCCTGGAACCCGAAGCCGGTCCCCGGCTCGGGGAGGGGCCAGACGGTCTCGACCACGAGCTCGTCCGGCCGGAGGACGGTGGTGAAGTGGGTGACGAAGAACTCGTCGGCGGGGATGCGGCGCTCCCCGCCCGCCGAGCGGGCGACCACCGTCCCGTCGAGGAGGACGAGGCAGACGGGGAGCTCGGCGGCGGGGTCGGCGTGGGCCACCGAGCCGCACACCGTGCCCCGGTTGCGGGTGACGACGTGACCCACGTAGGGAATAGCCTTGGCCAGTAGAGGGTGCCGGCCCAGGCGACGATCCGCTTGGCGAACCGTCGCCCCCACCCGCAGCATTCCCTTGTCCTCGTCCACGTTGTCGAGATCGCCAACACGGTTGATGTCTACCAGGACGTCCGGACGGACAAGGCGCATGTTCATGGCCGGCACCAGGCTCTGGCCGCCGGCCAGCACCTTGGCTCGGTCGCCGTGGTCGCTCAACAGGGCGACCGCCTCCTCGACCGTCCAGGGTCGCTCGTAGCGGAAGGCTGCCGGCTTCATGGGCGCATCAGCTCCCACACCCGAGGAGGGGTGAGGGGAAGGTCGACGCGGTCGCGGCCGAGGGCGTCGGCCACGGCGTTGGCTAGGGCAGCAGGGACGCTCATGGTGTTGCCCTCCCCCAGCCCCTTGGCCCCCAGGGGGGTGAACGGGGACGGTGACTCGTGGTGGCCGATGGTGAGCCGGGGGAGATCGGGAGCGGTGGGGCAGAGGTAGTCCATGAAGGTGCCGGTGAGGAGGTTCCCGTCCTCGTCGTAGAGGAGCCGCTCGAGCAGGGCGGCCCCCGCTCCGTGGGCGAAGCCGCCGCGGATCTGGCCCTCGGCCAAAAGGGGGTTCAAGAGCCGGCCGGCATCGTGGACGCTCACGTAGTCGAGGATTCGCAGCCGACCCGTCTCCCGCTCGATCTCTACCACCGCCACGTCGGCGATGAAGCCGTGGGCGGCCGAGGACGCTACCCGATCGTGCTCGTCGGGGGGAGCGAGGTTGGGGGCGGCGCAGAAGGCGGTGTCGTGCAGGCCCGGCTCCATCCCCGGCGGTAGGGCGTCGGGATGCCAGTGGGCGATCCCGGCCACCCGGCGCAAGGACAGGGAGGGGTCGCCCAAGTGGTCGCGGATGGCCTGCACCTTGGCTGCCACCTTGCAGGCCGCCAGGTACACGGCGCCGGCCCCCACTCCCGAGAAGCGGGAGGAGTAGGCGCCCGAGGCCACCGTCCAGGCGCTGGTGGCGGTGTCGAGCTCGGTCACCACCTCCACCTGGGCAGGGTCGACCCCAAGCACCTCGGCGACGATCTGGGCGCAGACGGTCTTGTGGCCCTGTCCTTGGGGCGTCGTCCCCACGCGCACGGTGACGCCGCCCAGGGGCGACACGCTGACCGTGGCTCCCTCGGCGTTGCCCGACTTGGGCAGGCTCTGGGCCCGCTCCTCGGCCGTCTGAGCAAGGGTGATGTAGCCCATGTTGGAGATGGACGGCTCGACGATGCAGGCAAGACCGATCCCGTACAGGCGCCCGTCCGCCCGAGCCCGGCGCTGCTCCCGGCGCCGCTCCTCGTACCGGGCCAACTCCAGCGCTTGGTCGAGGCAGGCCTCGTAGTCGCCCGAGTCGTACAGGGCGCCGGTGGGCGTCCGGTAGGGGAAGCGGTGGGCGGGGATGAGGTTCCGTCGCCTGACCTCGGCCGGGTCGAGCTCAAGCCGCCGGGCGGCGATATCCATGACTCCCTCCAGGGCCAGGTAGAGCTGGGGCCCTCCGAACCCTCGGTTGAGGCCGGTGGGGCAGCGGTTGGTAAGGACGACACGGTTGCGGACGGCCACGTTTCCCACCCGGTAGGCGCCGGTGAGCGACCCGTGCATGCGGTAGAGGGTGGCCGGCTCGGGGGCGCGCAGGTAGGCGCCTACGTCCTCCATGACGTCGTAGCGGAGACCGATGAGCTCCCCGTCCGCCGTGAAGGCGGCCTCCACATTGGTGATCCGGGCGGTGGAGGCCGAGCTCGCTGCCAGGTGCTCCAGCCGGTCCTCGGTCCACCGCACCGGCACCCCCAGCTTGCGCGACGCCAGCCCCATGAGGACGACGTACACGTACACCGCCGCCTTGATGCCGAAGCTGCCGCCCGAGTCGGGAGGGGTGATGAGGCGGAGCTTCGACCCGGGCAGGCCCAGCGCCGCCGCCGCCACCGAGTGGAGGGTGAACGGCCCCTGGAAGTTGGCCCAGGCGGTGAGGGTCCCCGTTCCCTCGTCCCAGTGGCAGAGGACGCCGTAGGTCTCCAAGGGACAGCACGTCCAGGGCGGGGAAAAGTATCGCTCGCGGACGATCAGGTCGGCGGCGGCGAAGGCGCCGTCCACGTCTCCGTACAGGAAGGAGCGGTCGGAGATGACCTCCCCCCGCTCAGGATCGGACACCGCCTCCAGCGGCTCGTACTCGACCTCGATCAGCTCCAAGGCGTCCTCGGCCGTATAGCGATCCTCGGCTACCACGACCGCCAGTGGCTCGCCCGCATAGCGGGCTTCGCCGTGGGCGGCGGCGTAGTAGGGGTGGGGGCTGTCCGCCGCCGCCGGGAAGGGTCGGGACATGGCCACCACCTCCTCGCCGGTGAGGACGCCCACGACCCCGGGGTGGGCGAGGGCGGCGGAGGGATCGAGGCGGACGATGCGGGCGTGGGCGAGCTGGGAGCGGAGGATGGCGGCGTGGAAGGCGCCGGGAACGGGATCGATGTCGTCCATGAACCGGCCTTGCCCACGGAGGAGGGACTCGTCCTCCAGGCGGGGGAGAGCACGGCCGATCCACCGCTCGGTGCCGGTCGCTAGAGCCACGCCTCAACACTAGCCTCGGGGCCAGGGGCCCGAGGCGGAAGCGGCGGCGCCCAGCCGGCAGGCGGCTTCCAAGGCGTCGGCCAAGGCTTCATCCCTGGCCAGGCCGACGAGAAGGCCGGCCGCCAGAGCATCGCCTGCTCCCAGCGGGTAGGCGGCCGGCTTCCGGCTTCCCCGGGCGGCGGCCTCCTGGCCGTCGAGAACGGCCACGGCCCCGGCCGGGCCGCGGCTGACGCAGGCGAGCCGGAACCGGGATGCGAGAAGGCGGGCGGCCTGGGCGGGACCGGCCCCGGTGAGGCGGCGGGCCTCGTCCTCGTTGGCCAGGAGGGCGTTGGCTCCTGCCGGCAGGTAAGAGAGCGGCCCGGGAGAGAGAGCGATCCAGCGTGCCCGCGCCCGGGCGAGGGCGGCGGCCACCGTCTCCGCCGGCAGGTAGCCGGAGACGAGGATGGCGTCGGCTTCCAGCCGCCCCGGCAGGAGGTGGGGGGAAAGCCGGGCGTTGGCGCCCCGGCAGGCGAGGATGTCGCCGTCCACGAGCAGGAAGGTGCCCGTCGGCGCGTCCGGATCCAGGGATACCTCGACGCCCACGCCGCTTCTCTCCAGAGCCTCCCGAAGCGCACGGCCGGCGAAGTCGTCGCCCACACGCCCCACCACCGCCGCCTCCGCCCCCGCCTCCACGGCCCAGGCAGCGGCGATGGCGGCCGAGCCCCCCGGCGCCACCCGAGCCAGGGAGTCGTGCCCGCGCCCGGACACGACCACGTCCAGCATGAGGTCGCCGACGGCCAGGAAGCGGACGCGAGCCACGGCGCCGAGCATAGGCGAGCGCGGGCGAGGTGCGCCCGCGCTCGCTGATCGACCGAGCCTAGGCGGCCGGCGTGCCCACGGTCCTCCGCACCGACCACAGGCCGGCGCCGAGGCCCGCCAAGAGCAACACGAAACCGCCGCCGGCCCCGACGCCGATGGCGAAGTCGCCCCAGTCGAAGCTGGCGGGCGGGAGCTCCGTGGCCGATAGGTAGTAGGCAGCCGGTCCCTGCGCCGCCGTCCGCTCGAACACGTCGGCCGCTCCCCCTTGGCGGCTGGTGCCCAGGTAGTAGGCGGCTGCGCCCGCTGCCGCTGCTCGCTCGAACGCGTCCGGGGCGGCCGCTGCCTGAGCAACTGTCGTCCCGGCCGCGGCGGCGTGACCGCCGCGCGGCGTCCGGTCATCCGGGTACACAGTCGAGGGCGGATCACGGAAGTGGTCGTCTACGACCACGGCGCCGGACTGAACGGCCGCCCCCGTCGAGGTCGCGGCCGCCACCGCCAGCGTCCATGCCATCGTCCATGCGATGGGAAGCCTGGGAACCACAGCTCCTCCTTTCCTTACGGGCCGCCGTCGCGGCCCTGTTGCCGGACTCGAGGCAGAGGCTGCGCCGGCCCGGCAAACCGGCGGTTAGGACCGGGTTAAGCCACGTGCGCGATGTCACGGAGCGGATGCGCTGGTATCCTCCGCGCGGAGGCGAGGTGGAGTTCCGCATCCTGGGGCCGCTGGAGGTGGTGAAGACCGGGCGCGCGCTCGACCTCGGCGGGCAGAAGCAGCGGGCGCTGCTCGCCTGCCTGCTGCTCAACGCCAACGAGGTCGTCTCCACCGACCGGCTGCTGGAGGCGCTGTGGGAGGAGTCGCCGCCGGAGCGGGCCCAGAAGGCGCTGCACGTCTACGTCTCCCAGCTGCGCAAGCTGCTCGGCCGCCAGCGCATCGAGACGAGGCCTCCCGGCTACCTGCTGCGCGTCGCCGAGCAGGAGCTCGACCTCGCCCGCTGCCGCACCCTGCTGGAGGCAGGCAAGCCCGAGGAGGCGCTGGCCCTCTGGCGCGGCCCGCCGCTGGCCGACTTCGCCTATAGCCGCTTCGCCCAGGCCGAGATCGCCCGCCTGGAGGAGCTGCGCCTGGCCTGCCTCGAGGAGCGCGTGGAGCAGGAGCTCGCCCGCGGCCGCCACGCCGCCCTGGTGGGCGAGGTGGAGGCGCTCGTCCGCGAGCATCCCCTGCGCGAGCGCCTGCGCCGCCAGCTCATGGTCGCCCTCTACCGCTCCGGCCGCCAGGCGGAGGCGCTGGAGGCCTACCAGGACGCCCGCCGGGCGCTCACCGAGGAGCTCGGCATCGAGCCGGGCCGGGAGCTGCGCAAGCTCCAGCAGGCCGTCCTGCGCCAGGACCCCGCGCTCGAGCGTCCCGCCCAGGCACGCGAGGCGGGGGAGCACGCGCGCGGCGTGTTCGTCGGGCGCGAGCGGGAGCTGGCCGAGCTGCACGAGGCGCTCGACGAGGCCCTGGGGGGCCGTGGAGCGCTCGTCCTCGTCTCCGGCGAGCCCGGCATCGGCAAGAGCCGCCTCGCCGACGAGCTCATCCGGCAGGCGCGGGCGCGCGGCGCGCAGATCCTCGTCGGCCGCTGCTGGGAGGCCGGCGGCGCCCCCGCCTACTGGCCGTGGGTGCAGGCGCTGCGCCCGCTGGTCGAGCACGCCCAGGCCGAGCAGCTTCGCCGCGAGCTCGGCACCCGGGCGGCGGAGCTCGCCCAGCTGCTGCCCGAGCTGCGGGAGCTGATCCCCGACCTGCCCGAGCCGCCGGCGCTGGAATCGGACGTGGGGCGCTTCCGCCTCTTCGACGCCGTCGCCGGCTTCCTCGGCAGCGCGTCGCAGCGCCGGGCGCTGGTCTTGGTGCTCGACGACCTGCACGCGGCGGACGAGCCGTCCCTGCTGATGCTCCGCTTCCTGGCGGCCGAGGTCGCGCGCAGCCGCCTCCTGCTCGTCTGCCTGTTCCGTGACGCCGATCCGACGCTGCGCGAGCCGCTCGTGTCCACGCTGGCCGAGCTGACGCGCGTGGGGGACGCGCGCCGGATCGCGCTCGCGGGCCTCAGCGAGCAGGAGGTGAGCGGCTACATGCAGCTCACGAGCGGTGTCGCTCCCCCTCCCCGGCTGGCCCGCGCGATCCACCACGAGACCGAGGGCAACCCGCTCTTCGTCGCCGAAGTCGTCCGGCTCCTGGCGGCGGAGGGCCGGCTGGCCGACGACGGCGCGCACCTGCGCATTCCGCACGGCATCCAGGCAGTCATCGAGCGACGCGCCGGGCGGCTCTCGGAACGCTGTCGCGACGTGCTGCTCGGAGCGTCCGTATTCGGCCGCGAGCTCCGGCTGGACGCGCTGGCGGAGCTCAGCGGGCTCGAGCGGGACGAGCTCTTGCATGTCTTGGACGAGGCGGTGGCGGAGCGCGTGCTCGGGGAGGTGCCGGGCGCTCCTGGGCGGCTTCGCTTCGGCCACGCGCTCATCCGGGATGCGTTGTACGAGGCGCTCACGCCGACGAAGAGGCTATGGCTCCACCGCAAGGCCGGGGAAGCGCTCGAGGTCGTCTACCGAAGCGACCCCGAGCCCCACCTCGCGGAGCTCGCGCACCACTTCGTCGCCGCGGCTCCGGCCGGCGCTCGCGACAAGGCCATCGGCTACGCCCGGCGCGCCGGCGAGCGCGCTGCCTCTCAGCTCGCGTACGAGGAGGCCGTCCGCCTCTACGAGATGGCGCTGGCGCTCAGCGAAGACGCGCTCGAGCGCTGCGAGCTGCTCGTTGCGCTCGCAGATGCGCAAACTGCGGCGGGGGATGCCGCCGCGGGCGTCGAGTCCTTCCTCGCTGCGGCCGAGATCGCGCGAGGGCTCGGTTCCTCCGATCTGCTCGCTCGGTCCGCCCTCGGCTGCGGGGGGCGCTTCGTCTGGTCACGGGCCGGAGGAGACCCGCGCCTCGTCTCGCTGCTTCGAGACGCGCTCGAGGCCGTAGGCCCGGCCGATTCGTCGTCGCGAGCCCGGCTGCTCGCCCGGTACGCGATGGTGCTGCGGGGGCGGCTCGACCCCGAGGAGCAAGACGCCATCAGCCGCGAGGCGGTCGAGATGGCTCGTCGACTCGATGATCCGGGAGCGCTCAGCCAGGCGCTCCTGAGCAGGCGGATCAGCGTCTGGGAGCCTGCCCGGGCGGTCGAGGACCTCGACCTGTGCGACGAGGTCAACCGCCTCGCCGAGGCGGCGGGCGACTGGGAGCACTGCGTCGAGGCGCGCCTCCTTCGCTCGCACGCGCGGCTGGTCCTCGGCGATCTCCGCGGCGTCTATGCGGATCTCGACGAGGCCGTCCGCTTGGCCGCCGACCGGCGTGTCCCCTCCGTCCACTGGCACATCAACGTCCACCAAGCCGAGCTCGCCTTGCTCCAAGGGCGATTCTCGGAAGCCGAGCAGCTGATTCGCGACGCCCTCGCGCTCGGCAGGCGCGCCGAGCGGGCGGACGCGCTCGGCTCGCATGCGACTCAGTCCTACGCGTTACGTCGCGAGCTGGGAGGGGTCGAGGAGGTAGAGGCTTTCCTCACCCGGCTCGCTGATGACCGGCCGGGGAGGGCCCTTCCACGGTGCCTTCTCGCCGAGCTCGACTGGGAGCTGGGGCGGGAGCGGCGGGCACGCGCGGCGCTCAGCGGCCTGGTCGCCGAGGGCTGTCGGGCGATCGCGCCGGATCTCGAGTGGGCGCTGTGCCTGGCGACGCTCGCGGAGGTCGCGGCGTCGCTCGGAGACAGGGAGGCGGCGGGCGTGCTCTACGAGCAGCTGCTCCCCGCGGAGGATCTCGTCGTCATCGACCCGCACGAGTTCAGCCGCGGGGCGGCGGCGCGGCCGCTCGGGCTCTTGGCTGCGACATGCGGTCGCGTCGAGGAAGCCGAGCGCCACTTCTTGCGCGCCCTCGAGCTGAATGAGGCGATCGGCGCCCGCCCCTGGCTCGCGCACACGCAGCAGGACTACGCGCGCCTGCTGCTCGCCCGCGGCGCGCCCGGCGACGCCGAGCAGGCCTGGGAGCTGCTCGGCCAGGCGCTGTCGACCTACCGCGAGCTGGGCATGGCCGGCCCGCTGGCGAAGGCGGAGGCGCTGGCGGCAGCGCGCTAGGCGACGCGGCGAGCCGCCGCCTCGACCTGCTCCTCGCTGGGACCGCCCCGCTGGAGCGCGCGGAAGGCCTCGATCACCGCCCGGGGGTCGCGGCGGTGGCGCTTGGCGGCCATGGTCAGGGGCTCGTGGAAGGCGCCGCCGCAGTGCGGGCAAGGCAGGGAGAGGCGGGCGAACAGCGCGGCCGCCTCGCCGCCCGGGAACATGCGCAACAGCTCGACCACCGTCGTCGACCCCCTGATCTCGAGCGCTTCGGGGGCCTCGGCGCCGGTGGCGCGCGCCTCCAGCCCCGGAACCGCCCGCTGCGTCATGCCGAAGGCGTCTTTGTATTGCGTCGCACGACCGAACCGGCCTGTGGCATGCAACACAAGCGACGGCCGGCGCTCAGCGGGCGAGCGCCTCCTCCGGGTAGCGCAAGGGCTCCGCCTGCATGCGCACCACGTTACGCGGGAGCTGGTAGCGGGCGAAGGGGAGCACGATGACCTTGGCATCGGGGCCGTGCCGCTCCATGGCCTGGGAGAAGGCCTCATCCAGGGAGGTGGTGGCGTCGATGCCGATGTCGGCTGCCATGTCCAGGTTCTCCTCCAAGGTGACCATGGTCAGCCGCTTGCGGGTCATGACCTCGTAGATGGGCACCCAGATGCAGCCGGCCCACATCTGGATCGCTCGGGCGTGGATATCCCTGAGCACCCGCTGGTAGTTCTCGCGGGTGGGCGGCATGTACGGCTTCATCAGATCCATGAGGGCAAGACCGGGGAAGTCGCCCACCGCTGTGGACACGCCCGGCGAGGGCGAGCAGTAGATGATGGTGCCTCCGTCCTTGACCACGAAGTCGGCCGACATGCACCCCCAGCCGGTGTGGAAGAAGAGGTGGTCGGTGGGGGCAAATACGCCGCACACGGCGATGTCGGCCTGGTCGCCCGGGTGCTCGTAGGCATAGATCTCGTGGAAGCGCTCGATGGCCAGCCTGTGCGCCTCCGGATGGGAGCCGAAGAAGACCTCCACTACCCGGCCGCGGGTATCGAGGATGACGTTCATAGTGCAGGTAAGGCCGCACATGGTGGCCACCTCGTCGATGTCGGAGCGCATGGGCCCGGCGTAGGCCCCGTAGTGGGTCTGAGGGGAGACGACGAAGGCGCAGTGGTTGGACTCCACCGTCTCGTCGGAGACGACCCCGGGCAGGATGAGCTTGCCGCCTCCGCCCGCTCCCCAGTGGTTGGACTGGGCCTGGCCGATGGTGACCTTGACGTCGCAGGCGGCCACCTCCTGGTGGAGCCAAACAGGCGTGCCCCGGGAGGAGACACCCACGTAGGTGTACAGGTCGGGGTTACGCGGGTCGTTCTGGTGGAAGGAGATGCCCAGCCGCTCCATCCGCTCCAGGTTGGCCCGGCCGATCTTCTGCTCGATGTCCGAGTCGGACATGGGGAAGACCTTGCCGATGCCTCCGACCATGACCGCCGGCTTCCCGGCCTCCTCGATCACGTCCAGCACAGCGGGAAGGAGTCTCGACTGAGGGGTGGGCCGGAACTGGTTGTCGATGATGACGGCCACCTTGTCCGCCCCGGCCACGATCTCGGCGAAGGGCGGCCCCGAGACCGGGTTGTCCAGGGCCCGCCGGGCAGCCTCGGTGGCGTCGGGAACAGGCTCCGGCTCGTCGGGGTAGACGGCGGCCAGGAGGTTCGCCCGCGGGATGTCGAGCGTGAGCGTCTCCCGCGACACCTTGCTCTCGTCGCCGGAGGCCCCGATGGTCAGCGGGTCCAGCGACTCGTAGGGGATGAGGGCGGTATACGTGTCGGGCATGGCTCCCTCCCTCGTCGGGTTCGACTGACGCCATTGTGCCTCACATGAGCACCGCCGGGCCGTGGGGAGGGCGCAGCCAGGGGCGCTGCCGGAGGGCGTCGACGAAGGCGGAGGAGAGCGGCGTCCACTCGCTGCGGGTGTAGGCGGCAAGCTCGCGGAGGACGGGCGGGTCGAGGCGAAGGACGGCCGCGTCCAGGGAGGGGGGGAGGACGTTGTCAGGCACCATGGCCGGCCCCACGCCCGATGCCGCCAGCGCCGTCGCCGCCTGTACCTGGGTGGTGCGTACCCCCGGGCGGGGCTGGAAGCCGGCCCGGCGGCAGGCGGCGGTGACGAGCTCGGTGAGGCCGTGGCCGGGCTGGAAGAGGATCCAGCGGCGATCGGCCAGATCCTCCAGCCGCACCCGCCGGCGATCGGCCAGGGGGTCGGAGCGGGCCAGCACGATCACGAGCTCCTCGTAGCCCGTCGGCTCCACGGGTCCCGTCCAGGCCAGCGGTCGAGGCCCCAGGGCGATGTCCCCGACTCCGCTGCGGACGTCCTCCTCGAGGAGGGTGCGGTGGGTGTACTCGATCATGCGGATGGCGACGTCGGGGAAGCGGGCGTGCCAGCGGCTGATGGCGTCGGGGAGGATGCCCACGGTCAGGGAGAGGAGGGTGGCCACCTCCACGTCTCCCGTCTCCAGACCCAAGGCCATTCGGGCTTTCGCCCGGCCCCGATCCGCCGCCCGCACCGCCGCCCGGGCTTCCGGGAGGAGGGCCTTCCCGGCCGGCGTGAGCCGGATGCCGCGGGGCAGCCGCTCGATGACCGGGCCTCCCAGCCGGTCCTCGAGGGCCTTCACCTGTTGGGACAGGGAGGGCTGGGTCATGCCCAGTCGCCGGGCTGCCCTGGTGAACGATCCCTCCTCGGCCACGGCCAGGAAGGCAGCCAGGTGGCGGAGATTCATAGACAAATCCTATGGTCCCGACAGGACCAAGCTCAGTTGAACTATGGTCGAGGCGACCCCTAAGATCCTTGTCGGGGCTTGGCAGCGATCCGCGTCAACCACGTGTCCATCCACGCCGATGACCTGGAGGAGTCGGCGCGCTTCTACGTGGAGCTGTTCGGGATGACCCGGATTCCCAACCCCCACTTCCAGGAGCGGGTGGTCTGGCTGGCGGTGGGCGACCAGCAGCTCCACCTGTTCGAGCGGGACACGGAGCCGCCTCGCTACCACCACCTGGGGCTGGACGTGGACGACTTCGAGGCTGTCTACCGGGCGGCCAAGGAGCGGGGCCTCCTGGACGGGGAGACCTGGCACCAGGCGGTCCGCTCCCACCCGGCGGGATGGGTGCAGATGTACCTGCGTGACCCGGCCGGAAATCTCGTCGAGGTCGACTGGCCCGATGTCACCACCCTGTCCCCCGAGGTAGCGGCCGAGATCGGCCGGTTGGAGGACGAGCGCCCCCAGACGGGCGCTGCGCGCCGGGCCACGCTCTACCCCGAGAGGCGGCCGTGAGGCAGCACGTCCGCCTCGACCTCCTCAGCCGGTACGGGCCTCCGGTCGTGGTCGGCGCTGCCATCCTTTTTGCCCTTCTCTACATCCTCGTCATCAGCCAGCCTTTGGGGGAGCTCGGGGGCGGGAGCTGGCGCACCACCACCCGCGGCTCGGCGGTGGACAACCCCGGCGCCTTCCTCACCACTCTGCTCGACTCCGTCACCTTTGCCGGCTGGCTCTTCATCGTGGCCAGCGGCTTCTCTCTCATCTTCGGCCTCATGCGGGTGGTCAATATGGCCCACGGCTCCTTCTACCTCTTGGGCGGCTACATCGCCTACGAGGTCCAGCAGGCCATGACCGGCCAGGGGTTCGCCATCCTGAGCCAGGAGGTCAACACGTGGGAGTGGGTCCTGCCCCTCATCGTGGCCAGCGCCAGCATCGTCGTGGTCGGCCTCGTCAGCCAGCAGCTTCTGTTGCGCTGGAACATGGGCCAGGACCTGCGTCAGGCTCTCATCACCATCGCCGTGTCGGTCATCGTGGCCGACCAGATCATCGCCCACTTCCCGCGGGCGGTACCGTCGGGGGCGGTCAAGTTCGGCGGCAACGTGGTGAGCATGACCTGGCCGGGGTGGACCGACCGCCTGCTCGACCTCCACCTGTGGGGCGCCCACTACTCCCTGGCCCGCCTGTTCATGCTCGCCCTGGGGGTAGGCGTGGGGGTGGCCCTGTGGCTGTGGCTGTACCGCACCAAGACGGGCATGGTCATCCGGGCCGGGGTGGACGATCGCCAGATGACCTCCGCCTTGGGGGTCAACATCCAGGTCACCTTCGCGCTCGCCTTCGTGGTGGGCTCTGCGTTGGCGGCGTTCGGGGCGGCCGTGGGAGCCTCCCAGAGCGGCGTCGGCCAGGGTCAGGACGTCCAGTGGCTGCTCAACTCGCTGGTGGTGGTCATCGTCGGCGGCATGGGCTCCCTTCTGGGGGCGGCCGCCGGGGCTCTCCTCTACGCTCTCGTCCTCACCTTCTCTGCCGCCTACCTGCCGGTGTCGGGCGACAACTGCTGCTCCCAGTACTCCATCGTCCTCACCTTTGCTCTCATCGCCTTGGTTCTCGCCTTCCGGCCCCAGGGGCTGTTCGGGAGGGCAGGATGAGGCGCTCCCTGTCGGCGGCGGTGCTGGAGCGCGCTCTCGGCCTGCCCGGCTCTGCCAAGACGGCGGTGGAGCGCTCTCTAGCAGTGGTGGTGTTGGCCCTGCTGGCCTCCGGGCCGCTCGTATTCAACGACTTCTGGATCGCCACCGTCCTCACCCAGACCTTCATCTTCGGCATCGCTGCCTGCAGCCTGATCTTCCTGTCGGCCTACGGGGGCATGATCTCGCTGGCCCAGACCGCCCTCATGGGCATTGCCGGCTACATCGTCGGCAACCTCGTCACCGAGCGGGTGCCCGGGGGCGAGACCAAGGGGCTCACTCTCGGCCTCGACCCCACCGTGTCGCTCGTCTTGGCCATCGCCGTCACCACCGCCATCGGGCTCATCTTCGGGGCCGTGTCGGCCCGCAGCTTCGGCATCTACTTCCTCATGCTCACCCTCACCTACGGCGTCATCGCCTACTACTTCTTCAGCCAAGTCACCCAGTTCGGCGGCTTCTCGCCCATCGCCGGCATCAATCAGGACAAGTACATGCCGCCCTTCGTGGGGGACGTCCTCGGCCACCCGGACAAGCTCTTCTACATCTCCCTGGGGGTGGCCTTGGCCGTCTACGCCGCCATCCGCTACCTCGTACGCACCCCCTTCGGCCTCGCCCTCCAGGGCATCCGCGACGATCCGGTGCGGATGGCGTCGCTCGGCTACAACGTGGGGCTGCACCGGGCGCTCGCCTTCGGCTTCGCCGCCTTCCTGGCCTCCCTGGCGGGGGTGCTGTACGTGTGGTGGCAGGGGCAGATCGCCCCGGGGAACGTGTATCTGGCGGCCACCATCGATCTCCTGGTCATGGCGGTGATCGGCGGCCTGCGGAGGATCGAGGGCGCCTTCCTGGGGGCCTTCGCCTTCATCGTCATCGATACGTACGTGCGCGACATCAAGTTCCCCTGGGCGGAGGTGACGGGCCAGCTCCCCTTCGTGGGCGGCAGCTTCAACACCATCATCGGCGTCATCTTCCTGCTCATCGTCGTCGTCTCCCCGGACGGGCTCATGGGCATCTGGGAGCGGCTATCCCGGCTGCTCCCGAGAGGAGGCAGACCTTCACCCCTTCCTGCCGCCGAGGCCCGCGAGCCGGCTCCGGGAGCAAGTCCTTGACGAAAGGAGGCCATGACTGAGACATGAGTGACCTGTACGTTGGTTCCATCGACAAGTCAAAGAGGGAAGGAGGGAAGATGAGGATGCTTCCGCGGTGGAAGCTCGTACTGCCGGTCGCTGCCCTGGTAGCGGCAGGATCCACGGCCGCGGGCGTGGCCCTCGCCGGTCCCGCTCAGAAGGAGGTGCGGGTGGCCATCATGACGGACTGCAAGGGGGCCTTCGGCTTCGGCTACGAGCTCGATATCGGCGGGGCTCAGGCTGCCTTTGCCGAGTACGCCGGCGGCAAGCCGAAGAACAAGAAGAAGCCCTCGGCCGGCATGACCGGCATCAAGGTCGGAAACACGCCTGTTCGCATCGTCGGCTACGGCTGCGGCGACGACACGCCGGCGACGGCGCTCAAGGAGACCCGCCGCCTCATGGATCAGCTCAAGGCCGACGTCATGGTCGGCCCGCTGTCGGGCGACGAGGCGGTGGCCATCGCCAACTGGGCGAAGACGCATCCCACCAAGACGATCATCATCGGCACGGCTGCGTCGCAGGACCCGACCATGCAGATCGCGCCCAAGAACCTGTTCCGCTACCACGGCGACGGCGCCCAGTGGAATGCGGGCATCGGCGAGATCGCCTACAGGAAGCTCGGCTGGCGCACGGCCGCCATCATCATGGACGACTACAGCTTCGCCTGGACGTCCTCGGCCGGCATCATCGCCGAGTTCTGCGCCATCGGCGGCAAGATCGTCAAGCGCGTGTTCCCGCCGCTCAACACCACCGACTACTCCTCCTACGTCCGACAGCTACCGCCCCCCGACCAGGTGGACGGCTACTTCTGGGTGGTGGGAGGAACCGGCACCGGCCCGGCGCTGAAGGCGTTCGAGCAGGCCTACGGCCCGCTCAAGGCGAGCCAGCACTCGGGCAACCTGTTCCTGTTCTTCCTCAGCGGCTTCCAGGACGTCGCCCCGCGCCTCATCGGGTCGTACCTGGGCGGCTTCGGCACGGCGCCCGGCCTGAAGACGAAGCAGGCCCGGGCCTACGAGGCCGTGGTCAAGAAGTGGTACCCGAGCCTGCCGCCCGGCGACGGGTTCGTGTACAACTACTACAACGCCGCCTGGGCCCTGGTACAGGGGCTGGCGAAGTCGGGCGGTAAGGTCGGCGCCGCGCTACAGGCGGCCATGCCGCGGACGCTCAAGACCGGCTACCAAGTGTCCAACGGCGGTCTTGTGCGCCTGGACAGCCGGCGGCAGGCGATTACCGACCAGTACCCGCTCCAGATCGTCCGGGGCGCCGATGGCAAGCCGACGGTGGTCATCGCCGGCTACGTGCCCAGCGTCGATCAGACCTTCGGCGGCACCTTCGCCCCCAACAAGCCGGCCCCGGGCCGCACGTTCCCGCCCTGCGCGAAGAAGAAGCTGCCCTGGCAGGGCAAGATCCAGGTGGTGAAGAACGGCGTCATCACCAAGCAGTTCATCAAGTAGGAACGTGACCGAAGCGCTCCGGGCAGAGCACGCCGTGCCGACCCTCCGCCTGCGGGGGGTCGGCCGGCGCTTCGGCGGGCTCCATGCCGTGCGCGACGTCGACCTCGACGTCGCGCACGGCGAGCGCCGCGCCATCCTCGGGCCCAACGGAGCGGGCAAGACCACCCTCTTCAACGTCATCTCGGGCGATCTCCCGCCCTCCTCGGGCACGGTGGAGCTGTTCGGCCGGGACGTCACCCGGCTGCCCGCCCGCAAGCGGGCCCAGCTGGGGCTGGCCCGTACCTACCAGCAGTCGCGCATGCTGCTCGGGCTGACGGTGGAGGAATCCATCTACCTGTCCGCCCTGGGGGTGGGCGACGGCCACCTGCGGCCGGTGGTTCTCCGCCGGGACGCCCGCCTGCGGGAGCAAGCTCGGGAGGCGGCCCGGCGGGTGGCCATCGACCACAAGCTGGGAGAGCTGGTGGGGAACCTCTCCCACGGCGAGCACCGGCAGGTGGCCCTGGCCATGGCTCTCGCTGCCCAGCCCAAGGTGCTCATGCTGGACGAGCCTGCCTCCGGTCTTTCCCGGGGGGAGCGGCAGCTCCTCACCGAGCTTCTCCGGGCCCTCGACCGGGATATCACCCTGCTCCTCATCGAGCACGACATGGACGTGGCGCTGCGGGTGGCCGACCGGGTGACGGTGATGCACGAGGGACGGGTGATCGTGGAGGGGACGCCTGAGGAGATCCGGGCCAACCAGCTCGTCCACGACCTGTACCTGGGCCGCCACTTCTACGCTGAGGAGGGGGAGTGACAGCCGGCGACGACTCGCTCCAGGCAGGGGCGGAGGAGGTCCTGCTCGAGGTGGAGGGCCTGCACGCCTTCTACGGCAGCGCCCACGTCCTCCACGACGTCAGCTTCCAGATGGGCCGCCGGCCGGTGGCCATCGTGGGCCGGAACGGCATGGGCAAGACGACGCTGTGCGCCGCCATCATGGGCTTCTCGCCACCGCGGGCGGCCGGCTCCATCCGGTTCAAGGGCCGGGAGCTCCTGGGGCAGCCGTCGTACCGGATCGCCCGGGCCGGCATCGGCTACGTGCCCCAGGGGCGGCGCTTGTTCCCTTCCCTGACGGTGGACGAGCACCTCAAGATCGCCGCCAAGGGCGGCAACGGCCGCCGCTGGACGGTCGAGCGGGTGTACGACCTCTTTCCCCGCTTGGCCGACCGGAGGCGGAATAGCGGCGCTCAGCTCTCCGGCGGCGAGCAGCAAATGCTGGCCATCGGCCGCGCCCTGCTGGGAAACCCGGAGCTTCTCATCATGGACGAGCCCTCGGAGGGCCTGGCTCCGGCCATCATCGACAACCTGGTGGACACCTTCGTCAAGCTGGCCGAGGAGGGGCTGGCCATCCTCCTCATCGAGCAGAACCTGGGCGTGGCCACGGCCATCGCCGACCGCCAGCTCATCATGGTGGGGGGCGAGATCGCCCTGGAGACGACGGCGGACGCCCTGGCCGGGGACGCCGACATGCAGCGCCGCTACCTCGGGGTGGAGCCCCTCGCCCATTAGGATCGGGCCCCGGTGAAGGCCGTTCGCGTCCACGAGGGGGGAATCCTGCGCTACGAGGAGGTGCCCGACCCCGTACCGGGGCCGGGCCGGGTACTGGTAGAGCTGCGGGCGGCCTCGGTCAACCGGCGTGACCTGCTCGTGCGCGACCCGCCGGGGCCGGCCTACGCCTTCCCGCTGCCTCTCATCCCCGGCTCGGACGGGACAGGGGTACGCCGCGACACGGGCGAGGAGGTGGTCATCTACCCGGCCCTCTCCTGGGGGGAGCGGGAGGACGCCGCCGGGCCCGACTACGCCCTCATCGGCGGCCCTGCCGACGGTACCTACGCCGAGCTCATCGCCGTACCGGAGGAGAACCTCTTCCCCAAGCCAAGGAGGCTCTCCTTCTCGGAAGCAGCCGCCGTCCCCGTGGCCGGCCTCACCGCCTACCGGGCTCTCTTTCCCGTCGGCCGTCTCCAGAAAGGGGAGACGGTGCTCGTCCTGGGAGCGGGAAGCGGCGTCTCCACCTTTGCCGTCATGCTGGCCGCTGAGGCCGGCGCCCGGGTGCTCGTCACCTCCTCCAGTCGAGAGAAGATCGAGCGGGCGAGGGAGATCGGCGCCGACGGGGGCGCTCTGTACACCGAGGGCGACTGGGCAACCGAGATCCGCGACCTCACCCGGGGGCGGGGGGTCGACCTCGTCCTCGACTCCGTGGGCACCACCTGGCCCCACTCCCTCCGCTGCCTGCGCCGGGGAGGGCGGGCGGTCGTGTTCGGCGGCACCGGCGGCCCGGCGGTGGAGCTGGACGTGCGGTTCCTCTATCTCAACTGGCTGTCGCTGCTCGGGACGACTCTGGGCTCGCCGCGTGACTTCGCCGCCTTCCTGGCCGCCGCCGAGCGGGCCTCGTGGCGACCGGTGATCGAGGAGGCCTTCCCCTTGGCCGAGGCGGAGGCTGCCCACGAGCGCCTGCGAGGCTCCCACTTCGGCAAGCTCGTGCTCCACATCCCCTGACCGCCCCGCCCCCGGCCGAGCCGGATTCGTCTACCCTCCCTTCCATGACGGCGCGGCCGCTCGTCCGGGCCGCGGTGGGGGCGGCCCTGGCTACCCTCGGCCTGGGTGGGGCAGGGGCGGGAGGTGGACGAGCGCCCGACCTCGTCTTCGTCAGCTCGCGGGAGGGAGACTACGCCCTCTACGGACGGTGGCCCGACGGCCGGGAGGCGCGGCTCACTCCCCGGCCCCGAGGCGACGGCTCGTCGGCCCGACGCCTCTTCTTCCAGGTGGAGCCCGCCTGGTCTCCGGACGGCCGCCTCATCGCCTTCTCCAGCATGCGCTACGGCAGCTTCGACATCTTCGTCATGCGGGCGGACGGGTCGGGAACGCGGCGGCTGACGAGGAGCCGGGAGCACGACTCCCGCCCCAGCTGGTCTCCCGACGGCGCCCGCATCGTCTTCGATCGGGGCCAGTGGGGCGATCTCTACGTCATAAACGCCGACGGAACCGGCGCTCACCGCATCACCCGCGACCCCGCTCAGGAGACCGACCCCGCCTGGTCTCCGGACGGCCGCTGGATCGCCTACGTGCGCCGGGAGCGGGGATCGCGAGTGCACGAGATCTGGCTGGTGGGCCCGGCCGGCAACCGTCCCCACCCTGTGACCCGGCTGGGAAGGGGAAGCTACTCGCCTGCCTGGTCACCGGACGGGAAGAGACTGGCCTTCGCCAGCAATACCGGCGACACCACCTGGGGGATCTACGAGGTCGGCGTGGGCGGCGACCGCCTGCGCCTCCTCGTCCGTCCGCGGGGAGACGGCAGCTTCGAGCCCGCCTGGTCTCCCGACGGGCGCAGGCTCGCCTTCACCCACGGCGGGGTGGTGGTGGTGCGGGACGCCGCCGGCCGCGAGGTAGCCCGTACCCTGGGCGGCAACGACTCGAGCCCGGCCTGGCGGCCCCGGCCGGCCGTAAACTCAGGTCCGTGAGGATCGGCACCGGCCTTTCCCTCGCCCCCTCGGCGGCGGATGCAGCCGTGGAGGCGGCCAGGCAAGCAGTCACCGCCCTCGGTGGGCGGGAGGCGGATCTTGCCTTCCTGTTCCTGTCGCCTGCCCACCTGGGTCGAGTGCCGGAGGCTGCCTTGGCCTTGCGGGAGGAGCTTTCTTGCCGGCGGCTCGCCGGTTGCGTGGCCCAGGGGGTGCTGGCCCGCCGCCGGGAGGTGGAGGAGGGCCCGGCGGTGGCCGTGTGGGCAGCCTGCCTGCCCGGGGCCGGGGTGCAGGTGGCTCACGTGCAAGGGCTTCAGGACTTCCCCGAGCTGGAGGGAGCAAGCCTGTGCGTCCTCCTCGTCGATCCCTTCAGCTTTCCCGTGTCCCAGGTTCTGGACGGCCTCAACGAGCGCTACCCCGGGCTCCCGTTGGTGGGCGGCATCGCTGCCGGGGCCGGCCGGCCGGGCACCCAGGCCCTGATCGTGGACGAGGAGCTGTACGAGGGGGGAGCGGCCATGGCGGCCCTGTCCGGGGTGGCCGTGCGCACGGTCGTCTCCCAGGGCTGCGCTCCCTTCGGCCGGGAGGCGGTGATCACCCGGGCCGAGGAGAACATCGTCTACGAGCTGGCCGCCGAGCCTGCCTTCGAGCGGCTGCGAAGGGAGATCGCCAAGCTGTCCCCGGAGGAGCGGCGGCTGGCCGCCGCCGGCGTCTTGGCCGGGCTCGTCATCGACGAGAACAAGGCCGAGTACGGTCGGGGCGACTTCCTCATGCGGGGCATCATCGGCGCCGACGAGGCAAGCGGCGCTTTGGCGGTGGGCGAGCGGGTGCGCCCCGGCCAGACCCTCCGCTTCCACTACCGGGATGCCGGCAGCGCCGACGAAGATCTGCGCCAGGCTCTCCAGCGGGAGGTGGGCGAGGCGCCGGTGGCCGGCGCCCTTCTCTTCACCTGCAACGGCCGTGGCACCCACATGTTCGGAGAGCCTGACCACGACGCCCGGACGGCGGCCGACACGCTCGGCTGCGAGGCCCTGGCCGGCTTCTTCTGCGGCGGCGAGATCGGCCCGGTGGGCGGACGGGCCTTCCTCCACGGCTTCACCGCCACCCTGGCGGTGTTCCTGGAGCGGAGCTAGGCGGCCCCGTCCCGCCGTCTGGCTCGCCGTCTGGGCGGCGGCGTCGGGCCGAGGCGGCGCTTCCCGGACCGGTGGCTACAGCCGCTCCACCAGCTCGTCCAGCGGCCTGCGCCGGGCCCGAGCGCTCCACGCCTCCGCCGGGCGGCTTTCCGGGCCGGGATGACGGGCGGGGTAGCCGAAGGTGAGGACGATGGCCGGGGGCTCGTCCAGACTCAGGGCCTTCTTGGCCCGATCGGGGTCGGCCAGGCCGTTGGGGCAGGAGGCCACCCCCTCGTTCCAGGCGGCCAGCATCATGTTCTGGGCGCAGCGGCCGATGTCGAACGGCCGAGAGCCCGCCACCGCCACCACGAGCTGCGCCCCCCGCACGTTCCCCGGCTCATACACGGCTTGGGCGAGCTCCTCCCGCCGGCCGGGGTCGTCCACGACCAGGAACCGCCAGGGCTGGCGGTTGAGGGCGCTGCCGGCCAGACGGCCGGCATCGAGGATGCGCCGAGTCACCTCGTCGGGAATGGGGCGATCGGCATAGGAGCGCGTGTCCCGCTTGCTGGCGATGGCAAGAAACGTGTCCATGGCCGGATGGTAGAGCTACTGCCCGACCAAGTCGCGGGCGAAGGCTCCCCCGCCGATCACCCGCTCCGCCCCCTGCCCGGCCTCGTGGCGGAGGGCCCGGTCGGAGGTGACGAGCCAGAAGCGCCTCCCCTGGCCGCGCAGCTCCTCGGCTCGGCGGGCGATCCAGCGGTCGGCGCTCTCCTCTCCCGTGCCCACCACCGTCAGGGCCGACGAGCCCTCGCCCCTGGGCGCGTCGCCGTCGAAGACGAGCACCGTCTCCCTCCCCTGCTCCTCCGCCCACGCCCGGCAGCGCTCCACCAGCGTGGCCGGAGGCAGGTTGGGCCAGGTAGAGCGGCGGACGTTCTCGGCGTCGACGAGGACGAGCGGGCCCTGCCTCACGGAAGCCGCTCGTAGGCGGGCAGGGTGAAAAACTCGATGAAGTCGTCGGTCAGCGCCACCTGGTCGAACAGCTCGGCCGCGGCCTCGTAGCCGGGCCCCAGTCTCGCCACCTCCTCGGCCTCGATCTCGCGCACGCGCTTGCGGTCGACTTTCCCGTGCCGGACCCACTGCCAGATCTGGGAGCGGGAGATCTCGGCGGTGGCGGCGTCCTCCATGAGGTTGTTAATCGCCGCCGCTCCGACCCCGTCCAGCCAGGAGGCGAGGTACTGGATGCCGACCGAGACGTTGAGGCGCACGCCGCCTTCCGTGATCTCGCCCGGCGTCCTGTCCACGGCCAAGAGGTCGGCGGCGCTCACCGATACGTCCTCGCGCAGACGGTGGATCTGGTTCGGCCGCTGGCCGAGGACGCGGTCGAATTCGGCCTTGGCCGTCGGCACCAGATCGGGGTGGGCGACCCAGGTGCCGTCGAAGCCGTCGTTGGCCTCCCGAATCTTGTCCTCGGCCACCTTCTCCAGGGCGATCTCGTTGATCTCCGGGTTCCGGCGGCTGGGAATGAAGGCGGCCATACCGCCGATGGCGTGCGCGCCCCGCCGGTGACAGGTGGCCACCAGAAGCTCCGTGTAGGCGCGCATGAAAGGGACGGTCATGGTCACCAGGGGCCGGTCGGGTAGGACGAGCTCGGGCCGGGTACGGAACTTCTTGATGACGCTGAAGATGTAGTCCCAGCGGCCGGCGTTGAGCCCGGCCGAGTGCTCCCGCAGCTCGTACAGGATCTCCTCCATCTCGAAGGCGGCCAGGATGGTCTCGATGAGAACGGTGGCCCGGATGGTGCCCTGAGGGATGTCCAGGCGCTCCTGGGCGTAGCGGAAGGCGTCGTTCCACAGTCTCGCCTCCAAGTGGGACTCCAGCTTGGGCAGGTAGAAGTAGGGCCCGGAGCCGCGATCGAGCAGCCGCTCGGCGCAGTGGACCATGAACAGGCCGAAGTCGAACAGGCTGGCCGAGCAGCGCTCCCCGTCCACGAGCAGGTGCTTCTCGTCCAGGTGCCAGCCCCGCGGCCGCACCATCAGGGTGGCCGTCTCCTCGTTCAGGCGGTAGGTCCTGTCCGGCGTCTCCAGGGAGATGCTCCGCTCCACGGCGTCGATGAGATTGGCCTGTCCTTGGAGGCAGTTCTCCCAGGTGGGGGAGTTGGCGTCCTCGAAGTCGGCCATGAACACGCTGGCCCCCGAGTTGAGGGCGTTGATCATCATCTTCCGATCCACCGGCCCGGTGATCTCCACCCGCCGGTCGCGGAGGTCGGGGGGAGCCTCGGCCACCCGCCAAGAGGGATCCTCCCGCACAGCTCGGGTCGCCGGCAGGAAGTCGGGCAGGGCTCCGGTGTCGATCTCCGCCTGGCGCCGGCGGCGGAGCTCGAGGAGCTCCCGCCGGCGGGGGTTGAGCTGGCGGTGGAGGTCGGCTACGAAGGCCAGCGCCCGGGGCGTGAGCACCCGCTCGGCCGCCGCCACCGGGGCCGCCCGAATCTCCACCCCCGTGTCCGTGCGCGCGCCCACGATCCTAGGCAGCCTCCGGGCGTACCCAGGAGAAGCCGCAGGTACAGCGGACGAGCCAGTCGCCGTCGAAGCCGTCGGGGCAGACGAGGTTCCAGCCGCTCAGGCCGCAGGCCGGGCAGGCGAGGGCCCCACAGTCGGCTCGCCCGTCCCCGCCCACCCGGCAGTCCGGGAGCCGGCAGCGGCGGGCTCGGTCGAGGTCGGGCACCTCCAGGTGCAAAGGCGGGGGAGGGGCAGGCACGGCGGCTGCCGCCGTCGCCGATCCTTGATCTTGGATCCAGAGCATGGGGATCTCGGATCCTAGATGAAGACCATGGCCCAGCTCAAGTCTCCATAGGCCATTCTTGGATCCAAAAGGAACGAAGGTGGATCTCATGGGCGTCGATGACGACCGCCGACTGCGGCGGCGTAGACTGATCCCGTGGCCCTCTCCGCCCGCTTCCTCCGCGCCGTCCATGGGGCTCTGCCGCCGACCGCCGTCCTCTCCCACCCCGCCGACCTCCGTACCTACGAGTGCGACGGCCTCACGGGCAGGAGGGCGCTGCCCGCTCTCGTCTGCCTGCCCGAGAGCACGGAGCAGGTGCAGGCCCTGCTGCGGACCTGCCACCGCCACGGCGTCCCCTTCGTGGCCCGGGGAGCGGGCACCGGGCTGTCCGGGGGAGCGCTACCGGTGGAGGAGGGGATCGTCGTCTCCCTGGCCCGTATGAACCGGATCCTGGAGGTGGACCTCGCCTCGCAGCGGGTCGTGGTCCAGCCCGGCGTCACCAACCTGGAGGTGACCGAGGCGGTGGCGGGGGAGGGTCTCTACTACGCCCCCGATCCCTCCAGCCAGCAGGTGTGCACCATCGGCGGCAACGTAGCCGAGAACTCGGGCGGCGCCCACTGCCTCAAGCACGGGTTCACCGTTAACCACGTCACCGGCCTCTTGGTGGTCCTTCCCGACGGGGAGCTGGTGCGGCTGGGGGGAAAGGGCCTCGACCAGCCCGGGCCTGATCTGGTGGGCGCCTTCGTGGGCTCCGAGGGCACCTTGGGGATCGCCGTCGAGATCACCCTGCGGGTGTTGCCGCGGCCGGAGGCGGTGGTGACGGTGCTCGCCGCCTTCGCCTCCACCGACGCCGCCGGGGCGGCGGTGTCGGGGGTGGTGGCCGCCCGCATCCTCCCCTCGGCGATGGAGATCATGGACCGCCTGGCCATCGAGGCGGCTGAGGCGGCCGTGCAGGCCGGCTACCCGGAGGGTGCCGGTGCCGTCCTCATCGTCGAGCTGGATGGGGTGGCGGCGCAGGTGGAGGAGGACCTGGCCCGGGTGGAGGAGGTGTGCCGGCGGGAGGGAGCCTTGGAGGTGCGGGCGGCCGCCGACGAGGCCGAGCGGGCCCGGATCTGGAAGGGGCGCAAGGCTGCCTTCGCCGCCATGGGCCGTCTCAGCCCCACCTACTACGTCCAGGACGGGGTGGTGCCCCGCACCCGGCTTCCGGCCGTGCTGCGAAAGATCGCTCGGCTCAGCGCCGAGCACGGCCTGCGGGTGGCCAACGTCTTCCACGCCGGGGACGGCAACCTGCACCCCCTGGTGCTCTACGACGGGCGCCGGCAGGGCGAGGTGGAGCGGGCCAAGCGCCTGGCCGACGAGATCCTCGTCGCCTGCGTGGAGGCCGGCGGCTCCATCACCGGCGAGCACGGGGTGGGGGTGGACAAGGCCTGCGCCATGCCCCTCCTCTTCGACGCCGACGATCTAGAGGCCATGCGCAGGCTGCGGCGGGCCTTCGACTCTCGGGAGCTGGCCAATCCGGGCAAGGTGTTCCCGACCCCCCGCCTGTGCGGGGAGGTACCCGGCCCCTACCGCCGCCACCCCCTGGAGGAGGCCGGTCGTGCCGAGCGTTTCTGAGCCGGCCAGCGTGGGCGAGGCGGCGGAGGTCTTCCGCCGCGCGCGGGCGGAGGGCCTGACCGTGTCCATCGATCGCCCCGGGGGCGACCTCGTACTCTCCACCCGGCGGCTCGACCAGGTGCTGGAGCACGAGGCGGGGGACCTCACCTGCACGGTGGAGGCAGGCATCCGCCTGTCGGCGCTGAGCAGGGTCGTGGCCGCCCACGGGCAGATGCTGGCTCTCGATCCTCCCGGCGACCCCACCGTGGGCGCCTGTATCGCCGCCAACCTGTCCGGCCCCCGCCGGCACCGCTACGGCACCGTCCGCGACCTCCTGCTCGGCGTCACCGTCGTCCTCGCCGACGGCTTGGTGGCAAGCTCGGGAGGAAAGGTGGTGAAGAACGTGGCCGGCTACGACCTGGGCAAGCTCTTCTGCGGCTCCCGGGGCAGGCTGGGGCTGGTGGCCAGGGCGAGCCTGCGCCTGCACCCCCTACCGGAGACATCCCGGACCCTGGTCGCCCCCGTCTCCTCGCCCGAGGACGCCCACGGCAAGGCTCAGGCCATCCTCCGCTCCTCCCTCGTCCCCAGCGCTGTCGACCTCCTCTGGCCGGGACGGTTGGCCGTCCTCCTGGAAGGGTCGGCCCGGGCGGTGGCAGCCCAGCTCCAGGCCGCCCGTCAGCTGGTGGGAGGCGATGAGGGCGGAGAGGAGGTGTGGGAGGAGTCGCGGCGCCGGCAGGCGGAGGCGGCCGGGCACCTGTCCTACCCGCCCGGCGCCCTGGCCGACACCCTGGCCGGGGTGGAGGAGGCGGTGGTGCGGGTCTCCGCCGGCGTGGCCTACGTCCCTCATCCCGTCCCCGATCCCCGCGACGAGGCCGCCCGCGCCCTGGCCGAGCGCGTCCGGGCCGCCTTCGACCCGGCCGGGGTGCTCGTGTGAGAGCAGGGCAGGCGGCCGTCTCCCTCCCCCGGCAGCCCATCGACGCCTGCACCCACTGCGGCTTCTGCCTGCCCACCTGCCCCACCTACGGACCGCTCTGGCAGCAGGAGCCCGACTCCCCCCGGGGCCGCATCTACCTCCTCAAGGGCCTCCTGGAGGGAACGGTGGAGCTCGGCCCCGCCGTCGTCTCCCACCTCGATCGCTGCCTGGGCTGCATGGCCTGCCTCACCGCCTGCCCGTCGGGGGTGCGCTACGACCTCCTCCTCGAGGAGGCGCGGGCGGAGGTGGAGCGCCGCTACCGCCGCCCGGCCGTCGACCGGGGGCTGCGGGCTCTCGTCTTCCTGCTCTTCCCCTACCCGGGCAGGCTGCGGGCGGCGCTGGCGCTGGCTCCCCTGGGGCGGGTGGTACCCCTGCCGGCGCCCCTCCGGCCGCTGGTCGAGCTCGCTCCCCCCTGGCGGCCGGGAGTCGGCCCGCCGGCGGTGACGCCGGCGGCGGGGAAGCGGCGGGGCCGGGTGGGCCTCGTCGCCGGCTGCGTCCAGCGCGTCCTCTTCGCCGACGTCAACGCCGCCACCGCCCGGGTGCTGGCCGCCTGGGGGTGGGAGGTGGTCGTTCCTCCCGCCCAGCCCTGCTGCGGCGCCCTCCACCTCCACGCCGGGCGGCGGGAGGAAGGGAGAAGGCGGGCCCGGGCCCTGGCCGAGCGCTTCCTGGCGGCAGGGGTGGAGGCGGTGGCCGTCAACGCCGCCGGCTGCGGCTCCCACCTCAAGGGAGCCGGTCTCCCGCTGCCGGTGGTCGACGTGAGCGAGCTCGTGGCCGGCGACGAGTCCCGCCGGGAGCTCCGACCCCTGCCCCTGCGCGTCGCCTTCCAGGACTCCTGTCACCTCCTCCACGCCCAAGGGCTTCGCCGGGAGCCGCGGGCGATGCTGGCGGCGGTGCCCGGCCTGGAGCTCACGGAGCCGGCGGAGCAGGCCGTCTGCTGCGGGTCGGCGGGCATCTACAACCTCGTCCAGCCCGGCCCCGCCCGAGCGCTGGGCGACCGCAAGGCCTCCCACGTCCTCTCCACGGGCGCGGACGTGTACGCCAGCGCCAACCCCGGCTGCCTCGTCCAGGTGTCGGCGGCCCTGCGCCGGGCCGGCCGTCCCCTTCCCGCCCTCCACCCGGTGGAGCTGGTGGATGCCTCGCTTCGGGGTCTGACTTGGCGCCAGGTGCTTGCATCGGCCCGCCGCTGAGTCGTATGCTCGCCCGTGAGCGGGCATGAGGCGCATCGCCGTCACCGTCAACGGGATCCGGCACGAGCTCGACGTCGAGCCCCGGCAGCTCCTCGTGTACATGCTGCGCGAGCAGCTCGGCCTGACCGGCACCAACGTCGGCTGCGACACCTCCTCCTGCGGCGCCTGCACCGTGCTCCTGGACGGGGAGTCGGTCAAGTCCTGTACCGTCCTCGCCGTCCAAGCGGACGGCTGCCAGGTGACCACCATCGAGGGGCTGGCCGAGGACGGGGAGCTGCACCCCGTGCAGCGGGCCTTCCACGAGCACCACGCCCTCCAGTGCGGCTACTGCACGCCGGGCATGGTCATGGCCGCCGTCTCCCTCCTGCGGGAGAACCCCCATCCCAGCGAGGCCGAGGTACGGCGGGGGCTGGAGGGCAACCTCTGCCGCTGCACCGGCTACCACAACATCGTCCGCGCCGTGTTGGCGGCCGCGGAGGGGTAGGCGGCGGAGGGTCGGCGATGGCTATCGGCCAAGCCGTCCTTCGCAAGGAGGATGCGGGGCTTCTCACCGGCCAGACCCGGTTCGTGGACGACCTCACCGTCCCCGGCATGGTCTGGATGGCCGTCGTCCGCAGCCCCTATGGCCACGCCCGCATCCGAGGTGTCGACGTCGCCCGGGCGCGGGCGGCGCGGGGGGTGGTGGCGGCCTTCTCCGGCGCCGATCTGGCCGACGACCTGGCCGCTCTGCCCTGCGCCTGGCCGGTGAGCGAGGACATCAACATGCCTCCCCACTTCCCCCTGGCCCGGGACAAGGCTCGCTACGCCGGAGACGGCGTGGCCGTCGTCCTGGCCGAGAGCCGGGCCCTGGCCAAGGATGCGGCCGAGCTGGTGGAGGTGGACTATGAGCCTCTGCCGGCGGTGACCGACGTAGAGGCGGCGCTGGCCGAGGGGGCTCCCCTCGTCCACGACGAGCTCGGCACCAACCGCTGCTACACCTGGTCTCTGTCCGCCGGGGAGGTGGACCAAGCCTTCGCCCAGGCGGCGGTGGTCGTCAAGGAGAGCTACTACCAGAACCGGCTCATCCCCAACGCCATCGAGCCCCGGGCGGTGCTGGTGCAGCCCCTGCCGGCCCAGGGCGAGTACACGGTGTGGTCGACGACCCAGATCCCCCACATCCTCCACACCCTGCTCGCCTTGACCCTGGGCCTTCCCCAGGCCAAGCTGCGGGTCATCGCCCCGGCGGTGGGGGGAGGCTTCGGCTCCAAGCTCGACGTGTACGCCGAGGAGCAGCTCGCCCTGGTCCTGGCCCGCAAGCTGGGGCGGGCGGTCAAGTGGGTGGAGGAGCGCTCCGAGGGCTATCTGGCCACCATCCACGGCCGCGACGTGGTGCAGGAGATCGAGCTGGCGGCCACCGCCGAGGGAGAGATCACCGCCGTCCGCGTCCGACTCACCGCCGCCATGGGCGCCTACCTCCAGCTGGTGACGCCCGGCATTCCCCTGCTCGGGGCGTGGCTGTACGGCGGCTGCTACGGCGTCCAGGCCTACGACCTCCACTGCACCGGCGTCTTCACCAACACCACTCCCACCGACGCCTACCGCGGCGCCGGGCGCCCGGAGGCGACCTACGCCATCGAGCGGGCGGTGGACGCTCTCGCCCGCCGCCTGGGCAAGGACCCGGTCGATATCCGCCGGCGCAACTTCATCCGCGAGTTCCCGGCCACCATCGCCTCCGGCCTCACCATCGACGCCGGCGACTTCCCCGCTGCCCTCGACCGGGCCCTCGCCATCCTCGACTACGACCAGGTGCGCCGCGAGCAAGCCGACCGCCGCCGCCGCGGCGACCGCCGCCAGCTGGGCGTGGGCCTGTCCACCTACATCGAGATGTGCGGCCTCGCCCCGTCCCGCATCCTGGCCGCCCTCCGCTACGGCGCCGGCGGGTGGGAGACGGCCACCGTCCGCTTCCTTCCCACCGGCACGGTGCAGGTGCTGACCGGCACCTCCCCGCACGGGCAGGGCCACGCCACCACCTGGTCGCAGATCGTGGCCGACCGGCTGGGGGTGGCGGTGGAGGACGTGGAGCTCCTGCACGGGGACACGGCGGTGGTGCCCCTGGGTATGGACACCTACGGCAGCCGCAGCCTGGCGGTGGGCGGGGTGGCTCTGTACCACGCTGCCGACAAGGTCATCGCCAAGGCCCGGGCCATCGCCGCCCACCAGCTCGAGGTGGCTGAGCAGGACCTGGAGTTCCAGGCCGGCCGCTTCTTCGTTCGAGGGAGCCCCGATCGGGGGGTGGGCATCAAGGACGTCGCCCTCCAGGCCTGGACGGCCCACAACCTCCCCGACGGGATGGAGCCGGGACTGGAGGCCAGCCACGTCTACGACCCACCCAACTTCTCCTGGCCCTCGGGCTGCCACGCGGCCGTGGTGGAGGTGGACACGGAGACCGGCGATACCCGCCTCGTCCGCTACGTAGCCGTGGACGACGTGGGAAGAGTCATCAACCCCCAGATCGTGGACGGCCAGGTACACGGCGGCATCGCCCAAGGCGTGGCCCAGGCTCTGTACGAGGAGGCCGTCTACGACCAGGACGGAAACCTCGTCACCGGCTCCATGCTCACCTACCTGGTGCCGAGCGCGGCCGAGCTTCCCTCCTTCCAGGTCGACCGCACCGAGACGCCCAGCCCCACCAATCCGTTGGGGGTGAAGGGGGTGGGGGAGACGGGCACCATCGCCTCGCCGGCGGCGGTCATGAACGCCGTCGTCGACGCTCTCTCCCACCTGGGGGTGACCAACCTGGCCATGCCGGCCACGCCCGAGCGGGTGTGGCGGGCCATCCAGGAGGCGAGGGGATGATCCCGGCTCCCTTCGACTACGAGGTGGCCGGGTCGGTGGAGGAGGCGATCGAGCTGCTCGGCTCCCGGGAGGACGCCAAGCTCCTGGCGGGCGGGCACTCGCTGCTGCCGGCCATGAAGCTGCGCCTGGCCCGCCCTTCCCTGCTCGTCGACCTAGGCCGCCTGTCCGAGCTGCGGTACGTACGCGAGGAGGGCGGGCTCATCGCCCTCGGGGCTCTCGCCCGCCACCACGACCTGGCTACTAGCGAGCTCCTGCGGGAGGGCTGCCCCCTGTTGGCGTCGGCGGCGGCCCAGGTGGGCGATCCCCAGGTGCGCCACCGGGGCACCGTCGGCGGCTCCCTCTGCCACGGAGACCCTGCCTCCGACCTCTCCACGGTACTCGTGGCGCTGGAGGCCGAGCTCCGCCTGCGCGGGCCGCAGGGCGAGCGGGCGATGGCCGCCGGCGAGTTCTTCCAGGGGGTGTTCCAGACCGCTCTCGGGCCCCAGGAGGTGCTGACCGAGATCCGCATCCCCCGGGCCACCGGCACCTACGTCAAGTTCCACCGCCGGGCCCAGGACTGGGCCACCGTGGGGGTGGCGGTGGCCAGGGTGGACGGGAGCGTGCGGGTGGCCCTGACCAGCATGGGCCCCACCCCCCTTCGCGCCCGGGGGGTGGAGGAGGCCGTCGCCGCCGGCGCCGACCCTGCCTCGGCCGCCGACCGCGCCGACGAGGGCACGAGCCCTGCCAGCGACGTGGCCGCCTCCGCCGAGTACCGGCGTCACCTGGCCCGGGTGCTCGTGCGTCGGGCGCTCGAGGAGACTCTCGGCTAGCTGCCGGTCCCGGCCGGCCGAGCTAGCCGGTGCGCCAGGCTGGGGGAAGGAGCCGCCCCCGGGGGGTGATGCGCACGGCACGGCGACCGAAGTCCTGCCGGGAGAGGCGGCGGGCAAGAGCGATGGCCGCCCCGGTCGGGTCGAGGCGGGGAAGACCCGGGGAGACGAGCCGTACCGGGATCAGCGACCCCCCTGCCCACGACCCATCCCTCCGCAGGGTCACCCGCAGGATGGCGCCCACGCCGTTGTCGCCGGCCGTGGACAGGGTGTCGTTGCCGAGGAAGTTGCCCAGGCTGTAGGCGATGAGCCGGCCCCGGTACCACTCGAGACCGCGCAGGACGTGGGGCCCGTGGCCGACCACGAGGTCGGCCCCGGCCCGCACCACCGCCTGGGCGAAGGCGACCACGTTTCCCCGGTTCTCGCCCAAGAACCACTCCGTCCCCGGCCGCACGTGGCGGCGAAGGGCGCCCTCGCCGCCGGCGTGCACGGTCACCACCACTACGTCGGCGCGGATCTTGGCCTTCCTGACCAGCCGCACGGCTGCGCCGATGCGGCGCAGGTCCTGAGCCCACGGGTAGGGAGCGAAGCCGAGCACCGCCACCCGGGCGCCGCCCGCCTCCAGGTAGGCGATCTGGCCCGGCCGGCCGGTGTGGCGGAGACGGGCCCGGCGCAGGGCGGCGATGGTCTCTGCCCGGCCTTGGCGGCCGTAGTCGAGGGCGTGGTTATTGGCCAGGCTGAGCACCGTAAAGCCGGCTCGAGCGAGGAGGCGGGCGTAGGAGGGGGGAGCGCGGAAGGCGTAGCAGCGGGGCCGGCCGCCCCCGCACTTGGAGGCTCCCCCCGAGGCCAAGGTGCCTTCCAGGTTGCCCAGGGCGACCTCGGCGGAAAGAGCGCGACGGATGGCGGCGGGAAAGAAGCCGACCCCACCGTCTGCGGCCGGAGCCATGGCGATGTCGCCCACGGCGGCGATGGTGATGGTGGAGCCGGCGTGGTCGGCGGCAACTCCCCCCGACGCTGCGAGCAGAGAGGCAAGGACGGGAAGGGCGCGGACGAGCACGGGCGGCGCAAAGGTAACGAAAAGAGCCACAGGGCGGCCGAGGCCGCCCTGTGGCCGGCGGGTGGAGGGAAGGAGCCCGTCTACGGCCTCTTCTTGGCGAAGGCCACGGCGTTCCGGTACAGGCGCCGGGCGTTCCGGAGCTGCTTGTCGGTGAGGGAGATGAAGCGGGCCTTCTTGGCGATGGCCCGCTCGTTGTCGAGGATGTACCGAACGAAGGCCTGTACCTCCGGGCGCTTGAACGAGCTGAGCTTGACGTAGATGAAGAGCGGCCGCCCGAGCGGCTTGTAGGTTCCGTTCTGCACCGCTCGCACGCTGGGGAGGACGCAGCCCCGGCCGCCGTCCACGGCTACCAGGTTGAGCTTGTCGCGGTTCTCCTCGTAGTAGGAGAAGCCGAAGTAGCCGAGACCTCCTTTCTCGCCGGCCACCCCCTGCACGATGACGTTGTCGTCCTCGCTGGCCTGGTAGTCGGAGCGGCTGGCCCGGGCCTTGCCCACGACGGCCTCCGTGAAGTAGTCGAAGGTGCCCGAGTCGGTGCCGGGCCCAAACAGCTTGAGGGACAGGTCGGGGAAGCCGGGCCGCACCTCCTTCCAGTTGGTGATTCTCGACCCCGGCTCCCAGATCCGCTTCAGCTCGGCCACGGTCAGGCACCTCGCCCAGGTGTTCTGCTTGTTCACTACCACCGACAGGCCGTCGTTGGCCACGGCGAAGGCCACGTAGCGGATGCCGTTGTCGCGGCAGGTCTTGGCCTCGCTTGCCTGCTTGATGGGCCGGGAGGCGTTGGAGATGTCGGTCTCCCCCCGGCAGAAGCGCTCGAAGCCGCCGCCGGTGCCGGAGATGCCGACGGTGATCCGCACCTTCCGGTGGAGCTTCTGGAACCCCTCGGCGGCGGCGGTGACGTAGGGGCCGACGGTGCTCGACCCATCGGCGGTAATGGTCCCCCTGAGCTCGCCTGTGGCGGAGGCGGCGGTGCCGGCGGCCACGGTGGCGGCGGCGACGAGGGCGACGAGAGGGAGAGTAGAGCGTCGAGGCATGCTCGTTTTTCCTCCTCAGGATCCTTTTGACAGTGTCCTCCCCACTGTGGCCGCCCGAGAAGGAGCCGTGGGCAACGGTTGGGTGACGGCCGGGTGACGGTCCGGTGACGACCTACTCGTGGCCGTCGGCCGGGTGGGAGGCGTCGGTGAGCTCGCGCAGCTCCCCGGTGACGAGGTAGGCGGTCTGCTCGCCGATGTCCACCGCGTGGTCTCCGATCCGCTCCAGGCAGCGGGAGATCACGAGCATGCGCAGGCCCCACTCGCGCCGTGTCGGATCGGCGCCCACCTCCAGCACCCGCCCCACCAGCCTCCGGTTGGCCCGGTCGATGAGCTCGTCCATGTCGGGCAGGGCCTCCGCCCCGGCCAGGTCGCGGCCGGCGAAGGAGTGCATGGCCGAGCGGAGCATCTCCTCTGCCCGCTCCCCCATGTCCCGGAAGCTGGCGGTAATGTCTGGGTCTCCCTCCACCCCCTGGACGAGCCTGGCCAGCTTGCAGCAGGTCACGCACAGGTCGGCCATCCGCTCCAGATGGAGGTTGATGTGCAGGGCGGCGAGGACGAGCCGCAGGTCGCCGGCCACCGGCGTCTGGCGGGCGAGGAGCTCCTCTACCCCCTGCTCCAGGGCGAGGTAGGCGGCATCGACCTCGTCGTCGAAGGCGATGACCTCCGCGGCCAGCTCCATGTCCCCTTCTTGGAGCACCTGGACGGTGGCGCCGATGGCGCGGAGGACGAGGTCGGCTTGGCGGTGGAGATCGGCCTGGAGCCGGTCCAGCTCCTCCTGGAGAGTCAGCCTCATCAGCCGAACCTGCCGGTGACGTACCCCTCGGTGCGCTCGTCGGCGGGATGGGTGAAGATGACCTCGGTACGGTCGTACTCGACCAGGGTGCCCGCCCCCGCCTCCACGCTGAAGAAGGCGGTCATGTCGGCCACCCTGGCGGCCTGCTGCATGTTGTGGGTGACGATGACGATGGTGTAGCTGGCGCTCAGGGTGTGCATGAGGTCCTCGATGGCGGCGGTGGCGATGGGGTCGAGGGCGGAGCAGGGCTCGTCCATGAGGATGACGTCTGGCTCCACCGCCAGGCAGCGGGCGATGCACAGGCGCTGCTGCTGCCCTCCCGACAGGGTGAGGGCGTTCTCTTTCAGGCGGTCCTTGACCTCCTCCCACAGGGCGGCCTGGCACAGGGCCCGCTCCACCCGCTCGCTCAATCCCTCCTTCAGCCCCAGGATGCGGGGGCCGAAGGCCACGTTGTCGAACACCGACTTGGGAAAGGGGTTGGGCTTTTGGAACACCATGCCGATGCGGCGGCGCACCTCCACCGGGTCGACGCCGGGGCCGTACAGGTCCCGGCCGCGGTAGAGGACGGTGCCGTCGACCCGGGCGCCGGGGATGAGGTCGTTCATCCGGTTGAGGCAGCGGAGGAAGGTGCTCTTGCCGCACCCGGAGGGGCCGATGACGGCGGTGATGCCGTTCTCGCCGATGTCCATGGTCACCTCCCGCACGGCCGGCTTTCCCTGGTAGGAGACGGTCAGGTCGCGCACCTCGAGGACGGGCCGGCGCCGATCGGCCTCAGCCGTCGGGCGGGGGGCGGCCAGGCGGACACCGGGGACGGCCATCACCACCTCCTCTGGTAGCGGTTGCGGACGACCATGGCGACGGCGTTCAGAGACAAGACGATGGCCAGGAGGAGGAGGATGGCGGCGGCGGCGAGGAGGCGGAACTCGGGCTGGGGCTGGCGGATCCAGTTGTAGATCTGCACCGGCAGGGCGGTGAACGGGCCGAGGGGGGTGGGGTCGAAGGCGACGTAGGTCAAGGCTCCGATCATGAGAAGGGGCGCCGTCTCGCCCAGTCCCCGGGACAGGGCGAGGATGGTGCCGGTGGCGATGCCGGGGAGGGCGGCAGGCAGCACCTGCCGAGAGACCACCTGCCACCGGGTCGCCCCCAGGGCGTAGGCGGCCTGGCGGATGGAGTCGGGCACCGCCCGGATGGCTTCCCGGGCGGCGATGATGACGGTGGGGAGGGTGAGGAGGGTGAGGATGATGGCCCCGGCTAGGAGGACGCGGCCGAGACCGGCGCCGCGGACGATGAAGGCGAGACCGAGGATGCCGTAGACGATGGAGGGGACGCCGGCCAGGTTCTGGATGTTGATCTCGAGCAGGCGGCTGTACCAGCGCTCCCGGCGGACGTACTCCTCCAGGTAGACGGCGGCGGCCACCCCGACCGGGACGACCATGGCCAGGAGGAGCAGGCCCAGGTAGACGGTGGCAAGAAGGGCCGGTCTTGCCCCTGCCAGCTCGGGGTCGGCCGATGGGGGCTGGCTGATGAGACGGAGGCTCAGCCGCCCCGCTCCGTCGGCGACGACGTCGGCGAGAAGGGCGACCAAGGCGACGAGGCCGGCGGCCAGGGATAGCAGGAGAAGGAAGAAGAAGGCCGGCTCGGCGGCGCCCCGGCGGGCCGGGACCGAGAACCGCGGCCGAGCCCTCACTCGTACACCTCCCGGAACCGCCGCACCAGCCGGATGGCGAGGAGGTTCATGACCAAGGTGAGAGCGAAGAGGGACAGGCCGACGGCGAAGATGGTCTTGTACTCGATGGAGCCGGTGGGGACGTCGCCCTGGGCGGTGGCGGCGATGAAGGCAGTCAGGGTCTCCATGGACCGGCGGGGGTCGAAGGTGATGTGGGCGAGCTGGCCGGCGGCGATGAGCACGATCATGGTCTCGCCCACGGCCCGGGAGATGGCCAACACGAAGCTGGCCACGATCCCCGAGGCGGCGGCGGGGACGACGACGCGGGTGGCTACCTGGCGGCGGGTGGCCCCCAGGGCGTAGCCGGCATCGCGGAGGTCGCGGGGCACGGCTACCATGGCGTCCTCGGACACGGAGGCCACGGTGGGGATGAGCATGACCCCCATGACGAGCCCCGCCGACAGGGCGTTGAAGATCTCCACCTGGAGGCCGAGGTCGCGGAGAAGGGGCGTGAAGAAGGTGAGGGCGAAGTAGCCGTACACGACGGTGGGGATGCCGGCCAGCACCTCCAACACGGGCTTGACCGTCCGCCGCAACCGCTCGCCCGCATACTCGCTGAGAAAGAGGGCCGCCCCCAGGCCCACAGGAAGGGCGACCAGGGAGGCCCACAGGGTGACGCTCACGGTGCCCACGACCAAGGGGACGACTCCAAACCGGGCGGGCTCGAACAGGGGGGTCCAGGCCGTGCCGGAGAGGAACTCCCACACCGGGACATGACGGAAGAAGTTGACCGCCGGCGCCAGCAAGGCGACCACGATGGCCACCGTGGTGGCCACCGAGAGGAGGGTGGCGGCAAGGAGGAAGGCGGCGACGGCCTTCTCTCCGTATCGGCGGCGGGCCGGCCGCAGGGATGTGGCGGGAGCGGAGAGGGCGGCGGTGGTCATCGTCGCCAGTGTGGCCGGCGGCGGCGCGGACGCGGGGTAACGATGTGGTGACGATGTGGTGACTGCGGTCAGCGGGAGCAGGGGAAGGCGATCTCCACCTCCAGGCCGCCGCCGGGCCGGTTGCGGGCCACCACCTCCCCTCCGGCGGCGCCCACCACGTGCTTGACGATGGCCAGGCCGAGGCCAGTGCCCCGGGAGGCGCGGGCGCGGTCGGAGCGGAAGAAGCGCTCGAACAGGCGGGGCAGATCGGCGTCGGGGACGCCGGGGCCGTCGTCGCAGGCGAGCATGACCACCCGCCCCTCCTCCTCCCGCGCTGACAGGACGAAGGTCGCCCCCTCGCCCGCGTAGCGGATGGCGTTCTCCACCAGGTTGTCCGCCACCACCTCCAGCATCCGCTCGCGCAAGGGCAGCTCCACCGTGGCCGGGCAGTCGAGGCGGAGGGTGACTCCAGCCCTGCCGGCCCGCTCGGCGGCCTTGGCCAGGACCCGCTCGAGCACGCCCAGGGCCCGGGTCGTCCCCAGCGACACCACCGCCCGCCCGCTCTCCAGCTCGCTCAGGAAGAGGACGTCGTCGATGAGCTCTCCGATGTGGCCGACCTCGGCCCGAGCCTGCTCTACCAGCGCCTCCTGGTCGGCGCCGGGCAGGGCGAGGCTGTCCAGGAGCACCATGAGCCGGGCCAAGGGGGTGCGCAGCTCGTGGGAGACGGCGGCGGTGAAGCCGGCCCGGAGCTCCTGGTAGGCGGCCAGGTCGCCGGGGGTGCCCAGGTAGACGAGGGTCTCCCGCCGGCCCTCCACCTCGTAGGGGATCTGGAGGGGAGCCCGTCCTCCGGCCGGCTCCAGGAGCTCGCTCGGCAGGGGGGCTCCTTCCACCAGCCCGTCCAGGGACGCCCGCGCCCGGCGGCTGGCCGCCACCACCCGTCCTTCCCCGTCCAGCACGACCACCATCTCCCGGCTCTCCTCCACCAGCACTCGGGCCCGCTCGGCGGCCAGGCGGAGGTCGGTCGGCTCGGCGGGCAAGCGGCGGCGCCAGAGGCGTGTCACAGGATCGTTACCAGTTCGTCACCGATTGGAGCTCGCTCCTGCGACTATCGTAGGCGGCGTGGCCAGGGTGCTCATCGTCGAGGACGACGAGGTCATCGCCCGCGGCATGGCCCAACATCTGCAAGTGGCGGGGCTCGACGCCGTCACTGTGGCTCGGGGCGACGTGGCGCTGGCCCGCCTGCGCTACGAGGCGCCCGACGTCTGCGTCCTCGATCTCATGGTGCCGGGGATGGACGGGTGGAAGCTCCTGGAGACGGTGCGGGGAGAGGGCATCGGCACCCCCATCGTCGTCGTCAGCGCCCGCGGCACCGAGCACGACCGCGTCCACGCCCTCGAGATCGGGGCCGACGACTACTTGGTCAAGCCCTTCTCCATGAAGGAGCTGGTGGCCCGGGTGAAGGCTGCCGCCCGCCGGGGAGCCCGCGCCCCGGAGGTGCCCCGGGGCGATCCCATCCAGATCGAGGAGCTGCGCATCGATCCCCAGGCGGTGCAGGCCTACGTGGACGGGGTGAGCGCCGAGCTGACCCCTACCGAGTTCCGCCTCCTCCACGCCCTAGCCCTGGAGCGGGGACGGGTGGTGACCCGGGACGAGCTCCTCCAGCGGCTGTGGGGCCGCCGGCAGACCCGCCGCGACCGGACGGTGGACGTCTTCGTCCGTCGCCTGCGGGACAAGATCGACCGCCGGGCGGCCAGGCATACCTTCATCCAGACCCGGTACGGGGTCGGCTACAAGCTCGAGGCCCAGCCCAAATAGCGGAAGTACGGGTTTTTCCGCAGGTTCCTGGGGGCATCTCGCGGATGCCGACGAGTAGCCTGTGGCCCACCATGGTGGGATCGACGCGAGCTACCCTGTGGTCTGGCGCGAGCCGCCCGGCCCCTCCTACGCCGGGTCGTTGGTGCTTGCCTCCGACTCCCTCACCCTTGACGGCACCGCCGCCGGCGCCCGGGAGGTGGTGGTGCTGACGTTCGCCGACCTGGCCGGGGTGCGCATGGCCGGGGCCGGAGAGGAGCGCCTGGGGGGACGATCGACCCTGGTGCTCGAGACCAAGGCCGGTCGCCGGTTCGAGGTGGCGGCGGTGTCCGGGCTCGGCCTCCTGCGCGAGGTGGCGGACGTGCTGGCGCTCCAGATCGCCTACCGGTAGCCCGCCCGGGTGGACGTCCTCTTCAAGGCCTTGCACGTCCTCGCCGCCTGCGTGTGGGTGGGGGGGACGGTGGCGCTCGTCTTCATCGCCGTCCCCGCCGCCCGCGCCCTCAGGGGCGAGGCGCGAGCGGCCACCCTGCGCGCCCTGGGGCGGGGCTGGCGCATGGTCGGCTGGGGCGCCATGGCCCTGCTTGCCGCCACCGGGGCCGAGCTGGCCGTCGCCGACGACGCCTTCGGCGGGGCGGAAGAGAGCTTCGACGCCGTGCTCGTGGCCAAGCTGGCCCTGGTCGGGCTCTTGGCCGTGGGTGCGTTCGTACACGACTTCCTGCTGGGGCCGCGCCTGGCCCGCCAGATCCGGGAGGGCGCCGAGCAGACGGCCCGGGGGCCGCTGGTGGTCGTGGGTTGGGCCAACCTGGCCCTGACCCTCATCGTTCCCGTCCTCGGCGTCGTCCTCGCCCATCTAGGCTAGGAGTGGTCAACATTCATCATTTCAGGGGGAGGCCACAGTGGTACAAGAAAAGGGCTCGATGCAGTACGCGCTCTTCGGGAGTGCGACAACCGGCTCGCTCGGGCGCTTCGCTCGCCTCCTTGGGATTGAGCTCGAGCGAGCCGGTTTCGTTCTCTGCCACGGAGATCCCCGACGAGCCAATCTCGTCCTCAGCCTGGTCGACCTGGAGGCGCCGAGGCCGTTCCGGCGGGGGTCTCGCGGCACCTACGTCGTCGCCCTGCTCGAGCGGCCCGAGCACCCCGAGCCCATCGAGGAGGCGCTCAGGGCCGACTACCCCATGCTCCTGCGCGCCCTCGCCAACCTGGTCGTGGACTACGTGCCCGGCCGGGGGGCCTGGTTCACCACCATGGAGCGGGGCCACTACGGGGTGCACGCCGACACCGAGGAGGAGCTGGCCTCGCGGGTCGTGGAGCGGCTGCTTCCCCTGGCCCGCTCCCGCCTCGTCATCGACAACGAGTTCCGCACCGACCTCGAGCCTGAGCTGTGGGACGGAGACGAGATCACCGACTCCATCCGGGAGGCGGGGGTGCGCCTGGGCCAGCTCAACCTTCTCCCCAACCCCTTCCCCATCGAGGACCTTTTGTCCGAGCGGGAGCTCCGCCACGTCAAGCGGCTGTACGGAATCGGCGGCCTCTCCTACGGCAACCTGTCGGCGCGCAAGGACGAGCGCCGGTTCTGGATGAGCGCCAGCGGGGTGGACAAGACGAAGCTCGAGGTGCCCGGCCGGGACATCCTCCTCGTCTCCGGCTACGACCCCAAGCGGGGGAGGATGATCATCAGCGTGCCGCCGGGGATCGAGCCGAGGCGGGTGTCGGTGGACGCCATCGAGCACTGGATGATCTACCAAGAGCACCCCCACGTGGGCGCCATCGTCCACGTCCACGCCTGGATGCCCGGGATCGAGGCTACCGACGTCAACTACCCCTGCGGCACCGAGGAGCTGGCGCGGAGCGTGGCCGAGCTGGTGCGCCGCGCCCCCGACCCCGACCGGGCGGTGGTGGGTCTGCGCAACCACGGCATCACCGTCACCGGCCCCAGCCTGGAGGAGATCCTCGACCGCATCGAGCCCCGGGTGATGCGCGAGATCCCTATGAGCTAGCCCGTGGCCAGGGGCGTCGCCATCGTCGCCGTGGCCGCGACGCTGGCGGTCTCGGCCTGCGGCGGCGGCACGTCCAAGAGCGCCTTCCTGGAGGAAGGAAATGCGATCTGCAACGATATCCAGCAAGCCGCCTACGCCGTGGACTACTCCCAGGTGCTGGTGCCGCCCACGAGCCCCGAGGCCACGCGGGCCGATCTGGCCCGCTTCGCCCGAGCTCTGGAGAAGACCATCGACGTGTACCGGCGGGGCCTGGGCAGGCTGCGGGCCCTGATGCCCCCGGACGACTTCCGCGCCTCCTACGCGCGGGCGCTGGCTGCCCTCGGCAGGAGCCTGGCCCGCTTGGATGAGGCGGCCAGGGCGGCCCGCCAGGGTCGGCGCCGCCTGGTGCGGGAGGCGCTCTCGGAGGGCGGGGCGCTCACCGCCCGCGCCGACGCTGTCCTAGCCGGCTACGGCCTCACCACCTGCCGCTTCTGAGCCGGGGCGGGGAGCTCCGGGAAAACCCGCATCCGGGTCAGGGATTCCCCTCTTGGAGCAGGGGCAGACGGGGGGGCACCCTGTCAGAGCGTCTCGTTCCCGACTAGGAGGTGTCGATATGGACTTCGTCGAGTGGGCTCACAGCCGGGTCGACCGCCTGCCGGGCATGAAGGCGGTGACGTCGCAGCGGGTGACGGTGCTCGAGCGGTTTGCCACCTGGTGGGTCATGATCGCCGCCACCTACTTGATCTACGGCCAGCTCTGGGGCCAGAGCATCGTGGACAAGTGGAGCGAGGGAACGTTCGGCAAGGACGACTGGTTCAAGAACCCCGTGGACGGGCTGCCTCCCGGCTTCAAGGGCACCTTCCTGGAGGACTTTCCCGGGCTCACGGTGTCCTGGTACGCCATCCTCGTCCTCGAGACCATCTCCTTCGCCGCCATCCTCGCCAGCGTCTTCTTGTTCGAGTGGCTGCCCCGGCGCCACCGGCCCATGTTCGGCTTGGCCATCGGCATCTCGGCCCTGACCTTCGCCATCCTCGCCTTCGGCCAGCTCCTTCAGAACCAGACCACGGGAGCTTTCCAGCTCTTCCTCTACTTCGGGGTTGCCCTGATGACCCCGTTGCTCATCGACTGGCTCGATCGGGCCGTCAACAAAGCGCCCGGAGAGTAGGTGGCGGGCGAGGCGCCCCGGCCCAGCCGGCGGCGCCTCGCCCCCATCCTCCCGTACCAGAGCCTTCGCCGCAGCCGGCCTGCGACCCTTCCGCAGCGAGCTTGTGGGGACCTACGAAGACACGACCAGGGAGGCCCCCTACGCCCGGTGCGGCCAACTACCGATGCTGGAGCGGCTCTCCCCCGGGACCATCTCGTCTGGCTTTCCGCTGGATGTCAGGGCGGCGGTGTCCAGGCCTCCAGCTGGAAGACAAGAGAAGCGCCGTCCAAGGAGGTCGACGTGAGGCGAGTTCGTGTAGCTCCAACGGCTGTAGCGGTCATGGCGGCGGCGGCGGCGTCCGCAGTCGCTCTCGGCAGCCCGTCCGTAGCGACAAAGACGGTCAAGTTCAGCGGAACCTACGCCGGTAGGGCCGTCGTGCTGGCGAGCGGCGACACCGCCGACATCCAGGCCACCGCTACCGGCACGGGCACTCCTGTGGGAAAGAGCAAGTGGTCCGGTAAGGGACTGGGCAGGAATGCCCAGCCGTGCCCCACCTTCGTGGGCAACGCCGTCCTCACGGCCGCCGACGGATCGACCCTCAAGTTCTCCGTCCGCCCCGGCGCCAAGGCCTGCCCCAGGGCGGAGGACGACAAGCTGAACGACGTCACCGGCACCGCCGTCTTCAAGGGCGGAACCGGCAAGTACGCGAAGGCCCGCGGCTCCTTCCGGTTCACCGGCGTCTACGACCGGGGTCGCGGCACCTTCACCGTCAAGTTCGTCGGGAAGCTGACCTACTAGCAAGAGGCGGCTTCCCCGTGCGGACGTCTCAGTCATCCGGATGCGAGGAGAAGATCGAATGAGCAGGAGACTACTTGTGACCCTGGCCGCGGCAGCTGCGGCGGCTGGGCTGAGCGCGCCGGCGCTGGCGGTGGACGCGCCGTTTCCCATGAACCCCTGGCCGGGGTCGAGTGTCGACTACGCCGTGTTCGTGGAGACCCTGCTCGGGCACGGCTCCAAGGTGAAGCCGCCCGCCTACTGCGTCCAGACCAGCTCCTTCCGCCGCGGCTACCAGGTGGTGTTCCGCATGTACATCGTCAACGCCAAGACAGGCAAGGTGCTGAACGGCAAGGACCTGAGCCGGGTCGTCGTCAGGATCCCGGGCGTGCCCGACCTCGTCGTGCCGTTCAGGCCACAGGGGGCGAGGCCGGATGCCACCTCTCCCTGGCTGTGGTCGACGGCCTGGGTGGTACCCAGCGACTATCCCCTGGGATCCTTCACCTTCCAGATCGTGGCCACGGTGAAGCGGGGCCCGGACAAGGGCAAGCGGATCACCTTCAAGCCACAGGTACCCGGCACGCTGTGGGAGATCACTCCCTGATAGCTACCGACGAGAGGAGGCGAGGCTGCTCTTCTCGGCGGCGGGTTGTGGCTGGACGGTGGTGCCTCGATTCGCCAAGGAGGTAAGACCATGAGCCGACAGTGGGCACGACAGAGGGGGCGTGGCTGGCGGATGGCGGGGGCGGCGGCGGCGCTGGCGGCTATCTCGCTCTTTCCCTCCGCCGCCGTCGCCGCCCCGCGAGCGATCCCGCTTCCGCCCGAGATCGCGGCCCGCTATCCCCTGCCCGGGCCGGTGGCGCCGCCGGCGGTGCCGTCGCCCCAGGGCCTGAAGGTGCTGAAGGCGGTCCCCGATACGGGGCCGCCGGGAACCCCCTTCACCCTCACCGGCAGCGGTCTGCCGCCGAATACCGATGTCGACATCACCTGGAGTACGGCCACCAAGCAGTACATCCTCGACGTCGTCCCGGACAGCGTCGACTTCTACGGCCGCCAGTTCAACCCGGTGGACGTGGTCATCGCCAGGGGTCGCACCGATCCCCAGGGGAACCTCAGGCTGTCGCTGAGAATGCCTCAGGACTACGGCGCTCTCCACGACATCTACGCCGTGGCCAACGGCGTCCAGCTGGCCAAGGGAGGCGTGCTGGTCGAGCGCACCTACAGCGTCAGCCCCCTGCGGGGTCCGGTGGGCACCGAGATCACCATCAAGGTCAACGGTCTTGGCTGGCGGGCGTACATGGACACGGTGGCCGTGCTCTGGGACAACAAGTACGTCGGCTTCCTGTCGTCCGTGACCACCCGCGGGCAGGCGGTGGCTACCATCCGGGCTGCCGGTCCCGTCGGCAAGCACACGCTGGAGCTGGTGCCGGCCAGCGCCACCACCCCCTACCTCAACATCAAGCAGTCGGCCCTCTCCTACCTCGGCTTCAAGCGGTACACCTTCACGGTGACGAAAGATGCCGGCCCGCCGCCGCCCAAGGTGGTGTGGCCGCAGGCGGTGACGCCCACCGAGACCGCCAAGACCACCTTCACTGCCGTGGAGGGGAGCGGGGTGACTGCCGCTCTTGCTCCGCGGAGCGGACCCATCCTGACGAAGACGGTCGTGACCGCCTCCGGCCTTGCTCCCGGCAGCGCCGAGCTGGAGTGGGTATCGGCGGCGGGGACGAGGACGGGGGCGGGGTGGAGCCTCATCACCAGGCCCCTGGGGAGAGCGACCGTGGCCTCTGACGGGACCCTGCGGACGACGGTGACCATCCCCGACGACGTCGGCGGGTGGCACACCATCCGCATCCTGCAAGGCGGCGCCGTGAAGGCGGCGGTGCCCTTCCGTCTCGATCAGAGCCTGGTCGGCATCTCTCCCACTCGGGTCAAGCGGGGGCAGATCATCCGGGTGCACCTGAAGGGGGTGGGCTTCACCGAGCTCGACAACATCCTCGCCGTGACCGTCGATAACGCCTACATCGGCTACGTGTGCGGGTTCTTCAGCGAGGGAGACGTCGTGCTCGAGCTGGTGGCGAGCGGCGAGCCGGGGACGCACCTCATCGACCTGTACCCGACCATCTACAAGCAGCAGAAGGGCGGCAACGACATCTGGTACGGGGCGACACCCTTCCTCACCTACCGGACCGACTTCCCGCTCCTCGCTCTCGGCTACAGGTTGCCCGCCTACCGCCTGGCCTACACCATCGTCAAGTAGGCGCAGGCCCCGCCGGGGAGGCCGCTTTGGACGCGGCCTCCCCGGCGTCTACACCGGTCGACTCGGCGAGGCGAGCGGCGAAGGGGCTACGCCGGCCAGGCGGGCCACGGGCTCCGGCAACCACCAGTTGTATCGGTCGAGCACGCTCATGAGGGAGGGCACGAGAACGGCCCGCACGAGGGTGGCGTCGAGGAGGATCCCCAGCACGAGACCGACCCCGAGCTGCTGGAGACCGGTCACCCGGCCGCCGATGAAGCCTGAGAAGGAGGCTGCCATGATGGCTGCGGCGGCTGTCACAATCCGGCCCGTGCGCTCCAGGCCGAGCACCACCGCCCCTGCGTTGTCGGCCCCTCCGTCCCACGCCTCCCGCATCCGGGAGACCATGAACACCTCGTAGTCCATGGACAGCCCGAACAGGGCGGCGAAGAGGAACAGAGGCACCCAGGCCTCGACCGGACCGGTGCGGTCGAGCCCGAGTAGCCTGCCTCCCAGGCCCCAGGTGAAGATCACCGTGAGGAGGCCGTACACGGCGGCCACGGACAGCCCGTTGAGGAGTACCGCCTTGAGGGGAAGGAGTAAGGAGCGGAAGGCGCGGAGGAGGACGACGTAGGTGAGGACGAGGACGCCGGGGATGAGCCAGCTGAAGGCGCCGTAGGCCCGGTCGAGGAAGTCCACCCCCTGCGGAGGAGCTCCCCCGGCGAAGACGCGCACCCCCCGGGGAAAGGCCGCTTGGGGGACGATACGAGCCCGCAGCCGGCGGATGAAGCTCCGGGTCGCCTCCTCTCCGTACTCATGCCGTCCCACGACCACTAGCCGCGCGTAGCGGCCGGCTCGGTCCACGTAGGGTGGCCTCCGCCCCCGGGCGATGACGTAGGGCTCGGTATCCTCGGCCAGCAGGCGGACGAGCCGGTCGAGGGCCCGCTCGACCGGCTGCTGCCGGACACGCTCCGGCCCCCCTGTATCAACCACGAGATGGGTGGGGGTGACCGCTCCCGGCCCCACCCGATCGAGGAGGAGGGCCCAGCCGCGCATGGCCTCGGGAGACCTGGGAAGGTAGGAGAGAGACCCAGGGGTCAGCTCCAGGAAGAAGGCAGGCGCGGCCGCCGCCAGCAGGGTTGCCGTCCCGGCGGCCAGGACGATCCGAGGGCGACGGATGATGGCAACGGCCAGGCGTGCCCACAGGCCGGGCCTTCCCCCCCGAGGCCCTGCTGCCCGGCCCGACCCCTTACCGAGGAGCGAGGCGAGAGAGGCGCGGCGCACCCAGCGGGGCCCGAGAAGGGCGAGGAGGGCCGGCTGGAGAGTGACGACTGCCCCCACCGATACCAGGGGAACGACGAGGCCGCTGATCCCCAGGGAACGAAGCAAGGGCACGGGGATCAGGGCGAGCAGCCCTAGCCCGATGGCTACGCTCAATCCCGAGACGACGGCGGCCCGCCCGGCCGTGGCCATGGTGGCCAGGACCGCCTCGGAGGTCTCCAGGCCCCGGTGGAGCTCCTCCCGAAACCGGTGGACGACGAGCAGCGAGTAGTCCACGGCCAGCCCGAGGCCGATCAGCTCGAGCAGGTTGGTGACGTAGGTGGCCATGGAGAGCATATGAGCGAGGCCGTAGACGACGGTCAGGCTGGCAGCGACGGCGCAGGCAGCGAAGAGGAAGGGCATGCCGATCGCCGGGGAGAGGCCGAGGGCGGCCACGAGCGCCAGGAGAGCGATGAGCAGGGCCGCGGCCTCGCCCCGGCGCAGGTCGAAGGAGAGCGCGCCCTCGAGGTCGTGCTGGATGGCGGGGGGCCCGGTGACCAGGGCGGCCGGGCCTGGGCCTGGTGCCAGCGCCCGGCGCAGGGCCTCCGTGTAGCGCTCCGCCCCCCGCGCATCGAGGCCGGTGGCGATCTCCCCGTAGAGGACGCCGGCTCCCTCGCGCAGGGGCCCGACGCGGGCGGCGGGAAGGACGTGGGCGGCCGTGGCCAGCCGACGTCTCAGCTGCGCCTTAACCGCGGGGTCGGACGGCCGCCGCGCCCGGACGACCACGGTGAAGGTGCCGTCCGGGCGCTCCCGGAAGCGCCGGGCGAGAATGGCGTGAGCGCGCTCCGAGTCGCTGCCGGGGACGGCAAACGAGCTCGACAGGACGTCGGGAAGCTCCGTCGCCGACCAGGCCCCAACCGCGAGGACAGCAAGCCAGCCGCACAGGATCAAGACGCGCAGGCGGAGAGCGGCGCAGGTGAGGCGGGCGATCACTGGGCCAGCCTAGCCGCCTGTCGGCGCCGGTCTGCGCCGGCTCTGTAAGCTCATACTCATGCCCAGGCGGCTCCTTCTCGTCTCCGTCACGGCTGCGGCTGTGGCGCTGGCAGGGACAGGCGCAGCCGCGGCGGCCTCTCCCACCGTCCGGATGACCATCGTCCACTTCGTCCGAGGCTGCCATGTGTGGAGCGTCTCTACCAGCAAGGGGCCTTCGGCCAGGATCGCCCTCAGGCGGGGGGCGCGCCTGGAGATCCGTGTCGTCTGTCCCATGGACTTCGACTTGAGGCAAGTGGCAGGCCCCAAGGTGAAGCTGGGCGGATCCCGGCTGTACCGCGGAGAGACCCGGGTCCTTACCTTCCGCAAGCCGGGCGTCTACAGGCTGACCGCGACGAACGTCCAGAGCTCCCAGGAGCTCGGCCTGGACACCATCGGGCCGGACAACGTCCTCACGCTCACGGTGGTCGTGAGATAGCACCGCCATCTGCCCGGCAGATTCGGCCCTCCCGCGGCTCGGCTTGGACGGCAGACGTGGCGAGGCAGACGGTCTCAAGGCGTCTGGGCGCTCCGGCCGGCCAGGTGGCCGAGTCGGGGCTTACCGGCTTGCGATCGGCCGCTCGCTCCTGCGCCCAGGGCTGCCCCGACCGCTGCCTGTCGTCTACGACGATGCAGGCGCAGGGCCGCCCTCAGGACCTGATCCTGTTACATCGCGAGCGCCCTACTCGGCCAGAGGAGGGGAGGGCTGTGCCGGCTCCGGCTCGGTCTCGACCGCGTAGGCGCTCTCCTTGGGTTGAAACGGAGGTTGAACGGCGGTGGGTGGCGCAAGCGGCGTCTGAGGGCGCCGATCGATGCCGAACGAGAACACATCGGGGCGGGCATAGTGACCCGCCGAGTCGGCAAAGAACTTCGCGTACGGGATCATGCCGAGGTCGATCTGGCCGTAGAGGATGACCTCGTCGTCACGGTGCGGCCCGGCCACGTACGTCGCGTTGGGGGCGACGATCGCCGACAGCCCGCCTCCCACGCGCACCTTGTCCGGTTGACCCGTCAGCCCCATCTTCTCGATGGCGTCCTCGTCGATGCGGCCCTGCACGCAGACGACGAAGACCTGGGCGGCCATGGCGTGGTACTTGATCGCCGTCTCGGTCAGGTTGTCGAAGTTGGACGAGTTGGGATCGGCCGTCATGGCGGAGATGGGCGGCCAGGCAGACACATGGACGTGCTGCCCCAAAGCCGTCAGCGCGTAGCGGTTGAGGTCCATGGCGTGCTCGAAGCAGATGAGCCCGCCCAGCCGCCCAAGCGGCGTGTCGAGGACGAAGACATCCCTGCCGTCACCGCGGCCCCAGATCGTCCGCTCGGCGTTGGTCGGCTGGAGCTTGCGATGGCGTGCCACGAGCCTGCCCCGATCGTCAAACCAGGCCAGCGTGTTGTAGAGCGTTCCCCCCTCGCGCTCGTTCATCCCCATGCACACCCAGGCGCGGGCCTCGTGTGCGGCATCGCCGAGCCGCCAAGTCGCCTCGCTCGGCAGCTCGACCGCCTGCTCGAACAGCCGGGCGAACAGGGGAGCGCTCTCGGCCGGCGTGTGCGACCAGATCCAGAGCGGATATCCCGGCAGGAAGCACTCCGGAAAGGCGATGAGGCGAGCGCCCGCGCGCCCGGCCTCGCGGATGAGCCGGCACGCCTTGTCGACGCTGGCATCGAGATCGAGGAACTCGGACGCCGCGTGCACCGCGGCCACCGTGAACGACGACTCCGCTGGCAGCGGCATCGGCTAGGCCTCCATTCGTCCCGTTGCCACGTCGCTGAAGACGCGATCCTATTGCCCGAGCAGACACGGGGTCAAGCACCTCTCTGAGCCTGCCCCGAAGCGACAGCGCGCCGCTCCGGGGATACCGCCAGCCTAGAGCGAGCGCAAGAGCTCGTACACGGTCTCGCCGACGGCATCGAGGCTGCCTGGGGAGACGGCCGAGAGGTCGTCGCAAGGCCTGTGCCAGCAGGGGAAGGTGAAGTCGATGACGTCGATGGCCGGGATGCCGCGACGGAGGAAGGGGTAGTGGTCGTCGAGGAGAGAAGGGCCCAAACGGTCGGGGAAGACCGAGCCGACCCCCACCCGGTGAGCCGCCGCGCGCAGCTGCCGCCACAGAGCTGGATCGGATAGGCCCTCGCGAGGGATGGAGAGATGGCGGTCGCCGACCATGTCCAGGAGGATCATCGCCTCCGCTCGGCGGTAGTGGGCGGCGGCGACCCGGCTCCCCCGCAGGCCCTGCGCGAGGAAGCTTCCCGGGGCGTTCACGGGGGCCTCCTCGCCGTCGAAGAGGACGAAGGCGACCGACGGCCGCAGCTCCCGCTCCCGGACCGTGCGGGCGAGCTGGACGACGACGGCGGTGCCGCTGGCTCCGTCGTTGGCGCCGACGAAGTCGGGGAGGTCGACGGTGTCGTAGTGGGCCCCGACTACGACCAAGCGCGATGGGCGGCGGCCGGGGACGAGGCCGACCACGTTGCGGAGCCCGCCCGGGACGCGCTGGTAGCGGCCGCCGGGAAGGGCTGCGGCAAGGAGGGAGGCCAGGCGGCGGGAGGCGGCAGACCCAGCCGGCCGCGGCCCAAGCCGCACCTGCCGGACGAGCCAGCCAAAGGCCGCTTCCTCGTCGAATCGGTCGACCGTAGGCGCCGGCACCGGCGAGGGGCGGGCAAGCCGGGGCTGGGCGTCACCGGTGGCGACGGAGAGCGCTGCCCCCACCGCCGCCAGGGCAAGGAGCGACCCTCGGATCACCGACCCTCGGATCACGAAGCCGGTCGCCCCGCCGCCAAGGTGGGGGCGACCTCGCGGCTCCAACGGTCCATGGCGGCGATGACCGGCTCGAGCGCCCGCCCGGCGTCGGTCAGCTCGTACGTGACCCGGGGCGGGATCTCCGCATACTGGAAGCGGGCGACGATCCCGGCCTGCTCCAGCTGGGCCAGCCGGCGGCTCAGGATCTTGTCGCTGATGCCGGGAATCGCCCTGCGCAGCTCGGAGAAGCGGTGCCGACCGGCGAGGAGAACGGTGATGATCTGGGGTGTCCAGCGGTTTGCGAGGATCCGGCAGCAGGCACAGCCGGGATCGTACTCGGTCATGACGCGACCTCCCAGCCTAGGCGCAGCCCCTCGCGCCGTCGAGCAGAACGGCAGGGGAAGGTGAGGTGGGCTCTAGCGGACATGGGAGGGCGGCCAGAAGGCCGCCCTCCATCGCCGTACGCCTATCGCCGGCATCTCCCCGTCCGGTCACCCGGTTACGCGAATCCCGGCGAACTGGCCTGCCTTGTAGTGGCCGAGGAGGTTGCAGATGAGGACGTACCTGCCCGGCCGGAGCGTGAGTACGAGCAGGCGAGTCGTCCCCGGGGCGATATCCTCGATCTCGCCCTGAACCTTGATGCCCAGGGCACGGCTGCTGCCGCTCCTCGTCGACACCACCACCCGCCCTCCTTTGACGGGTAGCCGCGACGGCGCAACGTTGGCGCGGAGGACGACGAGCTCGTGCTCGATCCCTCCCGCGTTCGTGGCCCGGAAGACGACCTTGCCGGCGGGCACCCGCGCGGGTGACGGGGTCAGCGACCACTCCTTGAGCGTCACGTCGACGGTGGCGGGCGCGGATTGGCCTGGCAGGGCGAGCGCCGCGCCCGCTCCGGCAGCGGACAGGGCTGCGACGAGGGACATCCCCGCCAGCGTCCGCCCCAACCGCCTCGACTCTCCTCTCCAGCTCAGCATGGCAGGACCACCAGTTGGGCTTGGTGCGAGGGTCGGTGGGTGATGCAGATGATGGGGTAGATCCCCGCTTTCTTCACCACGAAGCTCGTGGTGCTGAGCATGCCGCGGCGAACGGTGAAGTCGCGGTTGAAGTCGGGGATGGTGATCTGGTGCTCCTTGGCGTTGACGCCGAAGATCTTGAGTACCACCTTCTCGCCTTGGCAGGCGGTGACGACGTAGGAGTCGAAGCGGTACGTCTCCACCGCCCACTTGGTGGGATCTCCTGCCACCTCCTCCGAGCCGGGCGCGAACTTCTCATAGCCTCCGCCGGAGGGCAGCACCTGGGTCGGGAACGGCTCCTTGTCCACCGTGGTGGACCCCTTCCATTCGACGGCGCTCAGGTAGATCGTGCGCGTCTTGGGCTTGGCCGTCGCCTTGCCGGTCGAGATGGCCGTCATCCCGAGACCGACGGCGAGAGCAGCTGCCAAGCCCGCCGCCGACAAGAGTGTCTTCCGCATGTGCGCGCTCCTTTCCACTAGCCACTAGCCAAAGATCACGCTCCTAACCTTGGCGCCGGCCACTGGCGAAAGGAACGCGAGAACGGGCAGTTTTCTCATCAGCGAGGACTGGTAGGGAGCGCCCCTACCAGAAGGGGCAGGTGGCCTGCGCGCTCCACCCCGGGCTGCCGGTGCTCCGAGACGAGCTTCTGAGGCTGCGGCGCCCAGTGAGCAGGGAGCCGAGACTGTTCGGGAGCCGGCGACGGGGGAGAGGGCGACGGCGGGCTACCGCCTTGCTATGTGCCGAGCGCCCGGCCGCCGGCGGCCGAGGCGGGGCAGGCTAGCGGGCCCGGCCTGACTCGCCGGCCTCCTTGCTGAGGAGGAGCCTGAGATCGTGGAGCACGTCCCGCGCCCTCACCTGAGCGTCGTACAGGAGGCGGGTCTTCCCCGCCCGATCGATGAGCAGGACGTAGGCGACGTGGTCGACGAGCTCTGGTCTCGCTCCTGCCACGGCCACGTGGTAGGCGCGCCAGATAGGCCGAAGCTCGCTCCGACTGCCGATGAGGTACCGAAATTGGGGCAAGAGCCGCAGCCTCCTGACGTACAGGCGAGCCTGGGCAGGCGTGTCTCCCTCGGGGTCGACGCTCACTGCCAGCACGCGGACGGAGCGCCGCTCCGGCCCGAGCTTGCGCAGCACCTCGTTGAGGTTGGCGGCGATCAAGGGACAGACGTCGGGGCAGTGGGTGTAGAGGAAGGTGATGAGGACGAGCTTGCCCCGCTCGGCGGACAGGCGTACGAGCCGTCCGTCCTGATCGCGGAGGGCAAAGTCGGGAGCTGTCTGGGGCGTCTGCTCCGCCCCGGCGAAGCGGCCGGCGGGCAGGGGAGCGGTGGAGCGGGCGCTCTCGTCGGCGCCGCCGCCGCAGCCGCCGACCACCAAGGCGGCCGTGGCGACGGCGGCGGCCAGCCAGGGAACGGGGACGCGACGGGATGCCACGGGGCTCACCGAGGCGGGGGCAGTGGCCAAAGCCGAATGCAGCGCCGTTCGCCCGCGTCCCCCTCCGCTGGAGGTGGGGCAAGCGCGCCTGAGATCTCCGGCACGCCCGTGAGGGTACAGCCCGGTAGCGACCTCTGAGCCCCTACCGACCCCGGCCGCGCCGGCCTCATCTCGTCGGCGGCTGCACGAGGCCGGTGCGGATAGCGTAGGCGACGGCCTGGGCGCGGTTCTTCAGGTGGAGCTTGGCCAGGATGTTCCTCATGTGGAAGTTGACCGTGCTCTCGGATACGAACAGGGCGGCGGCGATCTCGCGGTTGGTGGCGCCGCGGGCGACGAGCTCGAGAACCTCGCGCTCCCGGCGGGTGAGGTCGTCTTCCCGCTTGCCCTGGGACACCCGGGCGAGCTCGGCCAGGATCTTGGCCGCCAGGCCGGGCGAGAGGGCGGGCTCGCCCGCGACGATCCGCTCCAACACCCGCTCCAGGTCGGCCTCGCACATGTCCTTCAGGAGATAGCCCTCGGCCCCGCTCTTGATGGCCTCGAACAGGTCCTCGTCGGCGTCGGAGACGGTGACCATGACGATCTTCGTATCCGGCAGCTCGGTCTTGATGAGCCGGGTGGCCTGGAGCCCGTTGCAGCAGGGCATGCCGATGTCCATGAGTACCAAGTCCGGCCTCAGGCGGCGGGCAAGCTCGAGGGCCTCCAAGCCATCTGCCGCCTCGCCTACCACCTCCATGTCCCAGGCGGCCAGGAGCCTGGCGAGCCCGGCTCGGAACAGGGCGTGGTCGTCGGCCAAGAGCACCCGCACAGCTCACCGCCCTCCTCTGGGCAAGGGCACACGGACGAGAACCCTCGTCCCTTCGCCCGGTCGGGACACGACGGCGAAGGAACCTCCCATGGCCTCCGCCCGCTCCCGCATGGTCTGGAGCCCGAAGCGGGGCCAGCCCGCGCGTACCGGGCGGGAAGGGTCGAAGCCCCGCCCGTCGTCGGCGACTTCCAGGGTGAGCTGTCCGCCGTCGTCCACGTCCAGGGCCACGGTAGCGTGCGCTGCCGAGGCATGCTTGCGGACGTTGGACAGGGCTTCCTGGACGATGCGCATGAGCTGGATCTCGACCTCGGGCGGCAGTCGCGCCCCCTCGACCCCGTCGCCCACGCGCAGGTCGAGAGCGGCGCTCGTCATGGAGGCGAAGTCCTCCAGGTACTTGCGCAGCCCGGGGACGAGACCCCGGCTGGAGGCGCGCAGGCCGAGGATGGCCTCGCGCACGTCGGTGAGGACGCGCCGTGCCGCCGTCTCCAGGTTGGTCACCTCCTCCTCGGCCTCCTGCTCTCGTCCCGAGGCAAGCAGCCTCTTGATGGCCAGGACCTCGGTGTTCACGTAGCCCAGGATCTGGGCCAGGCCGTCGTGGAGGTCGCGCGCCAGCCGCTCCCGCTCCTCGAGCACGGCAGCGTCGAGCACCCGCTCGTGCAGACGAGCGTTCTCGACGGCGATGGCGACCTGCTCGCCGATCCCCTCCAGCAGCCGCAGCTCGGCCTCGCCGGTCAGAGCGGTCCGGTCGCGGAAGGCCACGCCCACCACCCCCACCGCTCGGTCGCGGCGGCGAAGGGGAAGGGCGCAGAAGGTCTGGAAGCCTAGCTCCTGCACCTTCGGTCGCACGAACCGGGGATCACGGGCCAGGTCGTGGACGACGATGGCGCTGCCTCGCTCCACGGCCAGGCCGGGTAGCCCCTCGCCGGGAGCCAGTCGCACCCGCTCGCGGAAGGCCTGGGGGCTTTCCCCCGCCTGCCGCTCCAGTGTCAGCTCGCCGGAGTCGCCCACTAGCCACACCTCGGCTGCCTCGGCCTTGGTGACGCCGAGGATGGCGGCCAAGGCGGCGTCGAGGACATCGCCCAGATCGAGCGACGAGCCTGCCGCTTGGCCCACGGCGAGGAGGGCGGCCAGCTCCCGGTTTCGCTGCGACAGCTCCTCGTTCTGCTCCAGGATCCGCCGCTCGAGACCCTCGATGACGCGGAAGACGAGGATGGAGAAGGCGGTGACGGCGGCGGTGAGGACGATGAGGACGTAGATGTAGCCGGGAAACTCGTGCAGCTCCTCATGGGCCGGCCCGCGCAGGAGATAGAGGACGACTCCCATGAAGGCTGCCGGCGCCACGATGGTCACCCATCTCAGCCGAGCGAGGCTGAGCCGGCCACGACCAGGAGCTTGCGACGACCTGTGCGTAGTCCCAGTGTGCCTTTCCGGTCGGGGTCATGCGGTAGGGTCGGCCCATGACGACGTCTGCGCCACCGCCTGCCCTCTGCCCTGTATGAGCCGGGTCCTGTTCGTGTGCCGCCACAACGCCGGTCGCTCCCAGATGGCGGAGGCCCTCTTTGCCCGCGCCGCGGCAGGCCGGCACGAGGCTCGCTCGGCAGGAAGCGAGCCGGCCGAGCGCGTCCATCCGGAGGTGGTGGCGGCCATGCGCGAGCTGGGCGTCGACCTGGCCGGCCGCGTCCCCCGCCGTCTGGAGCGGGAGGACGGCGAGTGGGCCGAGGTGGTGGTGACCATGAGGTGCGGCGATGCCTGCCCGGTTATCCCCGGCAAGCGGTACCTGGACTGGGATCTTCCCGACCCGGCCGGCCGTCCGCTGGAGGAGGTGCGGGCGATACGGGACGAGATCGCCCGCCGGGCGGAGGCGCTGGTGGAGGAGCTGGCAAGCGGCCCGTCGCCGTCGTCGGCAGCGGCCTCCTACCAGAGCTGGTAGGGGAGTCTCCTACCAAGACGGGCAGGTCACATCTCGCCTGGCCGGGACTCACAAGCTGAGCCAAGCTTTGCATGTTCTGAGGGTTTCTGACCGCACAAAGTAAGCGGCAAAGGGAACAAGAGGAGCGTGCCCACGAGGGTCACTCGCAGGCGTTTTCTCGTCGGAGCCGGTGGCGCAGGGGGCGCGCTCTTGGGCGCCCGGTCGCTGGTGGGCGGAAGAACCGTCGCCGAGGCAGGGCAGCCTGCCGGCGTCGAGGACTGGGTACCCACCGCCTGCTGGATCGGCAAGCAAGACTGCGGCATGCTCGCCCGCCGTATCGACGGCCGGGTGGTGAAGCTCGAGGGAAACCCGATCCACCCGCGCAACGTGGGCACCCTGTGTCCCAAGGGGATGGCTCAGATCATGGCCGTCTACGACCCCAACCGGGTCAAGGCGCCCCTCGTGCGCGCGAGTCGCAAGGGCGAGTCCGGCCGCTGGCGGCAGGTGTCCTGGGACCAGGCCCTGACCCTCGTCGCCCGCCGAATCAAGGAAGTCCGGGCCAAGGACCCCTCCCTCATCCTCTGGCAGAAGGGCCGGGGAAAGAGCGCCGCCCTCTACGACGAGGCATTCGTCAAGGCGCTGGGAGCGAGCAAGCTCGGCCACGGCGTCTACTGCTCGGACGCCGGCTACCGGGCCACCGAGTACACCGTCGGCGTCACCGGCGTTCTCCACCCCGACTTCCGCTACACCCGCTACCTCCTCTCCTGGGGCTGGAACATCACCAACGCCGGCGGAAACCAACTCTGCTGGATCACCTGGAACCGCCAGCTTGTGGAGGCGCGAGAGCGGGGGCTGAAGGTGGTCGTCATCGACCCCCGTCTGCGGGGGGCGGGCCCGTTCGCCGACGAGTGGCTGCCTATCCGGCCCGGCACCGACCTCGCTCTGGCGCTCGCCCTCGCCCACGAGCTCGTCAGGAGGGGCTACGTCGACCGCGACTACCTGAGCACCTACACCAACGCGCCCTTCCTCGTCCAGGAGGACGGCTTCTTCCTGCGGATCGCCGGCAAGGAGCAGGTGTGGGACGCGGCCTCCAGGAGCGCCAAGCCGGTCGAGGCCGCCAAGAGGCCGGCGCTCTCCGGCCAGTACGTGGTCGGCGGCAAGAAGGTGAGGCCCGCCTTCCAGGTCTTGCGGGAGCACCTCGCCAGGTACACCCCCGAGTGGGCCGCTCGAGTCACCGGCCTCGAGGCGGGCAAGATCCGCCAGGTGGCCGAGGAGATCGGCCGCAACGCGAGCATCGGCAGCACCGTGGAGGTGGACGGGATCCGGGTGCCCTACCGGCCGGTGGGGATCATGGCCTACCACATGTCCCAGCAGGAGCTCGGCTTCCAGGCCGTCCGAGCCATGCTCCTCGTGTCCATGCTGGTGGGGGCGCCGGGGGCGGCGGGAGGCCAGCGCACGGAGGTGGGCGCTTGGAAGTTCGACGAGCACAAGTTCACCGACCTCGACCAGGTGGAGATCAAGGACCCGCCCTACGGCTTCACGTTGAAGGAGAGCAAGTTCTTCCCCATCAACTCGGGCAGTCCCTCGATGGTGGCCAAGGTCATGCAGGACCCGCGGCGCTACGGGGTGGAGAAGGTTCCCGAGCTGGTCATCGTCCACATGCACAACCCGGTCTTGGCGGCTCCCGACCAGAAGCTCATCAAGGACATGTACGGCCGGTTCAAGTTCGTGGTCGTCCTCAGCCCCTGGCTAAGCGAGACCGCCGACCTCTACGCCGACGTCATCCTCCCTACGGCCACCATCGAGAAGTACGAGGGGCCCCACTCGGCCAGCGACCAGTACGTGGACGCCGTCGGCCTCCGCGTCCCTCCCATGGAGCCTCTCTTCCAGTCCCGCTCCGAGGCCGACATCTACATCGACCTGTGCGAGCGGGTGGGGGTCCTGTACGGCGAGGAGGGCTACATCGCCCACCTGAACGAGGCCCTGAAGCTGGTGGAGGTGGACGAGGAGACGGGCAAGGTCAGGCCCAGCCCCTACGCCCTGCCGCTCCACCGCAGGCCCACAGTGCGCGGCATCTTCGACCGCTGGGCCAAGGCGCAGGGGCTCAAGGAGGGGATCCGCTACTTCGAGAAACACGGGGTGTACGTCAAGGGGCCCATCACCGCCGACAAGTACTACGGGTACGCCCTCGACCCACCCTTCGGCGGCGCTCGGCACCGTCTGTACGGCGAGTCCCTCCTCCGCTACCAGCGGGAGATGAAGGCCAAGGGGGCAGAGGAGGTCTACTGGCGCGATTACACGCCCCTTCCCACCTGGCGGCCCCTGACCATGGAGGCCTCGCCCCCCGAGTACGACTTGTACCTCATCAGCTACAAGCTCATCGAGCACAAGCAGAGCCGGTCGAGCTTCGTACCCCTCCTGGCCGAGATCGCCCGTCGGCAGGAGCTGGCCATCAACCCGGACACCGCTCGGGAGCGAGGCATCGGCGACGGAGACGAGGTGTGGGTGGAGTCGCACAACGCGGTCACCGGCGAGACCCGCCGGGTCAAGGTGCAAGCCCGCTACACCGAGGCCATCCGCCCCGACACCGTGGGCATGGCTCATCACTTCGGCGGCTGGACGCATCCCTGGGCTAGAGACCAGGGTCCGTCGCCGAACGAGATCTTCTACAGCGGCGAGGGGTACGTGGCCAACACCGCCGACCAGTCGTTCCACGTCAAGGTTCGCGTCTACCGGGCTTGAGGGGGAACGAGATGCCGAGATACGGGATGGTGATCGACCTCTCCCGGTGCATGGGTTGCCGGGCCTGCATGGAGGCCTGCAAGGTGGAGAACAACACCCCCGAGGGAGCCTTCTGGATGCACGTGTTTCGCTTCGAGGAGGGGAGGTATCCGGACACCAAGGTCAGCTTCCTTCCCCGCCCCTGCCTGCACTGCGACAACGCCCCCTGCGTCAAGGTGTGCCCAGTTCATGCCCGCTACAAGCAGGACGACGGCATCGTCCTCACCGACTTCAAGCGCTGCATCGGCTGCCGCTACTGCATCATTGCCTGCCCCTACGGCGTCAATCACTTCAACTGGAAGCCGCCTGAGGACGCCTACTACCTGGACTGGCAGGACGACGACCTGGAGAAGGTCACCGGCGGCGCCGTGCCCCCGTACGACAACCCCGACCTCGACCGGCCCCACGGCAGTCGCCGCACCCTCGTCGCCGGTGGCGGCCACTACGACGGGACGACCGAGAAGTGCACCTTCTGCGTGCACCGGGTGGAGAAGGGGCTGCTGCCTGCCTGCGCAGCCAACTGCCCGGTGGACGTCTTCAGCTTCGGAGACCTGGACGACCCCGACAGCGCCCCGTCGCGCAAGCTGCGCTCGAGCCGAGGCTTCCGGCTCAAGGAGGAGCTGAACACCCAGCCCAAGGTGTACTACCTCGGCCAGCCGCCTCCCGGCGAGGACGTGCGGCCGATCGAGATCGTGTCCAGCACGGGAGGAGAGTGAGGCGATGGCAACCCGTGTCGTCACGCCGACCCGAGGTGGGCTCGCCCGCCCCGGCCTCGGCCTGTCGCTGTGGCTCAGCGTCTTGGCCGCCTTCGTCGGCCTGGGGCTGTACGGGTTCGTCGTCCAGCAGGTTGACGGTCACCAGGTAACGGCGCTGGCCGACACGGCCCCCTGGGGGCTGTACATCGCCGGATTCGTCTTCTTCGTCGGCGCCAGCGCCGGCTCCACCGTGATCGGCCTGATGGTGCACGCGTTCGGGCGTAAGGACTACGAGCCGCTGGCGACGAGGGCCATCCTCGTCGGCTTCCTGTCGCTGGCCGCCGCCGTCACCTACATCGCCGTGGACGTGGGGCGCATCGAGCGGATGTTCTTGCTCCCCTGGTACTGGCACAACCCCACCTCCATGTTCTTCTACACCGCCATCACCTACTACCTGTTCGGCCTCATCCTGCTCGGGGAGCTCTACTTCACGGTCAAGATCACGCGCGGCGTGGCCAGCGGGCGCGACCGGCTGGCGGCCAAGTGGCTGGCCATCGCTGCCGTTCCCTTCGCCCTGGCCGTGCTGCACGCCCCCCACGGCGCCCTCTTCGCCGTGATCAAGGCCCGCGGGTTCTGGAACAACCCCCTCCTGCCGCCCCACTTCGCCGTGGTCGCGCTGGTGAGCGGCACGGCGCTCATGCTGCTCGTCGCCATCGTCACCGGGTTTCTCAAAGGCCGCGATCTGGTGGGCAGGAGCACCCTGGCTCACATGGGCGGCCTGCTTGCCTTCTTCATCGCCCTGGCCGGCTTCCTCGACTTCTTCGACTGGCTCGTGTTCGCCTACAGCGACAAGGCCGAGGGGGTCCAGGCCTGGAACGTCCTCTTCGGCTCCCTGACGGCGCTGTCCGTGATCCACGTCGCCGGCTACGTGGCCTCCCTCGCCCTCCTTCTCTACGTCCTCGTCCGCCGGCCCCCGTGGCTGGTAGCGGGTCTAGCGGCGGCGTCTGCGGTGGTGCTGGTGGCTGTCGCCGCCTACCGCTACAACCTGGTCGTGGTTGGGCAGGCGCTTCCTCTGCTGCCGGTGATCCCGCGCGACCACTATTGGCCGTCGTGGTACGAGCTGGCGGTCGGGGTGGGGATCATTGCCATGATCGCTCTCTCCTACTCGGTCCTGACCAGGGTCCTTCCTCTGGAGGAGGAGGTACAGCAGGGGCATGCCCGCTGGGCCGAGGTGCCGGCAAAAGGGGGGCTCGCCGAGCTCGGCTAGACGGTCGGCGGGCGGCCCCGTCGGACGGGGGCCGGGCGCGGGCGGCCCCCATCGACCCGCCTCTGCGTCCCTCTCGTCTCCAGCCCGGCTCGTGAGCGGCGACTACGATGGGGCGACGCAGGGGAAGCCGGAAGACGAGGAGCGCGCGCCGGTCGGCCTAAGCGACCTGGCGGAGCTACGCTGCGCCACCTACCGGCTGTTCAGCTCGCTGCTTCTCCACCCCGAGGAAGGGGGGCTCGACGCCGCAGTCGGGCTGGCCCGGTGGCTGCGCCGGCAGCCCGCCCTGGGCGAGCTCGCCTTCTCCGCCTGGGCCTGCCCGCTGCTCGACCGGCTGAGCGGGCTTGCCGCCGAGGGGATGGAAGCGCTCGGGGTCGAGTACGTGGGCTTGTTCCTCCTTGGCTACCCGGGCCCACCCTGCCCGCTGTACGAGTCGGTCTACGCGGACCCAAGCGGCCGCCGCCGCGGCCTCGTGGCCGTGGCAGTGGAGCGGGCCTACGCCCAGGCCGGCATGGCGCTGGCGCCGGAGGCGGGGAGGGAGCTTCCCGACCATGCCGGCATCGAGCTCGAGTTCCTGTCCCAGCTCTGCCGCAGGGAGGCGCAGGCGTGGCGGGCGGGGGCGGCGGAGGACGCTCTCGCGGCGCTCGAGATCGAGCGGCGGTTCCTGGACGGCCATCTCCTGCGCTGGTTTCCTTCCCTCCTGCGCCGGGTGGATGACGCCGCCGAGCCGGGCAGCCTCTATCGGCAGGCGGTCGGCGCTGCCCACGGCTTCCTCGTCCACGACCGTGACCTCATCGACCTCGTCGGCAGTATCTACCGCCCGTCGGCCGTGGAGGGCCGGTGACCGGCGGGCCTGTCCCGCCCCGCGTGGCGATCGCCCTTTGCGCCGACCTGGAGGGCGATGAGGGCCTCGACCTCGCCGGCCTGGCCGCCGAGCTTTTGCGACTCGATCCGGGCGTAGCGGTCGAGATCGTGTCCGACCTGTGCCGCCGCCCGGCGCTGGTGGCGGAGGTCGTTGCCCGCACCGGCGCCGCGCGGCTCGCTCTCGGCCTCTGCGCCCGGCCGGGGGCGGCACACGACTTCCAAGCCCAGGCGCGGCGGGCCGGTCTCGACCCGTTCGCCGTCGAGCTCGTGCCCGTCGGCGGCGCCGGACCTGCCGCTGCCCGCGTGCTCGTGGCCCGCGCCGCCCGGCTGCGGGCCTTCACCGGCAGTCGGCCCGATCAGCTCAAGCTGCACCTCCTCTCCCTCCACGATGAGCGCAGCCGTCGATCTCTGCTCACGCTTCCTCCCTCCACCTACCGGCCGGTGGCAAGCGTGGACGGCGACCTGTGCCTGGGCGTCGAGCGCTGCGGCCTCTGCCTCCCCGCCTGTCCTCCCCAGGCCATGGCCCCGTCCGGCGGAGCCGTGGGCATCGACAGGGACGCCTGCGTCGCCTGCGGCATCTGCATCACCGTCTGCCCCACCGGCGCCGCCGGCCTCCCCGCCGCCTCCCTGCCACACTGGGAGGCGGAGCTGGAGGTCCTCCTGGCGGCCGACTCGCCCCGGCTCCACCTGTCCTGCCGGGCGGCGGAGGCGGCGCCTCGGCCGGCCGGCTGGCTGTCCATGTCGGTGCCCTGTCTGGGGATGGTGACGCCGGGTTGGCTGCTCCAGGCGCTGGCCGCCGGCGCGGCGTCGGTCGCTCTCTCCTCCTGTGGAGAGCGTTGTCGCTCGGGAGCGCCGGCACAGGTGGCCGGCAGGGTCGAGTACTGTCGAGCCGTTCTCGCTCTGCTCGGCGAGGTGTCGCCCGAGGCTCGGGTGGTGCTCGACGAGCTCCCGGAGGAGGTCCCACCCTCGGGGGCGGGCGGCGGGAGCCTCACCACCCTCGTCCTGCGGGAGCCGGCGGCCACGGTGGGGGCGGTGGTCGAGCTTGCCCGAGCTTCCGGGGCGGGCTCGCCGCCTCTCCTTGAGCACGCTGCTTCCCCCCTGGGCGCGGTCACCGTGCGGGAGGAGACCTGCACCGCCTGCGGCGCCTGCGCCGCCGCCTGCCCCACGGGGGCGCTCGCCTTGGACGAGGGGGCGGAGGAGGCGGCGCTTACCTTTGACGGCACCCTCTGCATCGCCTGCGGCGCCTGCGTGCCCGCCTGCCCCGAGCAGGCGCACGACACCCTCCGTATGCGGGCGGCCACCGACCTCGCCGCCCTCGCCGCCGGCCGCGTGGTCGTCAAGCGCTCAGCCGTCGGCCGCTGCCGGCGCTGCGGCCGACCTGTGGCGCCGGAAGCCATGCTGGAGCGGATCCGGACCGTTCTCGGGCAGGAAGGGGAGGGCAGGCTGTTGGCCGAGCTGACCCAGCTTTGCTCCGACTGCCGCCTCCTCGCCCAAGGAGCGGCCGCGGCCGAGGAGGCTCCACCCGAGTAGAGGGGGAGGCGTCTCTCCCGAGTTCCATCTCCCCTGGCGGGGCCTCCGCTCGGCGGCGTCAGGCCGGCGCCCGGCTGGGATCGACGACCGCCTTCAGGCGGCGGGGAGGTAGGCGCAGGCCGGGTCCTCCCCCAGAGGGTCGCCGCAGGCGGCGTAGGCTCGGGCCCGGGAGCCGCCGCAGAGGTCGCGGTACTCGCATGCCCCGCAGCGACCGTGGAAGCGGGCGGCCCGGATAGCGCGCAGGAGGGGGCTCTGCCGGTAGAGATCGACCAGGCTCTGGCGGCGGACGTTGCCCAGAGGGAGGGGCAGGAACCCGGCCGGGTAGACGTCGCCGTCGTGGGCTACGAACACGATCCCCTTGCCGTCTCGGGTGCCCTTGGTCTGAGCCTTGGCCGGCCCCGGCTCGCCCAACAGGGCGCGCAGCCGCCGCGCCAGCCTGTCGTAGAGGGGGCCGGTGGGCGCCGGCCGGCCCTCCTTGCGCCAGGCCGCTACCCGCCGAAAGAAGGGGGCCTCCACGGTACGGACGATGAACCCGTAGCCGGAGGCGTCGTAGAGGAAGTGGCAGACGTCCTCGTTCTCCTCCGCGCTGAGCTCGGCAAGGTCGGCTCCCCGCCCGGTGCGCACGAGGAAGAACACCTCCCAGATGGTGGCCCCCCGCTCTTGGAGAATGGCGGCCACCTCGGGCAGCTCCTCCACGTTGTCGCGGGTGACCACCGTGTTCACCTGAACGGTGAAGCCGTGCCCACGGAGGAGGTCGATGGCAGCCAGCGTCTGGCCGAAGTGGCCCGGGACACCCCGGAGCCCGTCGTGGCTTCGGGCCGAGACCCCGTCCAGGGAGAGCGAGGCCACCCTCACCCCGAGCCGCCGCAGCTCGGCGAGGAGGGCGGGGGTAAGGCGGGGGGTGACGCTGGGGGCGATGGCCACCGGGATGCCCAAGGCTCGGGCCCGGCCGGTGAGGAGGGCGACGTCGTCGCGCATGAGGACGTCGCCGCCGGTGAGGACGAGAACGGGGTAGGGCCGGCCGAACCCGGTCAGGGTGTCCAACAAGCGGAGCGACTCCTGGTGGTCGAGCTGGCCGGGTAGAGGCCGGGGGAGCGCCTCTGCCCGACAATGGCGGCAGGCGAGGAGGCAGGCCCTGGTCGTCTCCCAGAAGACGAGAATGGGGCGGCGGTCGAGGTCGAGATGGGAAGGCCGGCTGGGAGCCGGCCTTCCCGACGTGGAGCGGGCGTCGGCCGGGGCCGTAGGGCTCACCTAACCGTGAGGATGCCCCACATGCCGCCCGCCTCGTGACCGGGCACGGTGCAGACGAAGCGGTACTTGCCCTTCTTCAGGGTCACGGTGACGCGGGAGACGCCCCCCTTCCCCACCACCTTGCCCTTGGCGATGAGCTTGCTCTTGGCCGAGGTGCCGGCCCGGACGGCGATGTTGTGGGGAAGGACGGACGGGTTGGGCATGACCAGGGTGATCTTGCCCGCCGGCGCCGTCAGCGACTTCTTGGCGAAGGCGAGCTTGTTGCTCTTGTCGGCGGGGTTGGTGAGCGTGGTGGCCGCCAGGGCGACCGCGGCAGCCGTGGCTGCGGCGGCGGCGGCGACAGCGGCGGCGAGCAATCGCTTCATGGGTCTCCTTTCCTTCTTCCGGTGAGCGCCCGCGGCCTACCCGGCTCGGGCGGGACTGACGATAGCGGGAGCCCGCGCGCCGGCGCGGGACAAGGGCAGGGTGAGGACCGCCAGGGCCACGAGCAGGGCCCAGACGGCGCCGGCGCCGGCCACGTGCAGGCTGGCCAGCGGGTCGTGGGCGGCGGATGCCTCGCCCACGACGACCAAGGAAATACCGAAGGCCATCTGTCCCAGCGAGGCGAGCAGGGGCAGGGAGCCGGCCAGGCGGGGCCCCCGTCCCCGCCAGGCCTGCACGGCCAGGGCGAGAGCCAGCGCCGTCACCCCGTAGGCGAGCATGCGGTGGGCGACCTGGAGGGCGGCGTCGCTGCCGCTGCCGGCGAAGGCCCCGTTGCAGGCCGGCCACTCCTGCCCGCAGGCATGCTCGGCATGGGCGGAGACCACGGCCGCTCCCACCGACACCAGGGCGAGGCCGAGGACAAGCGCGGCCTGGGCCAGGCGGGCAAAGCCGGCGGTGGCACTCGATCGGGAGTCCCGCCAGGCGGCGGCGGCGCAGGCCACGGCCGCTCCCGAGTAGAGGAGGCCGACCACGAAGTGCACGGCCACGATCCAGCCCGGCAGCTCCAGCCATACCACCACGGCGCCGAGGACGGCTTGGGGCGGGATGAGGAGAACGGCGGCGACGATGGGCCAGAGGATGTCGGGCCGCTGCCGGTACCAGCGCCAGGCGAGGGCTGCCGCCAGGACCACGAGCACCACCGACGCCAGGGCGGTCGCCCGGTGGCTGAACTCGAGGATGGCCGTCTTCTCCGTCTTGGGGATGGCCTGGCCGTGACAAAGAGGCCAGTCCGGGCAGCCGAGCCCCGACTCGGTGATCCGCACCACGCCCCCCACGGCCACAAGCGCCCAAGTGGACAAGGCGGCGGCGATGGCGGCGGCGTGGAAGGCGGGGCGGACGGGGGCCACGGACGGGGATTCAAGCGGGCAGGCCTGGGTCATCCCTGATCAAGATTGCTCATGAGCCGGCCTGCCCAGCCGTGCACACTCCCCGGCATCAAGCGGCACGAGGAGGTGGGGCAGATGAACGAGACCCCCTTGGGCGCGCCGGCTCCGGCCCCGGGCGAGGGACAGCGCCAGAGGCTGACAGAGTCCATTCTGGACAACCTGGCCGCATGGGCGTTCATCGCCGGGGTCATCGCCGTGCTGTACGAGATCTGGGCCTCCCTGCGCATTCTCACCAAGTACGTCGGGCAGCTGCCCGGCGTCTCCCCCTGAGCCATGGCCAGCGTCGAGGCACCGGTCACCTCCCCGGTCACGCCCCAACCGCCCGGATGGGCGCGCCGCTTCCCGCTGGATGAGCGGGTGTTCATGTGGCTCATCCTGGGCTTGGGGGTGGTCATGGCCGCCATCTCCCTGGCCTGGCTCTTTGCCGCCGATCACAACGTTCCCACCCGCTCCTACACCACCTCGCCCGAGGCCTGGTCGAGGAAGGTAACGGCCTGGGCCGGTCAGCACACCGACGCGCGCGGGCGGGTGGTGGTCCCTCCCGGCGAGGACGGCTACGTCATGGCCGCCCGGTACTCCTTCTTCCCCGACCCCATCGTCATCAAGGCGGGGGTGAAGACCCGGCTTTGGATCTCGTCCGTGGACAACCTCCACGGCTACTCCATCGTGGGCGGAGGGCAGAACCTCAACCTCGAGATCGCCCCCAAGCACGCTTTCGCCGTCACCCTCAAGCCGGACGAGCCGGGGACGTACCTGGTGGTGTGCAACGAGTACTGCGGCCTCGGCCACCACGGCATGAAGGGCCACATCGTCGTCGAGAGGTAGGGGAACCATGGCCTACGTGGAACGGATTCCAGCGCTTGCCGGCCTGGGGCGGGAGACCTCCCGCACCTGCCCCGTCACCGGCCTGCGGGTGTGGAGCGGGGCCCAGGCCCTGACCCTGGCCAACGCGGTGGCCGCCGTCCTGGCCTTGGCCATCGGCGGCCTGTTCGCCATGGGGGTGGCCTTCACCCGCGCCCCCAGCACCGAGCTCCTCGGCTCCCGCTTGTTCTACGCCACCCTCACCGGGCACGGGGTGGCGTCCCTCATCCTCTGGCCCATCTTCTTCGAGGTGGCGGCCATCGTCTTCGCCTCCACCATCCTCCTCAACGCCCGCGTGTACAGCATGCGGCTGGGCTGGACCTCGTTCGCCGCCATGACGGTGGGGGCGGTGATGCTCCTCGTCACCATCCTCACCGGCAACGCCGACGTGATGTTCACCGCCTACCCGCCCCTGGTGGCCGACCAGGCCTTCTACCTCGGCTACCTCATCTTCGCCGTGGGGGCGCTCCTCGCCATCGTCAACTTCGTCCTCTCCATCGTCGCCGCCCGCCTGGAGGGGACCTTCAGCGGCTCCCTGCCCGTGGTCACCTACGGGGTGGCGGCGGCGGCCATCCTCGCCCTCTTCTCCATCGTGTCCGGCCTCGTCGCCCTCATCCCCGCCTGGCTGTACGCCAACGGATGGGTGGAGTCGGTGGAGCCCATCGTGTACCGCACCTGGTTCTGGGGCCTGGGCCACACCCTCCAGTACGTGAACGTGGTGGCCATGGTCGTCTGCTGGTACGGGATCATCGCTCTCGGCCTGCGGGCGGGTCCCGTGAACCAGAAGTTCACCCGCATCGCCTTCGTCCTCTACATCCTCATCTCCCTGCCCGTGCTCGGCCACCACTTCCTCGTCGACCCCAGCTTGGGTACCGGCGTCAAGTGGGTGGGCGGCACCGGCATGGGCATCGCCCTCGGCATCCCCAGCCTCATGCACGGCTTGGCCATTCTGGGCGGCTCCGAGGCCAAGCTGCGCAGCCTGGGCGCCCAGGGCCTGTTCGGCTGGCTGAGGAAGATCAAGTGGAGCGAGCCGGCCATGGCCGCCCTGGCGGGGTCGCTGGTCATCTTCGCCCTGGGCGGCTGGACGGGCACGGCCGAGACCACCCTCCAGCTCAACCTGGTGAGCCACAACACCATGTGGGTGCCGGCCCACCTGCACCAGACGGTGGTGGGGGGCATGACCATCGCCTTCATGGGCTTCGCCTACTACCTGGTGCCCCTCCTCGTCAGGCGCCGCCTGTGGATGCCCCGGCTGGCGTCCGTCCAGGCGTGGCTGTACGTGGCCGGCATGCTGGCGCTGACGAGCTTCCAGAGCTGGGCCGGCGCGCTCGGCGTCCCCCGGCGCACGGCCGACATGAGCTACGGTGGCGAGGCGCCCGGCGGCTGGGATCTGCCCATGAACCTGAACGGCATCGCCGCCGGCGTCACCGGTCTGGCCGGAGCCCTGTTCATCGTCATCATGGTCATGACCCTGCTTGTGGGGAAGCGAACCGACGATCCAGAGGAGCTCGCTCCTCTGGCGGTCAAGTGAGCGACCTGGCGATCGAGAGACCGCTGCCGGCAACCCTGCCCGGCTGGCGGGACGTCCGTGTCCTGCTCAAGGCGCGGATCGATTCCCTCGTCGTCGTAGTCGCCTTGGCCGCGGCGGCGGCGGGCACGTCCTCTCCCCAGACCCTGTCCGTGCTCGCCGCCGCCTGCCTCCTTGCCTCAGCAGGGGCGTCGGCGGTCAACCGCTACCTCGACCGCCACCTGGACACCCGCATGGAGCGAGCCCGGGTCCGCCCCCTGCCGCTCGAGCTCTCAGGCCTGTACCTCCTCGTACTCCTCGTCGGCTTGGTGCTGGCGGCTTACGCCCAGGGAGAGATGCGATATGGAAGCTGAGCCAACCGATCCCAAGAAGCGCGGCTTCGAGACCCCGGGCAGCCTGGCCATCATGGGCCTCTACCTGGCCTTCTTCTTCGTCATGTGGCTGCTCGGCTTCGTCTACCTGGCCGCTCAGTGGGCGATCAGCTAGCGGTCGGGGGGCGCTCCCCAGGCGGCCTCACCGCCCGCGAGCTCCAGGTGCTGCGCCTGCTGGGCGAGGGGCTGAGGGCGGAAGCCATCGCCGCCTCGCTGGGCCTGTCCCTGGCTACGGTGCGGAACCACATCCGGGCCATCCTCCGCAAGCTCGAATGCCACGCCCAGCTGGAGGCGGTCGCCGAGGGCCGCCGGCGGGGGCTGATCTAACATGGTGGCTGTCTCTGCCTCGGGGTGGCAGCTTTCGCCCCCGGCCGTCCTGGCGGCGGTCGCCTTGTCGGTGCTCTATGGACGGGCCTACCTGCGCCTGCGCCGGCGGGGGCGGGCCGGGTATGCCCCCTGGTGGCGGGCGGCCGCCTTCACCGCCGCCATCCTGGCCGCCCTGGTGGCGCTCGCCTCGCCGCTGGACGCCGTGGCCGACGAGCTCGCCTCCGCCCACATGCTCCAGCACGTCCTCCTCGGCGACCTGGCGCCGGCTCTCGGGCTCGTGGCCCTGCGGGGGCCGCTCCTCGTCCTCGCCCTTCCCCGGCCCCTCCTGCGAGCCGTCGCCCGCCTGGGGCCGGTGCGCGAGGGCCTGCGCATCCTCGGGCGCCCCTTACCTGCCTTCTCCGTGTGGGCGGCGGCGGTGGCCGGCTGGCACGTCCCCACCCTGTACGAGGCGGCCCTGTCCCATCCGCTCCTGCACGCCATCCAGCACGCCACCTTCCTCCTCGGCGGAACCCTGATCTGGTGGCAACTTGTCGATCCCGCCCGCAGGGAGACGCTCTCCCCCCTCGCCCGCCTCGGCTACGCCGTCCTCCTCCTGGCCGTGGGCGGGGCCCTCGTCAACGTACTCGTCTTCAGCGGCCCCCTGTACCCGTCCTACGCGAGTCTTTCTTCTCGGCCCCTGGGGCTGTCTGCCGGCGCCGACCAGCAGCTTGCCGGCTTGGTCATGCTGGTGGAGCAGTGGCTGACGGTGGGCGTGCTGGTGGCCTTCCTCCTCGCCCGCCGCCCGCGGGCGCTTCTTTCCCTGGAGGCGCCGGAGCCGCCGGCCGGGCGTCACCCGTTCGCCCTCTGAGCCGAGCTGGTCAATCTTGGGCATACGGGCTTTTCCGCAACCCGAATCAGGGGTTGCTCCGACGCGGGCCCGGCCGCGGCGGAGGATGCTCTTCTGCGATGGTGGGCGAGTTCCGCTCCGGGGATGCCCTCTTCTCCTTCGATGAGGAGCTGCGCATTCTCTCCTGGAACAGCGCCGCTGAGGACCTGACCGGCATCCCGGCCGACGAGGCGGTGGGCCGGCGCTGCTGGGAGGTCCTGTGCGGGGTGGACGATCGCGGCGCCATCATCTGCCACAAGGGCTGCTCAGGGGCGCGGCTTCTCCGCCAGGGCTGGCCTCTTCCCGCCCGGGAGCTCCTCATCAAGACCGCCGGGGGGAGGAGGCGGGTGATGGTCTCCTCCATCGCCGTCCGCAATGACAGCGGTCCGCCCGTGTTCGTCCACCTCATGCACGACGGGGTGGAGACGCCCGACGAGGAGCAGGAAGGGCCGGTCGTGCCCGCCCCCGCCCTCACCCGCCGCCAGCTCGAGGTGCTGCGGCTGCTCGGCGAGGGGGAGCCGGCCAAGGTGATCGCCCGCCGCCTCGACATCGCCGAGGCGACGGTGCGTAATCACATCCGCATGATCCTGCTCGAGCTCGGCTGCCACTCCCAGCTCGAGGCCGTGGCCGAGGCGAGAAGGCGACGGCTGATCCCGTGAGGAGACTCGGCGGCCGGGCCGGGATGGCCGTGGCGGCGGCGCTGGCGGCGTCGCTGGCGGTGGCCCTGTGGGCCGGGCTGAGCCGCGAGCGGCATCCGTCCTCCACCGGGGCGGGCACGGCCGCCCGCCGCACGGTGCTCGTCGCCGATCCAGCCCGGGAGCTCCCTCGCACGCGGTCGATCGTCATCCGCGACTGCCTGGGGCGGCCGCGCACGTGCGCCAACGGTGCCGGCGGCGTCGTCCTCGCCTACGCCGTATCCGGGCTCCCGCCGGCGGCGGCGACAGAGGCGACCGTCCTCAGCGACGAGAGCTGTCAGCCCGACCGGCTGGGCGTCTCCCACTGCCTGAACGCCCTCCGCCTCGGCGACGGGCGTACGCTCACCGTCCGCCACGATCACCGCATGGCCGACAGCCCCTGCCTTCGCCCGGGGGAGCGGGTGCTCGTGCGGCCCCTCCCCTCATCCTCGTAGCAAGAGCGGGATCCCCGGTTGGGGATCCCGCCCTCAGGCTGCGCCCCGGCTAGGAGTGGGCGACGGCCGCTCCGGTCGGCTGCCGACGGCTCGCCCACGCCTCCCGGTGCTCCAGCATCCAGTAGGCGATGCCGGTGGCCAGGCCGAAGGCGGTGTAGCCCAGGATCCAGATCCAGCTCGGAGCTACCCACAGGCCGGCCGCCGTCGGCCGCAAGGGCGCGCCGTCGCGGGCGATGGGCAGGAGCATGTACCAGAAGACCATCCAGCTGAAGAAGCTCCACAGGGCCCCCAGCGCCAGGCTTCCCGTCAGCGTACGCACCCGGTACACGCGGTCGGCGATGGCCGCGAAGGCGAGCCCGTTCAGCACGTAGTACAGCGCCAGGAACAGGGCGCCGACGACGATGGCCCAGGCCACGTAGCCGTTCTGGTGGAAGTGGTTGAGGCCGAACAGCCAGCCGCTCACCGCCATGGGGTACTCGAGCGCCGAGTGGCTGCCGTTGGCCCAGTCCCAGAAGAGCAGCGGGAGGGCGAGAACGATGCCGCCCACGAGGCCGCTGGCCGCACCCACGGCCGCCAACGGCGACCTGAGGGTGTGCGGGATCGTCAGCCTGAGGTGAGGCCTGTGCAGGAAGTCAGCCCGTGCCTCCACGATCTCACCTCCTTTCTACGTCTAAGGATACGCCTCGCCGGCCCCTCACAAGGCCCCCGAGGGCGGGCGGAGGACGGCGAACGGGTCGGTGATGGCCAGCGTGCGGGAGCGGAAGCGGAAGAGCTCGGCCGGCCGGCCCCCGGCTGGTCCGGGCGGCCGCCGCTTGCCGGTGGGCTCCAGCACCCCTCGGCGCAAGAGCACCCGCTGGAGGTTGGTGGCGGATACCTCGTGGCCCAGCGCCGCCCCGTACAGGTCGCGCAGCTCCGAGATAGTGAAGGTGTCGGGAGCGAGGGCGAACCCGAGGTTGGTGTAGGAGAGCTTGGCCCGCAGCCGCTCGCGGCCGGCGAGAGCGATGGCCCCGTGGTCGAAGGCCATGGGGGGCAGGCTGTCGACGGGGTGCCAGGCTGTGTCGGGAGGGACAGCCGGATCCACGTCGGTGGGGACGAGCCCCAGGTAGGCGGTGGCGAGCTGCCACTCCCGCGGATGGCGGTGGGGGTCGCTGCGGGTCTCCAGCTGCTCGAGGTGGGCGAGCTCGCGGACGTCGACCTTCACCGCCAGGTGGCGGCGGATGGACTGCTCCAGCGTCTCCCCGGGCTCCAGGTAGCCGCCCGGGAGGGCCCAGGCCCCGGCGTAGGGCTCCTTGGCCCGCTGCCAGAGCAGCACCTGGAGTACCCCTCCCCGCACCTGGAGGACGACGGCCAGGGTGACGTGGGTAGGGAGTGTTTTCGCCTGCGAAGCGGAAACTGTGGTAGACTCGGCCACAGGTTATCGACTCAAAGGCGAAAACTACCAGAATGACCGGCGAGAATCGCAGCCGCTACGACCTGGTCGTGGTGGGCGGCGGGGTGGCAGGGCTGTACGCGGCCCTCTGCGCCGCCCAGGAGGCGGAGGTGGTCGTCGTCTGTAAGGGGTCGGTGCCGGGATCGGCCAGCTATCTTGCCCAGGGTGGGGTGGCGGCAGCGGTAGGGGAGGGAGACTCCCCGGCCCTCCACGCCGAGGACACCCTCCGCGCCGGCCGCGGGCTGTGTCGGCCGAGCGCAGTCCGCGTCCTCACCGAGGAGGCTCCCGCCCGGGTAGCCGATCTTCTCGAGCTGGGCGTGCCCTTCGATCCCGAGCCGGCTCTGGAGGGAGGCCACTCCCACCCGCGGGTGCAGCACGTGGACGGGGCGGCCACCGGGAAGGAGATCCTCAAGGTGCTCGTGGAGCGGGCCCGGGGCCATCCGCGCATCCACATCCGCGAGGGCGAGCGGGCGGTGGGGCTGGTAGTGGAGGACGGCCGTTGCCTGGGAGTGGTCACCCGGCGGCAGCGGCTGCTTGGTCGCGCCACCCTGCTTGCCACCGGCGGCTACGCCGCCCTGTGGGAGCGAACCACCAACCCGCCCGGGTCGGTGGGCGATGGGCTCGCCCTCGCCTTCCGGGCGGGGGCGGCCCTGGCCGACTTGGAGCTGGTGCAGTTCTACCCCACGGCGGTGGCCGGCTCGGGACTCCTGCTCAGCGAGGCCCTGCGCGGGGCGGGGGCGGTGCTGATCGATGCCGACGGCCGCCGCTTCACTGACGAGCTCGCTCCCCGGGACGTCGTCGCCCGGGCTATCTGCGAGCGGGGCACGGCTCTCCTCGACCTGCGCCGCATCGACCGCCGGCGCTTCCCCGGCCTCATGCTGGCTCTGGCCGAGATGGGCTACGACCCGGCTCGGGAGCCCATCCCGGTGGCGCCGGCGGCCCACTACACCATGGGCGGGATCGTCACCGACCTCCACGGCCGTACCGGCGTCCCCGGCCTCTACGCTGCCGGAGAGTGCGCGTGCACGGGCGTGCACGGGGCCAACCGACTGGCCTCGAACTCTCTGCTCGAGTGCCTCGTCTTCGGGCGACGGGCGGCTCTGGCCGCCCTGGCCGAGCCCGACCTCCCCCGGCGCGCTCGGGCCCGAGGGACGGCTGCGCCCGAGCCGGCCGAGCCGGTGACGCCGGAGCTTCGGCAGGCCATGTGGCGCCAGGCCGGCCTTGTCCGCGACGCCGCCGGGCTGGAGCGGCTGGCCCGGTCGCCCCACCTGCTGGCCCGCCTGGTGGCCCGCGCGGCTCTGGCGCGCCGGGAGAGCCGGGGGAGCCACTTCCGGGCCGATTACCCCTTCCCGGACGAGGCCTTGGCCGCCCACACGGTGGTCGGACCGGGTAGCGAGGAGGTGAGGCTGGAGCCGTGGAGCTGACCGCCACCGACCTCGACCGCCTGGTGCGGGACGCCCTGGCCGAGGACGTGGGCTCGGGGGACGTGACGAGCGAAGGCGTTGTCGACGCCGACGCCCGCTGCCGGGCCGCCGTCCTCGTCAAGGAGCCGGGGGTGGTATGCGGCCTGGCCGCCTGCGAGGCCGTCTTCCGGGCGGTCGATGCCGACGTTCGCTTCCAGGCGCTGGCGGAGGACGGCGATCTCGTCTCCCGGCCGCCGGCGGCCGTGGCCTGGGTGGAAGGACCGGCCCGGGCCGTCCTTGCCGGCGAGCGCACGGCCCTCAACCTGCTCGGCCGCCTGTCCGGCATCGCCACCCTCACCCGCAGGTTCGTGGAGGCGGTGGCGGGCACGGGGGCGGTGATCCTCGACACCCGCAAGACCACTCCCGGGCTGAGGGCCCTGGAGAAGTACGCGGTCGTGTGCGGCGGCGGGCGGAACCATCGGTTCGGCCTCGACGACGGCATCCTCATCAAGGACAATCACATCCGTCTGGCCGGGGGTATCCGCGCCGCCGTGGAGTGCATGCGCCGCACCGGCACCGACCTCCCCATCGAGGTGGAGGCCGATACCCTGGACGACGTGCGGGAGGCCCTGGCTGCCGGTGCCGACGCCATCCTCCTGGACAACATGAGCGTGGCCGAGCTGCGCCGGGCGGTTGCCCTTGTCGCCGGCCGGGCCAAGCTGGAGGCATCCGGCGGGGTATCCCTCGACACGGTGCGCCAGATCGCCGACGCCGGCGTCCATCTCATCTCGGTGGGGGCGCTCACCCACTCGGCGCCCGCCCTGGACGTGTCTTTGGAGGTGGAGGGAGCGTGCTGACCATCGAGCGCATGCAAAAGGAGGTGCGGGCCCTCGCCCGCCAGCGCGACGCCGTCATCTTGGCTCACAACTACCAGGTGCCGGAGATCCAGGACGTGGCCGACTACGTGGGCGACTCCTTGGGGCTGTCGCGGGAGGCGGCGGCCGCCGACGCCTCGACCATCGTCTTCTGCGGCGTCCACTTCATGGCCGAGACGGCGGCCATTCTCTGCCCGGACAAGACGGTGCTCATCCCCGACCCCGACGCCGGTTGCTCTCTGGCTGCCTCCATCACCGCCGACCAGCTGCGGGCCTGGAAGGCGAAGCATCCGGGGGCGGTGGTCGTCTCCTACGTCAACACCACCGCCGAGGTGAAGGCGGAGTCGGACTACTGCTGCACGTCGGGGAACGCCAGGCAGGTGATCGAGGCGGTGCCCGAAGACAGGGAGATCCTATTCCTGCCGGACATGTTCCTGGGCCTGTGGCTGGAGCGGGTGACGGGCCGCCAGCTCCACCTATGGCCGGGAGAGTGCCACGTGCACGCCGGCATCCGCCCGGCCGACATCGAGCGCTGGCAGGCGGAGGCCCCGGACGCCGACCTCCTCGTCCACCCCGAGTGCGGTTGCGCCAGCCAGTGCATGGCCTTTGCCAACGGGCGCACCCACATCCTGGGCACGGAGGGGATGATCCGCTTCGCCAAGCAGTCGCCCAGGCAGCGGGACCTGGCCGCCACCGAGACGGGGATCCTGCACCGGCTCCACAAGGAGGTGCCGGGCAAGCGCTTCCAGCCCGTGTCGGAGCAGGCCATCTGCCGGTACATGAAGATGATCACGCTGGAGAAGCTGCGCGACTCGCTCCGCGATGGGAAGTACGAGGTGACGGTGGCGCCGGACGTGGCCGGCCGGGCCCGGCGGGCTATCGAGCGGATGGTGGCGATCGCGTAGGGCGACCTCTCGGCGGAGGTTGGTGGCAATGCCGGCCGCGTCGTAGGCGTAGCTCGTTACCTGCCCCGCGCTCGCCACGCTCTGGAGGCGGGAGTCGTCGTCGTAGGCGCGTACGTCGGTGCCCTGCCTGTCGGTCACGGAGGTATGGGGGGTATGGGGACCATCCAGGCCTGAATCCTTGGGACTGAGCTCAAAGGTTCCAATCCGGTTGGGCGGCGTTTCGCGCGATGACCTTCCTCCCATCTCCCCGGTAAAGGAGCTGCTCAACACGACGAAGGCGCTCATGATCGAAGGGGCCTGTCTCTGCCAAGACCAGCCGACCATCGCCGGACAAGCGAGAGGCGAACACGATCCAATCCGGCGGGAAGCGGCCGATGGGTCGCGTTTTCTCGCTGCTCACGCTCACCGCCAGCGGCCGCCGGTCGAACTGAGACTGGTAGGCGGCGAGGAGGGAACGGCCGTCTTCGGACCAGTCGATGGGCACAACGCCAAGACCAGAGCCGCGCGGCGGCGATACCAGGCGTCGCTGGCCCAGGCTCGTAGGATCGATCAGCCAGAGCTCGCGTTCATTCGGATCTCTTGTTGATGGGATCTTGGAAGAGGCAACCGACTGAGGCCCCCATACGGGAGAGAGGCTGCGCCCGTCTTCGGTGATGCGAGTCGGCGCTCCCCTTGGCATCCAGGCAAGGAAGAGATTGGGTTTGGCGTGGGTCACGTCATTGCTGAAGCCACGACTGTACACGACAGCCTTTCCGGAAGGCGAGATCGAGAAACCGAAGAAGTGCCCGCGATCGAGGACGATTTGCTTTCCAGAAGCAACGTGGATAATAACAAGAGTACCGTGAATGTCGGCGAGAATGCGCAGCGAGTCCGGAAACCACATCGCCTGACGGACGACGCCACGGGCAAGGATTCGCGACTTGCCGCCAGCGCTCGAGATCACACGAAGCTCTCGACAAATCCACGGCTGCGGGCGGCAGCGTTGAAACGCCACCCATCGCCCGTCCGGCGAGATCAGAGGGGCACGCCCAGTCGTCAGCCTGCGGGGGGAGGCCATTCGCCATTGAGAGCACCCAAACGGACTGTGAGGAGAGGTTCAAATCTCGAACAAAGACGATGGACCTTCGCTCCAGGGAAGACTCGTTAGTAGGCGAAGCGCCAGCAACCGTGGCGAGCAGAGCAAGAGTGAGAAGAGCCGAAGCAAGGCTCGTGACGCCCCATCGGCGCTCCTTAGCCTGACGAATCGCCCTCGCGAGCCAAGGAGAACGTCTACGGAGCATACGCGAGCGCATCGCCGTACCGAACGCCGAGGTGAAGATGAGAGACTCCGTTAGCGGTTCCTGAATATCCAAGGAGCTGGTCCTTCTTGACGGTTTGATTCGCCTGCACTCGGAGTTTGGAAAGGTGCGCGTAGTAGATCTCGTCTGTTGCCCCGACCAGGGTGAGCCGGAGTCCTGCAAGGCGAGGATTGCTGGAGTCAAGGGGGCCGATTCTGGGCCCGATCCTGCCGGCAAAGACGGCGCAGACACGAGTACCGACAGGCACCCGGATGTCGATGGCACGGTCTGACTGCCAGTTGTTCGGTGGCGTGACGTAGCTATGCGTGCCCTGGCCTGGCCTCCCTACGAGTGTTCCACGCCTCCCCAGCGGGTAGCCCGCACGATACGCGCAGGGACGAGGCTTGCCGCGCCCCGCCAGAGAGCGAGCGTCACCCGCTGGTTCCCCATCGTCACTGGGGCTGACCTCACCAATCACCTCCCGGCTCTCCTCCGGAGAAGTGAAGGTGAGTCCACTCGGATCCACAAGGACAGTTGGGCGATCGGCTGCGTAGACGTAGCTCGACACGAGGGGCCCCCTCGTCCGTCGGTGGCAGGGGGTCACGCTGAAGGAACCGCCCGAGTGCCGGGTCGTACTCCCTCGCCCGCAGGTAGTAGAGCCCGCTCGCGTCGACCAGCTCGCCGGCGAAGCGCATCGGGCTGTCCGGGGCAGCGGGGTCGTGCTGGATCTCGGCGCGGGCGAGCCCATAGGGCTCGTAGCTGTACGTCCACTGGGCTTGTCCGCTGGCGGAGGTGAGGTTGACGACGGAGCCGAGGTGGTCGTAGTGGTAGTAGGAGGTGGCGCTCGGGGTGGAGAGGGAGATGCGCCTCGGGCCGTACAGGTAGCGGCGAAGGAGAGTACCCGATCCGTCCCGCTCGAGGGCGAGCTGGGGCAAGCCATGGCTCGTGTCCCACAGGAGCCTCCTCACCTGGCCGCCTGAGCTTGCCTGGAGGCGGTTGCCGTCGCCGTCGTAGGCGTAGGTGATGACGGTGGAGCCGTCGGTCGCCGACAGGAGCCGGTTGGCCTGGTCGTAGGCGAAGGTGCGCGCGCCGGCCTGCGTCTGGTTTCCGTTCTCGTCGTAGGCGTAGCTCGTCGAGCCGGCCTGGGTGAGCTCATCCGCGGCGTCGTACGTGCAATTCGTCGTAGCCGAAGGACGCTGCTCTGTGAGCCGGTTTCCGACAGGGTCGTAGGTCCAGCGGATGAAGGGGTCCTGCCCGCCGGGGCAGGAGGCCTGGAAGCACACCTCGGTCAGGCGGTCTCTGGCGTCGTAGGCGTAGGTCTGCGTCTCAGACACGAGTCCCCTTCTCGCCACCTGGGCGGGGTTGCCGACCGCATCGAGCGTGTAGGCGAAGTCGGCCAGCGTGTCCTCGCCCTTGACGGCTCTCACCCGGATGAGGCGGCCGGCCCGGTCGTAGCTTCGCTCCTCCAGGTAGCCGTTGGCGGCAGGGAGGATGGTCTGGGCGAGGTTGCCGGCCGGGTCGTAGGCGTAGCTCGTTACCTGCCCCGCGCTCGCCACGCTCTGGAGGCGGGAGTCGTCGTCGTAGGCGTAGTCGACCACCGTCCCGTCCGGGTAGGTGCGGCGGGTCAGGTTGCCGGCGAGATCGTAGGCGTAGGCGAAGCTCTCCCCTCCCCGGCTCACTTCGGCCAGGCGGTTGACGGCGTCGTAGGCGTACGTCTGCCGCCCCTGCCCGTCGGTCATCGACGTTCGGTTGCCGACGGGGTCGTAGCTGAAGCTGACATCGGGGGTGGAGTCGGAGTAGTCGATGCCGGTCAGGCGGCCGGCCCGGTCGTAGCTATAGGTGGTGGTGCCATCATCGGGGGCGGGGGTGGAGGTACCGTTGGCGTCCACCGTCTGAACGAGGTTGCCGTCGGGGTCGTAGGCGTACGTCCACACCCGGCCCAGAGGCAGGGTCATCTCGGTCATCCGGTTGGCGGCGTCGTAGGCGTAGCTCGTTTGGTGGCCGTTGGGGTCGGTGCGGGCGAGGAGGTTGCCGTTGCCGTCGTAGCTATAGGCGGTCGAGGCGCCGTCGGGGGCGGTCACCGAGGTGAGCCGGCCCCGGGCGTCGTAGGCGTAGGAGGTCTCGTGGCCGTTGGCGTCGGTGACGCCGGTGCGGTTTCCCACCGCGTCGTAGGCGTAGGTGGTCACGTGGCCGAGGGGGTCGGTCTCGGCCAGCAGCCTACCCGCTTGGTCGTAGCTGTACCGGGTGGCGTAGTCGTCGGGGTCCTGTCCCTGCACGTTCCCCCGCGGCTCCACCACCTTGGTCAGGTTGCCGACGGCGTCGTAGCTGTAGGTGGTCGTACTCCCCAGCGGGGTCGTCTGCGAGGCGAGGCGGTTCGCCTGGTCGTAGGTGTAGGTGGTGGTGTTGCCGAGGGGGTCAGTCTCGGAGACGAGGTTGCCGGCATCGTCGTAGGCGTAGGTGGTGGTGTTGCCGCGGGCGTCGGTGAAGGTCAAGGGCTGGCCGACGGCGTTATAGGTGTAGGAGGCGACTTGCTCGCCTGCCTGGCTGACCGCGGCCAGGTTACCGCTCCCGTCGTAGGTGTAGGCGGTCACCACGCCGCGGGCGTCGGTGACCGAGGTGACGTCGTTGCTCGCGTTGTACGTGAACGTCTTGGTGGCGGCGAGGGCGGGCACGGCGGCGGTCAGGAGGTTGCCGTTGGCGTCGTAGGTCATGGTGACGACAGTGCCGTCGGGGCCGGTCACGCTCGTCCGATCCAGCGACCCGTCGTGCCCGAACCGGGTCTCGTTTTCGAACGGATCGATTTGCTTCACGAGCACGTTCGACTGGTAGACGTCTCTCCACGCGTTGCCCCGCGCGTCGGTCACCGTCTGCGTCTGGGCCTGGTAGTCCCAGGCGAAGGTGGTCTTGTTGCCCAGGGCGTCGTACTGCTCCATGACGCGGCCGTCCGCGTCGTAGACGTTGCGGAAGACGACATGGCCCAGGGGATCGGTCTCCTTCTCCAACAACCCGTGCGCCTCGTAGGCGTATGTCCAGACCTTTCCCCGCACGTCGGTCACCGAGGAGAGGCGCCCGCCCACGTAGGCGTAGGAGACACTTCTGCCGTCGGGGAGAGAGATCTGGGCTAGGTTGCCGCTCGCGTCGTAGGAGAACGTGACTTGGCGGCCCGCGGCGTCCATCACCGTGGAGAGGCGACCGGAGCCGTCGTAGAGGTAGCTGAGCCCCGCCTCGTGTCGGTCCTTGGCGCTGGTCAGTCGGCCGCTTGAGTCGAAGCGGTACTTGACCTGGTCGGGCCCGGAGAGCTCGTAGCCGCCGGCGCTGGTCGTAAGCGTGGCGAGCGCGCCCGGCGGCGGCGTGAACGAGCCGTCGGCCTGCCTGACGAAGGTGAAGACGTGGCCGTCGCCGGTGCGGATGCTGACGTCGCCGCCGGCCTTGACCTCCAGCGAGGCGGCGTGGTTGTGCGTCCAGCCCTGGCCCAGCGGGCCCTTGCTCACGTCCAGCGAGTTGTAGGCACGAATGAAGTCGAAGCTGACGCCCGCTCCCGGCAGCGACAGGTCGGCGACCGAGTGGGCGAAGTTGCCGGTGGCAGAGTTGACGGGGTCCTCGGCGCAGTTGGTTATGCCGGGGCGGAGCAGGACGCTGAAGCGGCTGGAGCGGCAGGTGAGCGCCAGTCCCACAGGCAGCGTCGGCTGGTAGAAGGGCGAGAACTGCACCGGCCAGATCTTGACCTCGTCGCGGGGGCAGTAGGCCGCGTTGTTGCCCGAGCCGCCCACGTAGTTGGCGTGCGGAATGGGGCCGTCGGGCGGCGTGGAGATGCCGCCGGGGCCGGGCGCGGGGTTGCTCCAGCGGTAGCCCAGGTGGCCGTAGGTCTCGTCGGCGACGCCCAGGCAGGCGCTGAGGCCTTCCAGAAGTAGACGTCCGATCCCCAGTAGTTGTCGGTCCAGTCCACGTCCCAGCGGCGGTAGAGGGCATCCAGCTGCTTGCCTGACGGCGACGAGCCGCCGTTGGCGTAGATGTTGTTGCGGTTGCCGAAGGGGTGCTTGGCGGCAGGCAGCGCCTGGTGCGCCCCGACGTAGATGCCGCGGCCGCCGTTGCCGGAGATGTCGGAGTCGAAGACGGAGGAGGTGGTACCCGTGTAGGAGCTGGTGTAGTTGAACCAGAGGCCGTCGGCCGAGTTGGAGGTAATGAGGGTGCCCTCCTTGACCTTGACCCAGCCCATGTTGACGGAGATCCCGTTCCCGTTCCGGGAGATCGTGGAGGCCGAGACCACGGCGCCACCCCCGTTGTAGACATAGATGCCCGAGCGCTGGTTCTGGCTGATGTCCGCATTCGCCACCGTCACCCGCGTGGACGAGCCCGAGACTGCGACGGCGCCGTAGGCGTTATTCGCGGAGCCCCAGCCGCCGTAGCGCACCCTGACGTGCCGGACCTCGCTGGCCGTGCCGGCGGTGACGGAGAGCTAGAACCAGTCTCCAGGGGCAGGCTGCGTGGCGGAGCCGTCGCCGTTCGAGTCGCCCCGACGGAGTCGTCCTGGACCGAGGTGAAGACAATCTCGCTTCCGGTTGCGCCGACGGCGGTGAGGGTGCCGTTCACGCGCAACTCGCGCAGCTGGCCGTTGAGCTTGACCACCACGCCCGGGGCGATCGTCAGCCTCACCCCGGAGGCGACCGTCACCGTCCCATCCAGGACGTAGGGGCTCCCCGCCAGCGTCCAGGTGGTGTCCTGGTTGATGGTGCCGGACACGTGGGTGCCGTTGGCCGACAGGCGCCCCACCCGATCCGCCCCCGCCAGCGCCACCGCCGGCACCACCACCACCAAGACCGAGCCGGAGACAAGCCAAGCCGTCATGGGCCGCATCTCCCAACCCTCCGACGATCGGGGAGCCGCGCCGCATGACGGCTCCAAGTTGAGCGTCTTCCAGCCCGGCCCTACATCAGAAGCCGGCGCGCGCTGTCAAGAGGCGGCGCGGCAACCCGCCGCACGTCTCTCCCAGACGGGCCGGGAGACCGCGCTCGCAGCCGCCGCGGCACCCGGCCACGCTGGCGCCGGACGTGGCCGGCCGGGCCCGGCGGGCTATCGAGCGGATGGTGGCGATCGCCTGAGCCTTCGCTCAGCCCCCGGCCACCGCCTGCACGATACGCACGGTCGCTCCGGGGAAGAGGGGGGTGGCGGTGCCCTCGTGCTCGCGGATGTCGCGCCCGTCCACATACACGTTGACGAGGGGGCGCAGCCGGCCGTGCTCGTCGAAGAGGAGGTCGGCTACCGGCAGCGCCCGCAGGGCCTCGGCCACGGTGTCGGCTTGGAGCTGGAAGCGCTGCCGACCTTGCGCCTCGGCGGCCAGGATGGAGGGCAGCAGCACCGTTACCGCCACGAGGCCTCCACCGACAGGATCGGCGGCAGGTGGCGGGCCGCCTCCACCCACGTGCCCCCCTCGTCGGGCGAGACGTACAGGGAGCCCTGCTCGGTGCCGAAGTAGACGCCCACCGGGTCGAGGTCGTCGGTGGCGGAGGCCTCGCGCAGTACCGACACCCAGGCCGGCTGGGGAAGGCCGTCCGCGCACAGCTGCCAGGTTGCGCCGGCATCACGGGTGCGGTACACGCCCAGGCGTCCGCCGCAGGAGACGCGGTTGACATCCGCCTCTTGGGGGATGACGAAGGCCGTGTCGGGATCGCGGGGGTGAATCATGATGGGGAAGCCGAAGCGGCTGGGGAGGCCGTGCTCGTCCAGCCGCCGCCAGCTGGCGCCGGCGTCGTCGGAGCGGTAGACACCGCAGTGGTTCTGCTGCCACAGGCAGCCCGGTCGCGCCGGGTGGGCGAGGAGCTTGTGTACGCACTGGCCGACCTCGGGGTACGGGTCGGGCCGGTAGTCGGCGAGGACGCCCTGGTTGATCGGCGTCCAGGTGCTGCCCCCATCGTCGCTGCGGAAGGCGCCGGCGGCGGAGATGGCCACGTACATCCGCTCAGGGTTGCCGGCGTCGAGCTGGATCGAGTGGCAGCACATGCCGCCTGCCCCCGGCTGCCACCGGTCACGGGTGGGATGGGCGAGGATCTCCTCCACCGCCGCCCAGGTGACCCCGCCGTCCTCCGACCGGAGCAGCGCCCCCGGAGCGGCGCCGAGCCAGAGCAGGCCCGGCTCCTCCTCCCGGCCCGGCCGGATGTGCCAGACCCTCTCCAGCTTGAGGCCGCTCTCCTCGGGGAGGCCGAGCTTCTCCGGTCTCTGCCACGTCCGGCCGCCGTCGTGGGAGCGGTGGACGGTGGCGCCGTAGGCGAGGGTGTTGGTGCATGCGTACAGGCTGCCGTCGCGGGGATCGCAGACGGCGTGGAAGACCTCCCAGCCGGCAAGGAGCGGCCCCTCTACCGTGAACCGCCGCCGGCCCTCGTCGCCGTGCAGGAGGAACAGGCCCTTGCGGGTGCCGACGAGCACGCTCACCTCCATCGCCGCCAGCCTACCGGTCAGGCGGCCGAGCGACAACGGCCGGGCGGGGCGGCGGCGGCAGGCGTCGTCAGCCGAGGCGGACGATGCCCTCGGCCGCCAACCGCTCGATCTCCGCCTGGGAGTAGCCGGCCTCGGCCAGGATGTCGGCCGTGTGGGCCCCCAGGGCGGGGGGAGGAGATCGGTGCAGCACCCGCTCGCCGTCCACGACCAGGGGCAGAGCGGCCGTGGTCACGCCCGGGCGCAGCTCCTGGAGGATGCCGCTCGCCTGGGTCTGCTCGTGGGCCACCACCTGGGCTACGTTGTGGACGGGGGCGGCGGGTACTCCCGCCCGGCCGAGCCTCTCCAGCCAGGTCTCGGTCGTCTGTCCGGCCGTCGCCTCCGACAGTAGGCGGGAGAGCTCGTGCCGGTGCTGCACCCGGTCGGCGTTGGTACGGAACCGGGGATCGTCGGCCAGCTCGGGCCTGCCCACCGCCTCGACCAGAGCGGCGAAGAGGCGGTCGTTGCCGGCGGCGATCATGAGCTCGCCGTCGGCGGTGGGGAAGACCTGGTAGGGGGCGATGGAGGGAAAGCCGGTCCCCCACCGGCCCGGCAGCTCCCCGCTCGCCAGGTAGCCGGTGATGTGGTAGGCGAGCAGGGAGACGGCGGTCTCGTACAGGGCGGTGTCCACCACCCGCCCCCGGCCGCTGCGCTCGCGGTCGAGGAGGGCGGCGACGATGGCCAGGGCGGCCCACGTGCCCGTCCCCTGGTCGATGATGGACACCCCCACCCGCACGCCCGGCCCGTCCGGCTCGCCGGTGACGCTGACGATGCCTCCGGCCGCCTGCATGAGCGGGTCGTAGCCGGGACGGCGGCTCCACGGGCCGCTTCGTCCGAAGGCGTTGATGGAGCAGTAGACGAGGCGCGGGTTGAGGCGGAGGAGCGCGTCGGGGCCGAGACCGCGCTCGTCGGCCAGCCCCGGCCGCAGGCTCTGGACGAGCACGTCGGCCCCCTCCACCAGGCGGAGGAGGACGTCCCGGCCGCGGCGGAGGTCGAGAGCCAGCGACCGCTTGCCGGCGTTCATGGCCAAGAACAGGGTCGCCTCGCCGGCCTGGAAGGGAGGGCCCCAGGTGCGGGCCTCGTCCCCGGCCGGCGGCTCCACCTTGATCACGTCCGCGCCCAAGGCGGCCAGCACCTCGGTGCAGAAGGGGCCGGCCAGCGACGTGGTCACGTCGATGACGCGCACCCCCTGAAGCGGCAGGAAGCTCACGACGGCATAGTCTTTCCTAGATGCTCGAGCAGCTCACCGACTACGTGTCGGGCGCCTGGTGGTCGTACCTGATCATCTTCGCCGTGGCCTACATCGACGTGCTCTTCCCTCTCGTCCCCAGCGAGACGGCCGTCATCACCGCCGGCGTCCTGGCCGGCGCCGGCGATATGAGCCTGGCCGTGATCATCCCCCTGGCAGCGGCGGGGGCGTTCGGAGGCGACAACACCGCCTACCTCATCGGCCATCACTTCGAGCACGGCATCCGCCGCACCCTGTTCCGCACCGACAAGGCCCGCCAGCGCCTGCGCTGGGCCGAGCGGCAGGTCGACGAGCGGGGCGGGGAGCTCATCGTCATCGCCCGCTTCATCCCCGGCGGCCGCACCGCCGTCACCGTCTCCTGCGGCTGGCTGGACATGCGCTGGCCCCGGTTTGCCGCCTTCGACGCCCTGGCCGGCCTCGTCTGGGCGAGCTACGCCTCGCTCCTCGGCTTCTTCGGGGGGAAGTCGTTCCAGCACCAGCCCTGGAAGGGCCTGCTCATCGCCCTCGCCCTGGCCTTCGCCGTGGCCGGGGCGGTGGAGCTCGTCCGCTGGCTCCGCCGCCGCCGGCAGGCCCGCCGTCCCCTGCCCGAGCCGGAGACGGAATGATGGCCAACCGCCTGGCGTTGGAGACGAGCCCGTACCTCCTCCAACACGCCGACAACCCGGTGGACTGGTACCCGTGGGGGGAAGAGGCCCTGGCTCGGGCCCAGGCCGAGGACAAGCCCATCCTCCTCTCCATCGGCTACGCCGCCTGCCACTGGTGCCACGTCATGGAGCACGAGTCCTTTCGCGATCCCGAGACGGCGGCGGTCATGAACGAGCTCTACGTCAACGTCAAGGTCGATCGGGAGGAGCGCCCCGACCTGGACGCCCTGTACATGGAGGCGGTGGTGGCCCTGACCGGGCATGGGGGCTGGCCGCTGACGGTCTTCCTGACGCCCCAGGGAGAGCCCTTCTACGGAGGCACCTACTTCCCCCCCGAGCCCCGCCACGGCCTGCCCGGCTTCCGGGAGTTGCTCGTGGCCGTCTCCCACGCCTACCGGGAGCGCAGGGCGGACGTGGCCCGCACAGGAGCTCAGCTCGTGGACGCCATCGCCCGCTCCAGCCGCCGCCCGCCGGCGCGGGAGCCGCTGACCTCGTCCCTCCTGGTGGAGGCGGTGCGGGGCCTGCGCCGCCTGTTCGACCCCGTCCACGGCGGCTTCGGCGGCGCCCCCAAGTTCCCCCCCTCGGCGGCGCTGGAGCTCCTCCTCCGCCGGGGCGAGCTGGACATGGCGGTGACCACCTTGGAGGCCATGATCGCCGGCGGCTTCTACGACCTGGTGGGGGGCGGCTTCCACCGCTACGCCGTGGACGAGCGCTGGCTCGTGCCCCACTTCGAGAAGATGCTGTACGACAACGCCCTCCTCGCCTCCGTCTATCTGCACGCCTGGCTCGTCACCGGTCGGGAGCGCTATCGGGAGGTGGTGGAGGAGACGGTGGAGTACATGCTTCGCGACCTCCTCCTGCCCGAGGGGGCGCTGGCCTCCTCCCAGGACGCCGATACCGACGGGGTGGAGGGGCTCACCTACACCTGGAGCGAGGAGGAGGTGGGCCCGGCCCTCGCCCCCCTGCTCCAGCCGTTCGAGCCCGGCCGCTCCCTCCTCCGCGGCCGTCTTCCCGCCCAGGAGCGGCGGCGCCTGCTCGACCTCCGCTCCCGCCGGCCCCAGCCGGCCCGGGACGACAAGGCCGTCGCCTCCTGGAACGGCCTCGCCCTCGCCGCCTTGGCCGAGGCAGGGCGGCGGCTGGAGCGCCAGGACTGGCTCCAGGCCGCCTGCCGGCTGGCCGACTTCCTCCTCGGGCCCCTCTCCCCGGACGGGCGCCTGCGCCGCAGCTTCCGGGTGGGCCGAGCGAGCGGGCCCGGCTACCTGGACGACTACGCCAACGTCGCCCACGGTCTGTACGAGCTGCACGTGGCCACCGGCGATGGCCGCTACCTGGAGGAGGCGCGCCGCCTGGCCGGGGAGATGGTGGCGCTCTTCTTCGACGAGGAGCGGGGAGGGTTCTTCCTCACCCCCGCCGACGGCGAGCGGCTGGTGGCCCGCCCCAAGGACCGCGACGACAACCCCATCCCCTCCGGCAACTCCATGGCCGCCTACGTCCTCCTCCGCCTGGCCCGGCTGTACGGGGACGACGACCTGGAGCGCCGGGGGGTGTCGGTGCTGCGGCTCGTCGGCGACCTCGTCGGCCGCGCCCCGGGCGCCTTCGGCTGGGCGTTGTGCGCCCTCGACCTCCACCTGTCGCCGCCCCGGGAGATCGCCGTCATCGGCTCCCCGGACGACGCCGTCGCCCGGGCGGCCCTGGCCGGCTACGACCCCCGGGCGGTGGTCGCCTTCGGCCCCTCGGAGACGGTGCCGCTGTTGCGGGGCAAGGGACGGGTGGACGGGAAGCCCACCGTGTACGTGTGCGAGCGCTTCGCCTGCCGGCGGCCGGTGACCGATCCTGCCCACCTGGCGGGTAGCTCGGACTAGGGCGCCGCGGAGTCCGCTTCCTGCTCGCAGCGGAGGACGTCGGCCAGGGTCTCCCGGCGGCGGATGAGCCGGGCCCGGCCGCCTCCCACCAGCACCGCCGCCGGTCGGGGGACGGCGTTGTAGTTGGAGCCCATGCCCAGGGTGTAGGCGCCGGTGGCGGGCACGGCTAAGAGGTCGCCCCGACGGGGGCGGGGGAGCGAGGCCCGCTCGATGAGGACGTCCCCCGACTCGCAGTGCCGGCCGCAGACGGCGTACGTCCCCGCCGCCGGCTCGTCGGCCCGGTTGGCAAGCAGGGCGGCGAGGCGGGCCCCGTACAGCTGGGGGCGGGGGTTGTCGGACATGCCCCCGTCCACGGCCACCCAGGTGAGGGCCTCCCCCGCCTCCTTGACCACCCCCACCCGGTAGAGGGTGAAGCCGGCTTGGCCGACCAGGGAGCGGCCGGGCTCCAGGGCCAGCTCGGGCGCCGGCAGGCCGTGGAGGGCCCAGGCCCGCTCCACCCGCTCGGCCACCGCCCGGGCGAAGGTGTCGGCAGGGAGGAGGGGGTCGTCGGGGAGGTAGCGAATGCCGAGGCCTCCGCCCAGGTCGACGAGCTCGGGCGTCCAGCCAAGCTCGGCCCGGCACTCGGCGGCGAAGCCGGCCAGCCAGTCGATGGCCATCCGCTCGGCGCCCAAGTCGAGAAGCTGGGAGCCGATGTGAACGTGGAGGCCGATGACGTCCAGACCCAGGTCGGGGCCGCGGCGGACGGCGTCCAGAGCCTGATCGGGGGGGAGGCCGAACTTGGAGCCGGCATGGCCGGTAGCGATGGCAGCGTGGGTGTCGGCGTCGATCCCCGGCGTCACCCGCACGAGCAGGCGCCCCACCCCCGCCGCCGCCGCCCGCTCCACATCGTCGGCGGCGTCGGCCACCAGGAGGCAGCCTACCTCGGCCGCCGCCGCCAGCTCGTCGTCGCTCTTGTTGTTGCCGTCGAGGACGATGCGCTCACCCGACAGGCCGGCGCGGCGGGCGTACTCCAGCTCGCCCAGGGTGGAGGCCTCTGCCCCCAGCCCCTCCTCGGCCAGGAGGCGGATGACCTCGACGTTGGGGAAGGCCTTGACGCTGTAGTAGAGGCGGGCAGCAGGAGCGCCGCGGCGGTAGGCCCGGGCCCGGGCCCGTAGCGTCTCCTCGCAGTAGACGAGGAGGGGGGTGCCGAGCTCCTCGGCCAGCGCCGAGACGGCGAGGCCGCCCACGGCCAGCTCGCCGCCCTCCACCCGGGCGGTGTCGGGAAAGAGGTCGAGGACGCCCATGGCTACGACGCTACCAAGGTGCTAGATTTGCCGCAGGATGCAGGGTCTTCTGTAGGACAGGGAGGCGCCCGCGGGCCCCCGCGGCCGTCTCCCCATGGGCCTCTCGTCGGAGAGGCCTTTTTGTAGGAGCGGAGGGGATGGAGCAGTACGAGGCGGGCAAGATCGAGGCAAAGTGGCAGCGGGTGTGGGAGGAGAGAGGCGCCTTCCGGATGCCGAACCCGGCCGATCCCGCCGCCGCCGACCGCTCCCGCAAGCTGTACGTGCTGGAGATGCTGCCCTACCCGTCGGGGACGCTGCACATGGGCCACGTCCTCGTCTACACCCTGGGCGACGTCCTCGCCCACTTCCACCGCCGCAACGGCTGGCTCGTCCTCCACCCCATCGGCTACGACGCCTTCGGCCTGCCGGCCGAGAACGCCGCCATCCGGGAGGGAGGCCACCCTCGGGTCATCACCGAGCGCAACATCGCCCACATCCGTCGGGAGATGCGGCGGATGGGCTGGTCCATCGACTGGTCGCGGGAGATCTCCACCCACGAGCCCGAGTACTACCGCTGGACCCAGTGGCTCTTCCTCCGCCTGTACGAGGCCGGTCTCGCCTACCGTAAGCAGGCGCCCGTCAAGTGGTGCCCGCAGGACCAGGTGGTGCTGGCCAACGAGCAGGTGCACGACGGCCGCTGCGAGTACTGCGGCAGCGAGGTGGAGGCCCGCAGCCTGAAGCAGTGGTTCTTCCGCACCACCGCCTACGCCGACCAGCTGCTCGAGGACATGGGCCAGCTCCGCTGGCAGGAGCGGATCCTGGCCATGCAGCGGAACTGGATCGGCCGCTCGGAGGGGGCGGAGGTGGTGTTCCGGTGCGAGGAGCTGGGGGAGGACCTCCCCGTCTTCACCACCCGCCCCGACACCCTCTTCGGCGCCACCTTCTTCGTCCTCGCCCCCGAGCACCCGCTGGTGGAGCGGATCGCCGAGCGGGCCGGGAACGGTGCCGAGATCCGCGACTACGTGCGGCGGGCGGCGGCCAAGCGCGGCGAGGAGCGGGCCACGGGGGCGAAGACGGGCGTCTTCACGGGCTTCTACGCCGTCAACCCGGCGAACGGGGAGCGGCTGCCCATCTACGTCGCCGACTACGTGCTGGTGGAGTACGGCACGGGCGCCATCATGGCCGTCCCCGCCCACGACGAGCGCGACTACGAGTTCGCCCAGGCCTTCGGGCTGCCCGTGCGGCGGGTGGTGGTGCCGGCGGAGGGGGAGGCGCCCGCGGGGCCGTACACCCGCTGCACGGACGCCGACCGGCTGGTGGAGTCGGGGCCGTTCTCGGGGATGAGCGCTCCCGAGGGCGGCCGGGCCATCGTCCATCAGCTCGCCCGGGAGGGGAAAGGCCGCTTCGCCACCAGCTTCCGCATCCGCGACTGGCTCGTCTCCCGCCAGCGCTACTGGGGATGCCCCATCCCCATCGTCCACTGCCCCGCCTGCGGGGAGGTACCGGTGCCCGACGAGGAGCTGCCGGTGCTCCTGCCCGAGGTGGAGGACTACCAGCCGAGGGGCGTGTCCCCCTTGGCCACGGCCGAGGAGTGGGTGCGCACCCCCTGTCCCCGTTGCGGCGGCCAGGCCCAGCGGGAGGTGGACACCATGGACACCTTCGTCGACTCCTCGTGGTACTTCCTCCGCTACTGCGACCCCCGTAACGCCGACGCCCCCTGGGACCGGCAGGTGGTCGACTTCTGGTGCCCCGTCGACCAGTACATCGGCGGCGTCGACCACGCCACCATGCACCTCATCTACGCCCGCTTCTTCATGAAGGCCCTCAACGATCTCGGTCTGGTGGGGTTCCGGGAGCCGTTCACGCGGCTGTTCTCCAACGGCTGGGTACAGCTCGGGGGGCGGAAAATGTCCAAGTCGCGGGGCAACGTCATCAGTCCCGACGAGCTGGTGGACACCTACGGGGCCGACCCGGTGCGCCTCTACATCCTCTTCATCGGCCCTGCCGACCAGGACATGGAGTGGACGGAGGAGGGCATCGAGGGGATGGTGCGGTTCGTCCGCCGGCTGTGGCGGATCGTGAACGAGGTGGCCGAGCGGGCGCCCACAGGCGATCCCGCCGACGGGCCCCTCCTCCGCAAGGCCCACCGCACCATCGCCAAGGTGACCGACGACATCGGCCGGCGGCAGTCCTTCAACACCGCCATCGCCGCCATCATGGAGCTGGTCAACGAGCTTGCCCGCGACCCGGCCGGGCCGGCGTCCCGGTTCGCCGCCGAGACGGCGGTGAGCCTCATCCAGCCCTACGCTCCCCACCTGGCCGAGGAGCTGTGGCAGCGGCTGGGGAGGGAGCGGCTGTGGGAGGAGCCTTGGCCCAGCCCCGATCCCCGCCTGGTGGAGGAGGACACCTTCGAGCTGGTGGTGCAGGTGAACGGGAGGGTGAGAGACCGGCTGCGGGTGTCCACCGATCTCGCCGAGGAGGAGCTCATCGCCCTGGCCAAGGCTTCGCCCAAGGTGCAGGCCCATCTGGACGGGCGCGAGGTGAGGCGGGCGGTGGTGGTCCCCGGACGGCTCGTCAACCTCGTCGTCTGACCTGCCGCCGGCGCTCTTTTGGCACCCTTCCCCCACCCTGGGGGAGCAAATCGTTGCCTAGATTGACGGCGGCATGCCCTCCCTTCCCCTCACCCGCCGGCAGGCCCTCCTCGCTGCCCTCGCCGTCGCTCTCTGCCTGCTCCTGGCCGGGCGCTTCCTCGTCCGCCTCGGCGCCCCCGGCGACGAGCGTCCGCCGGCGCCTCGGCCGGTGCGGTCGCTGGCCGCCCGCACGCCGGGTCTCGTCGTCGACGTATCGGGAGCGGTGCGCCGCCCAGGCCTGTACCGCCTCCGGCCGGGGGCCCGGGTGGCCGACGCCCTGGCCAGGGCAGGCGGGGCCACCGCCCGGGCGGACGTGGAGGCCGTCAACCTGGCCGCCCCGCTCGCCGACGGCCAGAAGGTGCTGGTACCGAGGACGCATCCTGCCTCGGCCGGCCCAGCGTCGCCGGCGGCGGGCGCGGGAGGGCCGGCGGGCCGGGTCAGCCTGAGCACTGCCACTCTGGAGGAGCTGGACGCCCTGCCGGGGGTGGGCCCGGTGACGGCCCAGAGGATTCTCGACTACCGGCAGAAGCAGGGCGGCTTCCGGTCGGTGGAGGAGCTGGACGCAGTTCCCGGCATCGGCCCCGCCCGCCTGGAGCAGCTTAGGGAGCTCGTCGTCCCGTGACCCGGCCGGCGCTCCCTGCCCCGCACCTCCTGCTCGCCTCGCTCTGCGGCGGCCTCGGGGTGGCCACCGTCGGCCGGGCGGGATGGGCGGCGGCCGCGGCCTCGGTCGGCTGCGCCCTCCTGGCCGTGGCGGCGGCGCCTCGGCTGCGGCCC
>FWPU01000799.1_pt1 | contig 100047 bp, 91 predicted proteins | sample 2228361 | NCBI WGS metagenome assembly FWPU01 (sample SAMEA103939777, study PRJEB20133) | metagenome | reverse complement strand
TTCTTCACCCTTTTTTTAATCGTTAATAATCTTCCATATATCTTCATGACGGGAAAGTCAATTTATAATGCTGTCGGAAAAGTATCAAGAGTTGAATCTTCTGTAGTATCTCACGAGGAGTTTTTTTCTCTTTATAGAGGAATAAATCATCTTAATCTTTTTTATTTCGCTGGAAATCCAGGAGATATAACGTGGATTTTATTTAACATTCCCGGTGGATTTTTGTATACCAATAACAATTTCTATGTATTTTACGTGCTACCGTTAGTTAGTATTATTGGAATTATTATTTTCATAAGGGATAAAGATTCTCAACGCATTTCAATGCTTTTATTGGGACTCCTGGGAATATATTTACTGTTTTTTACGCTGATTATTATTTGGGATTCTTCAATTTTTGCATCAATAACTGATAATCTTCCTATAACTGCTCTTTTTAGAAATCCTAAGAAACTTGTATTCTCTTTGTATGTATCGTATATAATACTCTTAATTTTTATTTCAACTAAAATTGCATTAAAAACTTATATTAAGGTTACGTTTTTTATTTTACTAATAAATTTTATAGCAATATTCCCTCTTATTAGTGATGGGTACAATGGGTTAAAGAATGCTTATAATTCAACACTTCAAACATACAAAAAAGATTCTCAGAAAGCAAAGAAAGCTTTTTTTCAATTTATTGAATACCCAACAAGGTTTCTAGAATTGAAAGCAGTTTTGGAACGATTCGATGAAAGTGATAATAACAAATACTATAGAGTAATAGTTTTTCCTGATAACAGTCAAAATCTCTATCAAAGTCATTTGAGGTATGTCTTGAATCCATTTTTTATAAATTCAAATCTGAATATTTGGGGCGAACTTAAAAAGCCAGATAGTTTTATGGATTATATGTACAATAGCTTTCTTAAAAATAATGCTAATAATGATTTAATTTTGAAAATTGCTAATGTAAAATATGTTATTGTTGATAGAAAAAGTTTGTACTACTTATATACAAATGTCAGTCAACCTCAAGTCAGGAATTATTATGGATTATTTACCACTGGCGATCCTGAAAAATTTAATAATTTTTTAAATACTAATAAAAGTCTTAAACTGATATATTCGAACAGCGATTTTTACATTTATAAAAATAAAAAATTTACTGATTTTTCAATTTTTATTCCTCAGCAAATGTGTTCAATGCAACAACTTACTGTCAATAATAATCAATGTGATTACTTTGAGGGAGAGAAAGATATTAGAGATAAAATTAATATCGACACCAAAAAATATTCAATCATTGATATAAATCATAATAATCCTACTAAATACCTATTTAGTATCGACGCAAAGTCATCTGGTAGAATCGCAATATTTTTTAATCAAACATTTGACTCATTTTGGACTTTAAAACCGTATGATCGTGAGAAAGTTATTGTAAGAGAGCATAGGATTGGCAATTTTTTTGGTAATTCATGGATAGTGGATATTACTAAAAAAGGAAAGTATACATTTGAGATTAACTATACATTGCAAAAATATTATGCGTTTACTGTTATTGTTTCGATTATAGGTATCATCGTTAATATACTGTTATTAATCTATTTATTTGTTAAACAGAGGAGATTGATGTATGAAAGCTAAATTCTATGGGAATAAGAATTCTAAAATTATTATTACAGGGTCTGCGGGTTTTATTGGTTTTCATGTTGCAAAAAAGCTGTTAGAAGAAGGAAGAACAGTTATCGGAGTTGATAACATGAATGATTATTACGATCCTTCATTGAAGGAAGCAAGAAATAAGATTTTACAGCAGTATAATTCATATACATTTTATCAGGTAGATATCACAGATAATCAAGCATTAGAGTCTATTTTCAGAAGTCATAAAATAGATAAAATTTGCCACTTGGCTGCACAAGCTGGTGTACGATATTCATTGGAAAATCCTTATATCTATGTGGATGTTAATATTAAAGGATTTCTAAACATTCTCGAGATGGCGAAAAAGTATAAAGTGAAAGATGTTGTGTATGCTTCTAGTTCATCTGTGTACGGAAATAATGCTATGTCTGAAGGTGGATTTTCTGAGAAAGACGAGGTTAGTAAACAAATTTCTTTGTATGGTTTTACAAAGAGAGCAAATGAATTATTAGCATATACCTATCACCACTTGTATCAGATGAATTTTACCGGGCTACGTTTTTTTACGGTGTATGGACCATGGGGTAGACCAGATATGGCATATTTTAGCTTTACCAAAGCTATACTTGAGGGACGCCCGATAAAAGTATATAACTTCGGAAAAATGAAGCGAGATTTTACATATATTGATGATGCGGTATACGGGGTTATCAAAGCACTTGATCAGCCATATCCGTATGAGATTTTCAATATTGGAAATTCGCATACCGTGGAGCTAAATTATTTTATTCAATGTCTTGAGAACGAAGTAGGTAAAAAAGCAATTATTGATCCTCAACCTCTTCAACCAGGCGATGTCCTGGAAACATTTGCCAATATCTCTCATGCAAGAAAGATGCTGGATTTCACTCCGACAACTAAAATAGAAGAAGGATTGCGAAAATTTGTTCGTTGGTATAAAGACTATTTTCACAGAGAATAATGAAAAACTTTTTTTCTTTTTTCCGGCCAACTTGTCTAAGAGGGTGGATATCCCTTGCTATTGTAGTTTTTTTTCTGTCATTTATCATCTCTGTTGTTTTGCAGGCACGTTCAAATTTTTTTCAGTTATCACAGGAGTTTTCACACTCTATTTTTAAGGAATACAGAACAGATGAAATCCGCTCAAAAGAAAAAACGAACGGAGAATTTTTAGCCGCATACGATAATTTGGGTATACTCGCAATTCGTTTTAATACATTTAACAGAATTAATAATGACGTGCTTATTTTTAGAATCAAAGAAACTGGGAGAAAAGAATGGCAATATGAAAATACTTATAAAACAGACCAATTTCAAAATAATCAGTTCTTTCCATTTGGTTTTCCACCTATACATGATTCTCAAGGAAGGAGATACCAATTTGAAATTGTTTCAACAAAAGGTCGTAGGGAAGATGCAGTTGCTATAAGCTCAACTAATCCAGTAGTCAAGGCAACATATCAATATTCGGCTCAAGCGCTTCTCTCTGACCCTCTTCTTATACCAGGATTTTTGTTGGAGAAGACTTTTGAATCTTTGAAAGATAGAGAGGCAAGGCTTATTCTTCTTTTACCATTTTTTTCTGCATTTGTGCTTTACTTGCCCAAAACTAGGAGAATATCAAAATATCTCTTTTTTGTCTGGATAGGGTTTATATTTCTTTATATATTTTTAGCAGGTAAATATCTACCTGGAGATGTGATTGAGAGTACTGGAATAACATTCCTCCTAATAGGTTTTTGGATTTTGTTTTTAGTGAGAGAAAACGTAGAAAGCGTTCTTTCACTTATCATATCCGCAGGTTTGTTGATGCTTTCAAGTTTTATTCTTCTCATTTTAGACCGGCCGGATATTGCACAACGCTCTTCACATCTTGCATACCTTTTACTTGTTGTTGGAGTAGTAATGGGATTGATTGAAAATAGCAGATCGAGTAAGAAGATACACTATCTTCAGTTTCTCGGAAACATAATTGATGCTAGGAAAATTAATGCAAGAAAAGAAAAAATTTTTCTCTTGCTTACCTATATCAGGATGGATTATCAGCGAAAGCCTCTTAAAGAAAAAATAATGATTGTATTCGGATTAATAGGTATTGGTGTTCTGTCAATTCTTTCATTTTATGCAGGCAGTAATATTCTTCGAACTCTGCAGCAGCAAAATGCAATACTCTCTGCTACTCCTGTTAACAACTCTGTTGAACCTCATATTGTGTATTATGGAACGAAAGTTGTTATAAAGGGTCAGAATTTTGGAGAGCCTCCAGTAAAAAATACTTTTTTACTTAACAATGGTGAGAATGTATTTGTAGATTTTTGGTCAGGATCAAAAATAATTTTTACTATTCCTCTTCATTGGAAGGTGGGTGAAAATAGATTATGGATAGAGAAAAAAGCATATATGTTTGAGAAAGATAGGTTATTAAGAAGCAATAATAAAGTAATTCAACTTATTGATAGAGTTGGCCCTTGGTCTGAAGAGGATGATGAATATCAAAAGCAGTTTGAAACTCTTGATGAAGAAGTCAGAAAACTTAATGGGTACTAAAATGAATAACTTTAAATCTTTAGTGAGGCCGTATGTTGGCATAGTGTTTCTTTTTTCTATTCTTTACTCAATACTTGGGATTGTAAGACACGATCATTATGGATCATTTGGCGCGGATTTAGGGTTTATTGACCAGGTATTTTGGAGATATAGTCATTTCGACTTTAAAGGTCTGATTGGCGGTAGTCATCTGGAATTTACAACCCTTCTTCTTTTTCCATTTTATTGGATTTGGAGTGATCCAAGAATGCTCATTATTTTCCAAGCATTTATAATATCTTTATCTGGAATAGCTGTTTTTCTCTTGGCTAGAAAAAGAAACTTACATATTTTCCTCTGCTATGTTATTCTTCTTTCCTACCTTAGCTTTTTTGGAGTTCAAAATGCACTGTGGTTTGATGTTCATAGTTCTGTATGGGCAGCAGCTTTTTTCATGTGGTTTATTTATTTTCTTGATAATGGGAATAAGAAAGCCAGTATAATTACTTTTTTGTTGACTATTGGGTCTAAAGAAAATATGGCTGCCTACGTTTTCTTATTTTGCCTGATGTATTTTGTCGTTACAAGAAAAAGAGAAGCATTTTTTTTCACAGTGGCTGCAGTTATTTATATTTTTTTCTTATTTCAAATAATATTTCCCGTAACTCTTGAAAAAGGATATGTATACTCGAGTAGTCAGGGATTATTAACAGGAAGCCCATTAGAATTATTTGATACTACTAAAAAAAGAGAAACACTTTTTTATACCTTAGCATGGGTGGGATTTATTCCAGTAATGATGCCATTATTTCTTATTCCTATTTTAGGCAACTTGGGATCATATTTTATCTTGGGGAGAGAGTATGTCGCTGCCCATGAGATATTTATGCACTATCGGATTGATCTTGCACCACTTCTTTTTTCTGCTACTATCTTTGCTATTGCGCAATATAAATGGCTCAACAATCGGGTTGTAGCAGTTTACTTACTGATTTGTTTACTTTTATTCCAGTATAATCTACATCTTCCTTTGAGTTATTTAACAAAAAAATGGTTTTGGACAAGACCGACGAGCGTTGATGATATTAATAAAGTTATAGAGTATTTACCCAAAAATAGTTCTGTCGTAGCTCAGAACAATATTTATCCACATATCAGTCAGAGAGAGGATATTTGGCTTCTTTGGCCTGATGAACGAAGCTTCAAATTATCTGAATCTCCTTGTTATAAAAAAAGTTGTTACTGGTTTAGATGGGAAAAAAATGCAAAATACCTTATTGTTGATTTATCACCTGAGTGGGATATCAGACATCTCCTGCAAAATAGAGAACAATTTATAGAGGCTCTTAACGGTTTAGAAAAATTAGGGATTATTAAAAAATATAAAGAGGCGGGAACCTCAAGACTTTATACGATAGAAAAGTCTCCAAAATAATTCTTTGAATTAAACTAATTTTATACTGAACATAAAAAATGCTACAATACTCGAGTGAAAAAGGTGGAATCTATGATCAGTGCTGTTGTCCCTGTATTTAACGAAGAGGATAGTTTGAACACTTTTTATAACGAGCTTATAAAATATTTACCAAAGCTTTCTGAGAATTACGAAATAATCTTTGTTGATGATGGATCAACAGATAGTTCTCTTTCTATTCTAAAACATCTGGAGAAAAAAGACAAGCATATTCGTATTTTTTCACTAAGACGCAATCTTGGTAAGGCAGAAGCTCTATCTCTTGGGTTTTATAAAGCACGAGGTGATATAATTGTCACTCTTGATGCAGATCTTCAAGATCAGCCCTCAGAGATACAAAAGCTATTAAACCTTCATCAAAAAGGAATTGATGTTGTATGTGGTTGGAGAAAAGACCGCAAGGATAAGTCAAAAATGAAGATTATTAGTAAATTTTTTAACTTTGTTGTTAGGAAATTATTTGATGTTCCTATCCATGATTACAATTGTGGTCTTAAACTCTACACTAAAGAGGCTGCCAAAAGCTTGAGGCTATACGGCGGGATGCATAGATTTATCCCTGTTCTCGTATATGAACAAGGCTTTTCTGTTGATGAAGTACCTGTAAGACATGAAATAAGAAAATTTGGCAAATCCAAATATGGCTTTTCAAAGATCTTTAAAGATATGCCTGATATGTTCACAATGCTCTTTTTGGTTCGTTATATGAAACGTCCACTTCATTTTTTTGGTATTGCTGGAGGAGTATTAGCACTTACTGGAGTTGTAATCCTTGCTTATCTTAGCGTTTTGCGTTTTATGGGAGAGAGGATAGGTACCAGACCGCTTTTATTTTTGGGGATACTTTTAGTACTTGCAGGAATACAAATATTTTTTACTGGTTTTCTTGCAGAACTTTTGATCAATATTTCCCACAAAGAAAGGATAAGTTATCCAATCAAATATCAAACTGCTGAATAAACAGTAACAGTAATCAGTACTGAGTATAAAGTATATTATAAGGATGGTTGTTAGTTTTGCTTTCTGCTTTATTCTTTTTGTCAACTTCTTTATACTAGAAATATGAAAATAGGTATTGATATCTCCCAGCTTGCATATGCAAATACTGGAGTTGCAAATTATCTTCAAAATCTCCTTCAAAATCTTTTGGCGATTGATGAGAAAAATGAATATGTCCTTTTTTATTCTTCATTGAGAAGGAAACTAGATGATTCACTGATTAAATCATTAATTAATTCTCGCGTTCATCTAAAAAAATTCAAATTTCCGCCAACTTTGTTGGATTTACTTTGGAATAAACTCCATATAGCACCGATTGAATGGTTTGTAGGAGATGTTGATATTTTTATTACATCTGATTGGACAGAACCTCCTGTTAAAAGAGCACGAAAGGTAACCATACTTTATGATTTAATTGTCTATAAATGTCCAGAAGAGTCGAATTCTCTTATTATCCAAACCCAAAAAAGAAAACTTGCTTGGGTAAAAAAAGAAACTGACATAGTGTTTTGTATTTCAGAAGCTACTAAGAAAGATGCTATGAAGATTTTGGGAATAGAAGAAGATAAAATAAAAGTTATTTATCCTGGAGCTTAAGAGTTAATGGGTTAAAACGCTCACGTGTTAACGGGTTATGAAAATTAGTACATTTGAAGATTTAGAAATTTGGAAACTCAGCATTGATATTACAATTACAGTTTATCATTTAACATATAGAGAAAAATTTCGAAAAGATTATAGTTTATGTGACCAAATTAGAAGAGCACTTATCTCAATTAGTTCTAATATAGTTGAAGGATTTGAAAGAAACAATAATAATGAATTTATTCATTACTTAAAGATAGCAAAAGGTTCTGCAGGTGAAGTGCGAAGTCAGCTTTTTATTGCAGCTAAGCTTAATTATTTTACACAGTATGAATATGAAGAAATTTCTGAAAAATTACTTCTTCTTTCAAATAAGATTGGGAGATTTATAGTCTATCTTTTATCAAAAAGAAAAAATCATGAATTTACGACTCGTTAACTTTTTAACACGTTAACATTTTAACTATGACAATCGGAATTGATGGCAATGAGGCTAATGTCGAAAAAAAAGTAGGTATCAGCGAGTATGTTTATGAATTGCTTTTGCAGTTCAATAAAATGCAAGGTGCTAATGCAAAGTTTGAGATCTATCTGAAAGATATTCCAAGAGATGATTTTCCTCCTGAGGGAGAAAATTGGCATTATCATGTATTTGGTCCGCGTAAATTATGGACACAGTTTGCCTTACCTCTTAGACTCTATATTACCAAAAAGCGGCCTGATGTTTTTTTCTCTCCTGGTCATTATGCACCCAGATTTTCACCAGTACCTCAAGTAATATCTATCATGGATTTAGCATTTTTTCACTTTCCAGAGTATTTTACAAAAAAAGATCTTACTCAACTTAAAAGTTGGACGGCATACTCTGTTAGAAAAGCAGAGGCAATTATAACAATCAGTAATGCTTCTAAAGATGATATAATCAAACAATATAATATTCCTGATGAGAAGATTTATGTTATTTATCCTGGTATCAAAGAAAGAAAGACCTTGAAACCTCATGTATACACTATGAATGAACTAAAAACAAAGTACTCAATTCTTTTTGTGGGAACTCTTCAGCCTCGTAAAAATATCTTACGTCTAATTGAGGCATTTTCAATTTTATCCAAAAAAAGAGCTTTTTCAGATATAGATCTTGTTATTGTGGGCAAGAAAGGGTGGAGTTATGAGGAGATATTAAAAGCTCCTAAGAAATTCTCTATCGCAGACCGTGTTAAATTTCTTGATTTCGTACCTGATGAGGATTTGCCACTTTTGTATCAGAACGCCCAGTGTTTTGTATTACCTAGTTTATATGAGGGTTTTGGTCTTCCTGTACTTGAGGCGATGAAGCATAACTGTCCTGTTATCACAAGTAACGTTAGTAGTCTTCCTGAAGCAGGAGGAGATGCAGCAGTTTATGTTGATCCTTTGTCTGTTGATGATATTGCAGAAAAATTAGAAAAAGTTTTGTCAGATAAAAATCTTCGTCATACAATGATAGAAAAAGGTCGAAAGCAAATCCAGAAATTCAGTTGGGAAATGTCAGCGAAGGAGACACTTGAAGTATTAGAAACAGTATATCAGCAAAAAGTCAAAAACCAATAAAAATTATTTAAGAAGTTTTCAAAAAGAGATTTAAACAATGATTATGCAGAAGATAAAACGTAGAATATCAACAGTTATCAATGAATTTACGATATTTTGGCTACATCTCGTGGGGATTATTCCATCTCATCATCTGCGTCGGTTTTTTTATCGGCTTTCTGGTATAAAAATAGGCAAGGGTTCTACTATCCATACCGGTGCAAGATTCTATTATCCAAGAAATATTAGTATTGGCCAGGACAGCATCATCGGAGAAGGAGTTGTTTTAGATGGTCGTTCTAAACTTGTCATTGGAGATCACGTAGCATTTGCATCAGAAGTAATGGTTTACAATGCAGAGCATAATATTCAGAGTGAAAATTTTGAGGCAATAAATGAAGATGTGATTATTGATGATTATGTTTTTATAGGACCACGGGCTATCATTCTTCCGGGAGTTCATATTGGTAAAGGTGCTGTTATCGCAGCAGGAGCAGTGGTTACCAAAGACGTTCCTCCTCTAACTATCGTTGGAGGCGTTCCTGCAAAAGTAATTGGGGAAAGAAAAGTAGCAAATCTTAACTATCGTCTTGGAAGGGCTGCCTGGTTTCGATGAACTTATCCTCTTTTACAAATTTCACTAAAGTACGGTAAAATAACTAATAAAAGAGTTATTTCGCAGAAAAGTTTGGATAGAGGATAAGTATTATTTATTAAAATGAAAATTATACGCTCTCTTTCAGAGAATATACTTTTTTTACTTACACTTTTTCTTTTAGTGTTCATTCCTTTGTATCCAAAGCTGCCACTCTTGGATATTAAGCATACCTGGGTATATATCCGCATTGAGGATTTTATCATCGCAGTTGTTTGGATAATATTTTTAATCCAGTTTTTTAAAAACAAAGCTACTCTGAGAACTCCTCTCACGTTACCAATAATTATCTTCTGGATAGTTGGTGCTTTAGCAACAATTCATGGTATTTTATTTGTCTTTCCCAAACTGGAAGGAGTTTTTCCATCAATAGCATTGTTGCACTATCTTCGTCGTATTGAGTATCTTTCTCTCTTTTTCTTATCCTATGCAGCATTTAGAAAAAAAACAATGACTACACCGCTTATTGTTACGTTGTCTCTTACGTTGCTTGCGGTTTTCTTTTATGGTCTAGGTCAACGTTTTCTGGGATTACCAGCTTTCCTTACTATGAATGAAGAGTTTGCAAAGGGAATTCCATTAAAACTTTCTCCTCTTGCTCGCATTCCATCCACATTTGCAGGACATTATGATTTAGCAGCGTATCTAATACTGATGATTCCTTTAATGGGTAGCATGATATTGGGATACAAAAAATTGATAGTAAAAATATTTTTCTTCTTAACAGCTACTGCAGGGTTGATTTTGCTGATGATGACTGCGTCACGAGTTTCGTTCGTAGTGTATCTTTTCTCTATTGCATTTATGCTTATTTTGCAAAAGAAAAAACTCTTTATTATTCCAGTATTTATTCTCAGCTTTATTCTTCTTCAGTCATTTCAAGGGCTTTCTCAGCGCTTAGCAAGTACTTTTACGCAAGTTGATTTAGTTGTTGATTCGCGAACAGGAAAGCCGATTGGGGTTGCTTCTGAATTTGGAGGGAATCAGATTGTTATTGAGGACAAACAATCCACAGGTGAGAATCTCCCACAAGGATCAAAATATATTAATATTCCCTCTAGTTCTGGAAAGAAGATAAGCTCGGATATAGTATACAAAAAACTCAAGAGTGATGGTACACAAGAGGAAATTATTACTCGATCTGGAGATGTAATTGTGAAAAAAGCATTCGCCTATGATGTTTCGTTTACTACTAGGTTTCAAGGAGAGTGGCCTCGAGCTATAGAAGCTTTTAAGCGTAATATCTTATTAGGAAGCGGTTATTCCTCAATAAGTCTTGCCACAGATAATAACTATCTTCGAATTCTTGGAGAGACAGGAATCTTGGGATTAATATCTTTCTTAGGAATCTTTCTGATTGCAGCAATTTATTTATGGAGATTGCTTCCATCAATTACAGATAATACTTTAAGAAGTTTTGTTGTAGGAGTGATCTCTGGAGTCTTTGGACTTTCATTGAATGCTATTCTAATAGATGTTTTTGATGCATCAAAAGTGGCTTTTGTACTATGGATGCTAATGGGAGCAACGCTTGGTCTTGTTAAAACTTTTGAACGTAAGTCAGTCAATTATTATTATGAGTTGAAACGTATCTTTTTATCTACCCCTGCGTATATAGCGTATTTAATATTGTTTGCTTTTCTTATCTTTGGACCGTCTCTGAAAAACTATTTTGCAGGTGATGATTTTACCTGGCTTCGTTGGGCTGCCGATTGTCCCAAAATTGATGGGGGTAGTGAATTCCAATGCGAATCTGCAGTGAAGACCATTACCTCATATTTTCTCAACTCTGAAGGTTTTTTCTACAGACCCGGTACTAAAACGTATTTTTATCTAATGTATCCGATTTTTGAATTATTTCCTGCTCCTTTTCATCTTGTTTCTTTAATCTTGCATATCACATCAACAATTTTACTGTTTTTTCTGGTGCTAAGATGGTTAGGAAATAAAATTTTTGCTTTTCTTGCTGGTATTTTTTTTCTTGTCTTAAGCACTCATGGTGAAGCTGTTTATTGGATTTCAGTTACAGGACATATGATTGCTTGGACATTAACACTTTTTGCACTCTTATGCTATACCTATTGGAAGGAAAATAGAAATATTATTCTCTTTGGATTGTCCTGGATTTCTGTAGTTCTCTCTACTTTTTTCCATGAATTTGGTTTTACTGGTTCTCTTCTTCTCATAGCCTACGATATCATCGTTGATCGGAAAAATTTGCTGAAGTTTTGGAAAGATAAATGGTATTATATTTTTTTGTTGTTACCAATAGCGATTTATTTTTATATGAGATCTATCTCCAATAGTCTTTGGTTTCAAGGAGATTATAGTTACAATCTTTCTAAACTGCCATTTAACACCGTAGGTAATCTTGCAGGTTATTTCTTGATTTCACTTTTAGGACCAACTGCTTATTATAGTATATATACTCCATTAAGAACATTTACAGCGGAAAATATCTTCATCGCTAGTTTGATGATTATTTTAGTTGGTATGGTGGTGATTGTATTAATCAAAAAAGTAAAAAAGTATCTACAGGAAGAGTTTATTATTACAATGCTTCTTATTAGTAGTGCTCTTTTTATAATTCCCCTTCTTCCCTTCGTAGGGTTGGGTAACATAACAACACGGTATCCATATCTTGCCTCTGCTGGAGTTGTAGTTTTTCTTATTACGGTTTCCTATCATCTTTTTATGAATATCAAATCAAAAAACAAACCAGTTATAGCTGGGATATTTTTGGTTGTGGCTTTTCTTTTTGTTACTTTTCATATTCAATCGCTGCAAAAAATTAGTAAAGATTGGCAAAAAGCAGGAGAGATAACAAGAACAACACTAGTTGAGATTAACAAAGCATACGCTCAAAGAGGTCATCAGAAAAGACAAAAGAATCAAAAAGAAATATTTTATTTTGTTAATGTTCCAATCAGGTATGGCGAGGCATGGGTATTCCCTGTTGGTTTACAAGATGCTCTCTGGTTTTCGTTCCAAAATGTAGATCTAGAAGTACATAACGTACTCAGTGAAGAAGAGGCACTTTTTGAACTTAAGAGAAATCCCAATATTCGTATCTTTACATTTTTAAAAGATGGTTCACTTGTTGAGATACAGCAAGCAAAATAATATGCAAATAAATTTTCAGAGAGCGCTATCTGTTTTTTTACTTACTTTAATTCTAATAATAGGTATTGTGTTGCGCCTCTACCGTTTCTCAAGCCCTATTGCAGACTGGCATAGTTGGAGACAGGTAGATACTTCTTCTGTTTCTCGTATGTTTGTTGAGAGAGGCTATGATCTTCTGCATCCACGTTTTCATGATTTATCAAATGTTCCCTCAGGCAAAGATAATCCTGAGGGATATCGCTTTGTTGAATTTCCTCTTTACAATCTTTTGCAAGCAGGACTTTATGATTTCTTGGGTGTATTTTCTCTGGAAGAGTGGGGGAGAATAGTAAGTATTTTTTCGTCCATGATGACCATATTGTTTATCTACTTTCTTTTAAAGGATTTTGTGAATAACAAAGCTGCTTATTTGGGAGCACTTTTCTATGCAATCTCTCCATTTGCAGTTTATTATGGTAGAGCGATTTTGCCCGATCAGACAATGATTATGGCAGTATTGGGTAGTATTTATTTTTTTAGTAAATGGGTTGGGACTAAAGATATTTCAATTTTGAGTATATGGTATTGGCTATCACTTCTTTTTTTAACATCCTCACTTCTTCTAAAACCATATGCGATTTTTTTTACACTTCCATTAGTTTATCTGAGTATCCAAAAGTTTGGCATGCGTGCGTTTATTGATTTGAGATTGCTTTTTTTTAGTTTCATGGCTATTATTCCTTTGATTGCGTGGAGAATATGGATGCTTCAGTATCCGGAAGGCATTCCTGCTAACGCTTGGCTTTTTAACGCCGGCAATATTAGGTTTAAGGGAGCATATTTTTACTGGATTTTGGGAGAGAGAATTGCCAAACTTATATTGGGTTACTGGGGAGTTAGTTTATTTATCTTAGGAGTTATTTATACATTGCAGAAAAAAATTATATATCCGTTGCGGGTAAGTACGGGAGCTTTTTTGCTTAGTTTTCTTTTTTCTTCTTTAGCATACCTTTTTGTAATTGCTCGAGGTAATGTTCAGCATGATTATTATCAGATTCTTATTGTTCCTAGCATTGCTATTTTTTTAGGAGTGGGTGCATCTTTTATTCTTTCTCAATTTAATCTAGTCAAAGGTGTTTCTTGGGTAATTGTCATAAGTATCCTCGCACTTTCATTTTTTCTTTCTTGGTATCATGTTCGCGATTTTTTTAACATTAATAATCCTTCTATTATCTCAGCTGGTAAAGCTGTTGATGCTTTAACTCCCAAGAATGCAAAAATTCTTGCCATTTATAATGGTGATACAACACTTTTGTATCAAACAAAACGATCTGGATGGGCTAGTTTTGAAAAATCTCTTCCTGAGATGATCAATATGGGAGCAGATTTTCTTGTATTTGTAAATCCCAATCAATCAGAGCTTGCTTTAGCAGAGAAATATAAAATTGTATCTAAAACACCTGAGTATGTAATTTATAATCTTAGAGAGCAGCCATGAAGATTCTTCTTGTTTCATCATATCTACCATATCCATTGATCAATGGGGGACATATTAGACTTTACAATCTCTTAAAATCTCTGAAAGATAGACATGAGATTACACTGATTTGTGAGAAGCGAGTATACCAGACATCAACTGATGTAAAAGCAGTTGAAGATGTATGTAGCAAGGTGATTACACTTCCGCGCAAAAAACAATGGAGTATTGAAAATATTATTAAAACTGGCTTTTCAAATGATCCCTTTTTGATTGTTGGTCATAAGATTCCTAAGATGAGGATGATAATAGAGCAAGAACTGCAAAAGGATGCGTATGATCTTATTCATATTGAAACATCCTATGTATTTCAGAATGTGCCTCAAACAGTTTTGCCAACTGTTTTAATCGAGCATAATATTGAATATCTGGTGTATAAACGTTTTGCAAAGAATGCTCCTATTTTTCTCAGACCTCTTTTAATGATTGATGTAAATAAGTTAAAAAAGAAAGAAGAGGAATATTGGAGAAAAGCAACAAGAGTTGTTGCTGTTTCTCCCTCTGAAAAATCTCTGATTGAGCAGACAGGAGTACACGCAGATCTTGTCCCCAATGGAGTAGATTTGGATAGTTTTAAGTTTAAAAATATAGATCAAGCATTTCAATCAGAGAGAAAGCAGTTTTTGTTTATCGGAGATTACAAATGGATACAGAATAGAGATGCCGTAAGATGGATTATCAAAGCAATATGGCCTAATATTGTAAAACAAGCTAAAGAACAAATAATGCTTCGTATTGTGGGTAGAAATATGCCACCTGATATAAAAGCACTAGCAGATCCAACTATTATCATTGAAGAGAATTCTCCTCGTAATACAGAAGAAATTTTTTCAGAGAGTTTTGCACTGCTGGCACCTCTTAGAATCGGAGGAGGGAGTCAATATAAAATACTTGAGTCTATGGCTGTTGGGACACCTGTAATTACTACGCCTTTAGGACTGTCAGGATTGCAGATTAAAGCAGGCAGAGATATTTTAGTTGGAGAAAATGTCAAAGAGATTATTACTCATGCAATTTCTTTGTTACACAATAAGAAATTATATTCTGAACTTGCCTTAAATGGGAGGAGACAAATAGAGAGAGAATATGATTGGAATTCTATCGCCAAAAAGCTAGATAGCGTATATCACAATGTAAAAAATGGGTAATTTTTCTGAAAGCTGTGTTATATTAAAAAATGCAATTTTTGACTTGACTGGATTTAACGGTCTCGGTTAATCCAGAATTTTATATCGAATTTTTTATACTATGAAAATAGGAATTGATGGTAGATTTTGGAGTGCAACTGGTGTTGGGAGATATACAAGAAATCTTGTACGAGAACTACAGGAGCTAGATAAAAATAATGAGTATATACTTTTTGTTAATCAAGATGATTTTACGCAAGTTTACAATCAAGTACGTAACAATAATTTTCACATAAAAATTGTTGATATTAAATGGCATACATTTTCTGAACAGTTACAATATCCGCGAATTCTTTTGAGAGAACAGATTGATCTTATGCATTTTCCGTATTTTTCTTTACCTCTTTTTTATCCTCGTCCTTTTGTTGTTACAATACATGATCTTATATTGCATCATTATTCGACAGGAAAAACATCTACTTTGCCACTGCCACTCTATTATGGAAAATTATTTGGATATAAATTTCTTATCCAACAGTCAGCAAAAAGAGCAGAAAAGATTATTACGGTTTCAGAGTCAACAAAGCGAGAAATTATTGATCATCTCCATATCCCGGAGCAAAAAATAGTTGTTACTTATGAAGGTATAGACTCAAGTATTAAAACTTCAACCAATAAAAATATTTATGGTAAGTATTTTTTACATGTTGGTAATGTATATCCTCATAAAAATACATCTCTCTTGATAGAAGCATTTATAAAAACTGATTTACAAGATGTTATTTTACTGTTTATTGGCAAGAAGGATTATTTCATGGAAAAGCTTGAAAAGGATATCCAAAAAAAAGGACTAGATAAGAAGGTGCTCTTTCTGGGAGAAGTTGATGATACACAGCTTGCAACACTTTATAAATATGCTCTTGCTACGGTTGTTCCTTCCCTTATGGAGGGATTTGGACTTCCTGTAGTTGAAGCAATGGCTAATAAGTGTCTTGTTATCTCATCTGATATTCCCTCTCTTCGGGAAATTGGACAAAATGCTGTGTTATATTTTAATCCATTTAACGAAAAGGAATTATCAGATATACTTTACAACGTTGCTCAAAATTCATCAGATTTCAGAGCCAAAAAAGAAGAAGGCACAAAATTGGTAAAGCGTTATTCATGGAAAAAAATGGCAGAACAGACTCTTGCTGTGTATGAAAGTTGCATTAGTTTACGACAGAATAAATAAATGGGGAGGAGCTGAAAGAGTACTTCTAGCTCTTCATGAGCTATTTCCTCAAGCACCGCTTTTTACATCAGTATATAATTCTGCCACAGCACCTTGGGCTGGCGTGTTTGATATTAAGACTTCTTTTTTGCAGAAATTTCCTTTTGCTAAAAAAGCGCATGAATTTTATCCATTATTTATGCCTATAGCTTTTGAGTCTTTCTCATTTGATGAATTTGAGATTGTTATATCAGTAACAAGTGAAGCTGCTAAAGGAATAATTACTAAACCTTCTACTTTGCATATATGTTATTGTTTGACACCAACACGCTATCTCTGGAGTGGGTATGATGAATATTTTTCAAATCCCATATTGCGTTTCTTGTCTTCTCCTGCGGTAACTTATCTTAAAGTATGGGATAAAACAACTTCTACGCGACCTGATGTTTTTCTTGCAATATCTTCTGAGGTACAATCGAGAATAAAAAATTACTATCAGCGAGATGCACAAATAATTTATCCACCAGTTTCGTTATTTGAGAATTATGATGTAGTTGATGGCAAAGGAGAGTATTTTCTTGTTGTTTCACGACTTGTAGCTTACAAACGTATTGATTTGGCAATACGAGCGTGTAATGAACTTAGACTGCCATTAAAAATTATTGGGGTTGGAAAGGAAGAAACGTATTTGCGTTCTCTTGCAGGTCCGACTGTAGATTTTCTTGGTAGTGTAACAGATGAAGAATTAGTATCTTACTATCAGAACTGCAAGGCACTCCTTTTTCCGGGAAGAGAAGATTTTGGAATTGTCATGGTTGAGGCGATGGGGTTTGGAAAACCTGTTATAGCCTATAAAGCAGGAGGAGCACTAGATATTATTCAAGATAGGAAAACGGGTATTTTTTTCAAAGAACAAACAGTTCAAGATCTCATCGATGCTATAAATGCTTTTCAGACTATGCAATTTAATTCTCATACGATTCGTAAACAAGCCGAACTTTTTTCAAAACAAATTTTTCAGAATTCGTTTATGAAAGTAGTTGAAAACAATTTTGCGAAAATGCGAAAATAGATTTATAATAGTTGAACTATACTATGAAGTTTGTAATTTTTGCAGGTGGCGTAGGTTCAAGGCTTTGGCCTCTATCAAGAAAGAATACTCCTAAACAGTTTGGGCAGATTATCGGTGATAAGTCAACTCTTCAGCAAACAGTTGATAGACTTTTGCCAGATTTTAAACCAGAGGATATTTATATCGCTTCAGGAAAACAATACAAGCAGATTGTCTTATCACAATTATCTCAGATTCCACCCAGCAATTTTATTTTTGAGCCTACTATGAGGGATGTGGGTCCCGCTATTGGACTAAATGCATTCCTATTAGCAAAACATTTTCCTAATGAACCTGTAGCTATTCTTTGGAGTGATCATCTTGTTAAAAATGAAGTACTTTTTAGGCATGTTTTAAGACTTGCTGAGAGAAGTATTAAAACGCATAATGCAAATTTTGTTTATATTGCTCAAAAACCTCGCTTTGCCAATCAGAATCTGGGATGGATAGAAGTTGGAGATAAAGTGAAGGAAGAAAATGGAGCCGAAATTTTTAGATTTGTCAGACTCCGTTATCGTCCGACTCTTCAAGAGGCTGAGGAGTTTTTTAAAGATAATCATTTCATGTGGAATCTTGGATATTTTGTAACTACTCCGAACTTTTTAGTCTCACTTTTTCGAGACTATGCACCAGATATGTACAATAAATTGAAAATCATTCAAGATGCATATGAAACTTCAGAATTTGATAAAGTGTTAGATGAAATATATCCTACACTGGAAAAGATTAGTTTTGATGATGCTATTCTGGTGAAAATGAATCCAGATAATATATATGTAGTGGGTACAGATTTAGGATGGAGCGATATTGGTGCATGGGATGCTTTAAAAGAGGCCCTTTCTAGAACATCTGACGAGAATATCACCAAAGGCAATGTCCTTCTTGAAGAGACTCAAGATACATTAATGTTTAATTATACCGATCAGCTGTGTGTGGGAATAGATCTTAAGGAAATGCTTGTTATTAATACTGATGATGTTCTTCTAGTATGTCCAAAAACTTCGGTTCCTAAAATCAAAAAGCTTGTAGAAAATCTTAAAGGTACCTCACATGAGCATCTGATATAACCATGCCTTACACTGAAATTAAAAAAAGCATTTTTTATGAATTTTTTAAACGATTTACAGATATTGTTTTTTCAGTAATTCTTTTGATATTTTTTACACCTATTAATATCATTGTCGCAATTGCTATCAAGCTTGATTCTCCAGGACCTATTCTTGCGGATACTCCAGAAAGAGTAGGTAAGAATGGCAAATTATTTAAGATGTATAAATTTCGATCAATGGTTCAAAATGCTCATTTGCTTCTAACAGAAGATCCAGAGTTTGCTAAACTCTATGAACAATATAAGAAAGGAAGTTATAAACTCAAAAATGACCCACGTATAACAAGAGTGGGAAGGTTTATACGCAAGCACTCTCTTGATGAGGTACCACAACTGTTTAATGTTATCAAAGGTGATATGAGTCTTGTCGGACCTAGAGCCTATTATCCTGATGAACTAAGGGAACAACAAAAGAAATATCCTGCTACAAAAGATGCTGTAAAGATAGTATTATCAGTCAAACCTGGGATCACTGGATATTGGCAAGTCTCAGGAAGAAGTGAAATAAACTTTGATAAGAGGATTGAGATGGATGCCGACTATGTAAGGAAACGCTCTATTCTCTATGATCTTTCTATTATTGCTCGAACTCCCTGGGCTATGATTACAGGAAGAGGAGCATTGTAAATATCTATTTTCTGCTTTATTGACAAAGCTTAACTCATTCTCGTATTATTTTTTTATGTCTGGATTTGAAAAGATTGATGTTGGAAATTCAAATCAAAAAATTAGTAGGCAAAATATAGGACAATTATCTATGGCCAAAAAAAGATTAAGACTTAGAAAAATATCAAGAAAAAATGTCAGTATTATAATCGGTATTCTTCTTTTTATTGGCATTTTTTCAGTTTTTGGTTTGATTTTACCTGCATCTCGCGTGTTAGCATCCGCTCGTGTTGCCTATTATCAAGCACGTATAATGACTACTGCTTTTAAGCAACAGAATGTAGATCTCGCAGCTTCAGAACTTGAGAAAACTAAAGCAGCTCTTGCTGATACTCAAAAACATATGAAAAGTCTTTTTTATCTACGATTTGTTCCGATTGCCAGCATCTATTACAACGATGCAAATCACTTGCTAAAATCAGGAGAAGAAGGACTTAAAACAGCAGAAATTGTAATCACCTCATTACAGCCATATGCAGATGTTTTAGGTCTAAAAGGTCAGGGAAGTTTTGTAGGAGGATCAGCAGAAGAGAGGATAAAGACAGCAGTTTTGACAATGGGGAAGATTACACCAAAAATTGATGAAATTGCAGAGAGTCTGCAAAGAATTCGCAAAGAGGTTGATGAGATAAATCCCAATCATTATCCTGAAATTATTTTTGGGAAAAAGATTAAAGCAGAACTAATTAAAATGAGACAATTGACAGATCAAGGAGTGGAATTAGTAAATGAAGCCCGTCCACTTATTAAAGTTCTTCCATCACTTCTAGGAGAGTCAGAACAGAAAAAATATTTAGTCTTATTCCAAAATGATAAAGAGCTTAGACCAACAGGTGGATTTATCACAGCATATGCTATTTTTACTCTTGATAAGGGTATTATCAAACTAGATCGTCAGGATGATATTTATAATCTGGATAGTTCTATCCCTAATAAGCCCAAAGCTCCTACTCCTATTCTAAAGTACCTTCCCAAGGTTACTACCTTTAATCTAAGAGATAGCAATCTTTCTCCAGATTTTGTTGAATCAATGAAAACTTTTGAGAAATTTTACAATCAATCAACTCAGAGAGCAGACATTGATGGTATTATTGCTATAGATACACATGTGCTTGTTTCCACTATCAAGATACTTGATGATCAAATTACGGTTAATGGACAAACATACACTACCAAACCAGATGATAGATGTGGCGGATGTCCTCAAGTTATTTATGAACTTGAAGATAACATTTCCCGTCCTGTAAATTATGTTAAAACTGATCGCAAAGGGCTTCTTGGAGATATGCTGGTTGCGCTCATGCAAAAATCTCTTTCTTCCTCACCTAAAATTTATTGGGGACCGCTTTTCCAATCTATGTTGACACAAACGCATCAAAAACATATTCTTTTCTATTTGTATGATAAAGATGCTCAGTCGGGTATAGAAGCGTTAAAGGCTGCTGGTAAAGTACTACCCTTTGAAGGTGATTATTTTCATTTGAATGAAGCCAATTTTGGAGGAGCAAAATCAAATCTCTTTGTTGAGCAGTCAGTTGAGATGGAATACGATATCCAAAGTGATGGTACAATTCTCAAAACTGTTATTGTTGATTATAAAAATCCTCATCCCCCATCTGACTGTAATTTAGAGAGAGGTGGACTGTGTCTTAACGCAGAACTTAGGGATTGGTTTCGTATTTATGTCCCAAAGGGGAGTTTTCTTCGCAACAGTAAAGGGTCAGAAGTTAAGATAACAACCTATGAAGAATTGGGCAAGACTGTATTTGAAGGATTTTTGACAGTAAGACCTAGAGGCGCTACAAAACTTACTATCTCATATGAACTGCCCTTCAAACTTACTAAAGGATCTCCACTACCTCTTCTTATTCAAAAACAGCCAGGGACATATGGACCTCTATATAAGATAAAAGTAAATGGTAAATTGGTCGAAAAATTTGAACTTCTTACAGATCAGGAGATCAAATTGAAGATTTAGTGTTTTACTTATGAGCTTGACAGGAAGGTTTTACTCCTGTACAACTTTTAATATGCGAAACTTCAAAACAGAGGGTATTATCATTAAGCGCCGTAATATTCACGAAGCGGACCGCATTATTACAGTTTTGACAAGAGAATATGGAAAACTCCAAATTAAGGCACGAGGAGTTCGTAGGATTACAAGTAAACGTGCATCTCATATCGAGCTTCTCAACTATGCTCAACTCTCTCTCTATAAGGGCTCAAATTTGCCTGTCCTCATTGAGGCTCAAATGATCGATAATTTTTCTTCTATTAAAGCTGATCTTAATAAAATAGGGTTTGCCTATCATCTTTGTGAATTAATTGATGGACTTTGTCCTGAAAATCAAGAACAGCATCAGGTTTTTGATCTTTTTAAATTCACTCTTGAAAGATTGGCAAAAGGAGAAGAGAATTCATTGATAATCATTCATGAATTTGAAATTGATCTTCTGTCTTTTCTAGGATATTGGCATAAAGGAAAAAATTCTTCTCAAATTGACACTCAGCAATTTATTGAAAACATTCTTGAACGAAAGCTAAAGAGTCATCAGATTTTTTCTCGTTTGTATTGATAATAAATAAAACTAATAATTCTTTTAAAGAAACTATCTCTAAAACACTCTAAAAATCACCACTGAGTGCTCAAGCATGAATTGGTGATTTTTTTATATATTTATTTCGCATTAAATTTTATTACTTTTACCTCTTTCTTTTTTTTGCTATTATACGCTCATGGTTGAGAATAAAATGGAAAAGCTGACTGCACTTTTCAAAAGGCGCGGATTTGTATATCCGGGATCGGAGATTTATGGTGGATTGGCAAACACGTATGATTATGGGCCTGTTGGAACGGAACTTCTTAGAAACATTAAAAATTTGTGGTGGAAGGAGTTTGTAATAAAAAGAGATGATATTGTTGGGATTGAGGCAAGTATTATCTCCCATAGAAAAGTATGGGAAGCATCAGGTCATACCGTCGGTTTTTCCGATGCGCTTGTTGACTGTAAGAAGTGTAAGGTGCGCCTCAGAGCTGATCAACTTATTGAAGATTATCTTGAAAAAAACGCTAGTACTTTGGAGGAGATAGATGTCACAGAACTGGTTCTTCCGGAAGTGCTGTCGCAAGAGGATGTAATACACTATATTCAAGAGAAGAAAGTTGAAGGGTTTTCAGAGGCTCAATTAGACGCTATTATAAAACTTCATGCGATTCCTTGCCCAAATTGCACAGCTGTAGATTGGACGCCTGTTCGAAGGTTTAACCTTCTTTTCCCTGTAAAGCTTGGTATCGTTGAAGGTGAGCAAAGTCTTGCTTATCTTCGAGGAGAGACTGCTCAAGGTATGTTTATTAATTTTGAAAATGTAGTTAATTCTACTCGAGTAAAACTTCCGTTTGGTATTGCACAAATAGGAAAATCCTTTAGAAATGAAATCACTCTTGGTAATTCAGTTTTTAGGACAATTGAATTTGATCAAGCTGAGATAGAATATTTTTTTAATCCTAGAAAAGATGATTGGGAAAAAATATTCGATAATTGGAAGAAATTAATGTGGGAATTCATTACAGAACGTTTAGGTGTGACCAAAGAAAATCTTCGCTGGCGTGAACATTCAGATAAAGAACGTTCATTTTATAGTAAAAAGACAGTAGATCTTGAGTATAAATATCCCTTTGGATTCAAAGAATTATGGGGCCTTGCTTATAGAACAGATTATGATCTCAAACAACATGCTACATTTTCCAAACATGACCTATCTATTGTTGATCCTGAAACGAATGAAAAAATTATCCCCCATGTGATAGAGCCAGCGCTCGGGATAAATAGATTGTTTCTTACGCTTCTTAGCGATGCATATATTGAAGAAAAAGATAGGATTGTTTTGCGGTTAAATCCTAGAATTGCTCCAATTAAAGCTGCAGTTTTCCCACTTTTAAAGAATAGGCAAGATCTTGTTGAGAAAGCAAGAAAAGTTTATCAAATGCTAAAGGACTCGGTAGATGGAAAGATCTTATGGGATGATAGGGGTAATATTGGAAAACGATATCTTTCACAGGATGAAATAGGAACTCCATGGTGTGTTACTATTGATTTTGACACCCTTGTAGATGATACGGTAACAGTGCGGGATAGAGATACTACACAACAGGAAAGAATTGCAATTCAAGATCTTGCAAATTATTTCAACAATAAGCTACTATAAAGATGTGAACAAAGAATCATATCGAGATTCATTAACGCCAGATTCTTCTTCATCTGTTATTAATGATAATCGATTGATATCATCTCCAACAATTAATCCTGACGATCTTTTCTATCCTGGAACGATACATTTAACAGAATATGGTAGTAAAATCCAAAAAGGTTTACTTCACATCCAAAGTTTAGAAAGAGATAGCGATGTTAATGATCCTTATGTGATGTCCCCCGAGAAACGCGAGGAGGAACTTTCAGAGTTTTTTTCTACAGCCGATTCTTTGGGCATGACTACTCAATTAGATTACTGGAAGGGAGTAGTTTCCCCTCAATTTATTAAGGCAATTGCAAAAAGAAATAATGAGATTACAGAGAATATAATCACAGAAGATGTAAACCAACATAATCTAGCAGTAATGGATAGATCTTATCCTTTTATTAGATATGCTAAAGATAGAATTGGGGAGATTATTCAAGGGACAAAAAAAAGAATAGGGGTGTCATATCAAATTTTTCCCGAATCTCAGATTCCTTCTGTTGACAACAATAGTGGAGTTGTTAAAATAAATCAATCAGGAGATTAATGAAACAGAAGAATTTTATCATATTAGGTATAGTTTTCTTCCTTATCTTAATTGTTGGAGGATATCTTCTTTTTGGGAATAAATCTCAGCAGGAGCCAGTAGAAGAGAATCAATCTCTTGAAGAAGAGGTAATAACTCTCAAACCTGAGGATATTGGTCTTAAAATAATGGCCAGTGCGAACAAAAAACAAGTAAAATTTATAATTGACAAACTTAACGGTATTCGATCTATTGAGTATGAGCTTTCTTACGAAGCAGATGCTGTTAGCGGTGACGAACAGCGTATTTCACGGGGAATTGCTGGAGAAGACGTTATTAAACCTGGTATGAAAAAATATGAATCTAAATTCTTAGATCTTGGTAGCTGTTCCAGTGGTACTTGCCGATATGATACAGGTGTTGAATCGGTTAATCTTCTTCTCAAATTAACAAAAGATGACGGTAAGGTATATCAGGTAGAAGACTCCCTTTCTTTAATCTGATATTAATATCCACACATTGCGTTGATAATATTTTTCATTTTTAGAATTAAATAATTTTAGGAAAGATTCTTTTACACTTTATCCACTACCTCTTGTGTTCAATGCATTGATAATACACTACAGTAGCATTATTCTTGTTGACAAACTCATCAAATTGGTGCAAAATGTTACTAAGTAGTGATTTGTAGTGATAAGTAGTGAATCTGCTCGTTAACAGAGTATGCTTTTAGGACAGATTGAGGGAAAAGTTAGCAGGAAGTTTCAGACGGCAATTCCTAAGCAGTTTAGAAGGTATTTAGGACAAGAAATAATTATTACTAAAGGAATTGATGTGTGTTTAATGATTGTGAGTAAAAAGCATATGCAGACACTGCTTGAAGGAACCGAAGGAAAGCCGTTTATAGATAAATCAACGCGAGAACTTCAGCGATATCTATTTGGCAACGCTTTTGAGGTATCGCTGGATGATCAAGGAAGATTTGTTCTTCCACAGTTTTTACGAAGCTATGCAAAGATTGAGAGAGAAGTAGTTTTTGTAGGCATACAACGATATGTGGAACTTTGGGATAAGAGAATGTGGAACGAACATCAAAAAAACATAGAAAAATCAGTAGATTTACTTACTACAAATCTGTCCGCATCATCTGGACATGAATAATTACCATACACCTGTTCTTTTACAAGAAGTACTAGATTTACTGGATGTAACAGAGGGAAAGCTCTATATAGATGCTACTCTTGGAGGAGGAGGACATTCTCTAGGTATTATAAAAAAGTGTGGTCGAGTATTAGGGATTGACGTTGATCAGGATGCTCTTGACTATGTTAAACGAGCCATAAAAGAACAATCTTTAGAGGGAAAAGAGGAAAAAATTACTTTAGTAAAGGGAAACTTTCGTGATATTGATGTAATTGCTAAGAATTTTGGCTTTCTTAACGTTGATGGAATTTTATTTGATCTCGGAGTATCAAGCCATCACCTAGATACTCCAGAGAGAGGTTTTAGCTTTGAGGAAGGTCCTCTTGATATGAGAATGAGCAAAGATCTAGTTGTAACAGCTAAAGATCTAGTGAATGGACTTACTAAAAATGAACTTCGAGAGTTATTTGAACGTTTTGGAGAGGAACGTTTTGCACAAAAGATAGCAAATGCAATTGTCGAATATCGGAAGAAGCACCCGATAGAAACTACAAAAGAGTTAGCAGAGATTATTAAAAGAGCTGTTCCTTATAAAAAAGATCGCATACATCCAGCAACTCGTGTATTTCAAGCGCTTAGAATTGCAGTGAATGATGAGCTTGGCAATATAAGAACAGCTTTACCAAAAGCTCTGAGTTTGGTTCGCAAAGGAGGAAGAATTATTGTTATTTCGTTTCATTCATTAGAGGACAAAATTGTGAAAAGACAGTTTCAGGAGTGGGAGGAGAAAAAACTAGTGAAAATAATCACTAAGAAACCAATAACACCTAGCAGAGAAGAAAAAATAAGAAATAAAAGGAGTAGAAGTGCAAAACTTCGTGCAGTTGAAAAGTTATAGTATGAATACTGTAATATGAAAAAACCTTTATATTTTATTGCTTTTAATATTATTATCATTATCGTGCTTTCACTTGTACAGGTCGTGATTGCAAACAGCATATCAACGACAGGTATTGAATTAGCAAAACTTCAAAGTGAAATTTCAGAATTAAAAAAGAAAAACGCTTTACTCCATGAAAAGATATTAACCTCAGCTTCACTCACAAAAATAGCCTCAGCTGCATCTGCAATGGGATTTGAAGAGACAACATCTCAGATTGTCATTTCAGCACCATTGCCGCTTGCAAGACGATAATGAGTTGGAGATACAGAGTTATTTTTTTATTTTTTACGTTCTCTTATCTAGCAATTATTGTTAGACTCTTTTACTGGCAGGGTGTCAAAGCAGAGGAGCTCTCCGCACTCGGTGAGTCGCAGTATGGCAAACATATTAAACTCACACCTCTTCGGGGAGAGATCAGAACAAGCGATGGATTTCCTTTGGCTTCCAATAAAATAACCTATCTAGTCTTTGCTAATCCAAAAGAAATACAAGATAAAGAAAAAACAGTTCGTCTTCTTGCTCCTTTGCTTGAAGTGGAAGAGGCATCTATTTCTGCGCTCCTTTCTCTTAACAGATATTGGGTCGCTCTCAAATCAAAAGTAAGTACAGAGAAAAAGGAAGCAATCGAAAAACTTGATCTTCCAGGAATTGGTTTTGATGATCAATCTATTCGTTTTTATCCAGAGGCATCTCTAGCAGCAAAACTCCTTGGTTTTGTTGGGAAAAATGAAGAGGGGGATGATCAAGGATATTTTGGTATTGAAGGATATTATGACAGACAATTGAGAGGTAAAGAAGGAATAGCGACTCAAGTACATGATGCATTAGGAAGACCCATATTGGCAAAATTGAATAATTCATCAGGCGAAAAAAACGGTCGTAATCTTATATTGCATGTAGACAGGGTACTTCAGTTTATTCTTGAAAAAGAGTTAAAAGAAGGGATTGAGCGTTATGGTGCTCAAGGTGGAATGGCAGCAATGATGGATCCAAAAACAGGAGGAATTCTTGCTATGTCAGGATTTCCAAGTTTTGATCCTCAGCTTTATAATGAATTTTCTGACAAAGAATATAAAAATAATTTTATTACTGATACTTACGAACCTGGATCAACTTTTAAACCACTTATTATGGCTGCCGCTATAGATAGTAATTTAGTAAAGCCAGATACACGTTGTCCTTCTTGCTCTGGTCCCGTAGAAATTGGTGGATATAGTATTAAGACATGGAATGATAAGTATCATCCTCATCTAACAATGACAGAAGTTATCCAATACTCTGATAATACAGGTATGGTTTTTGTAGGACAAAAGCTAGGACTTGAGAGAATGCTAAAATATCTTCAGCGATTTGGTTTTGGAGAAGCAACAGGAATCGATCTGCAAGGTGAAGTCGTCCCAAATCTTCGTCCACGAAGCCAATGGTATCCTATAGATGTTGCTACAGCAAGTTTTGGACAGGGGATATCTGTAACTCCTATTGAGCTTCTGAGCGCTTTTTCCTCCATTGCTAACAAAGGAGTACGTATGGAGCCGCATGTTGTTGCTGCTGTAGAAACACCAGAGGGCGAGTTAATCAAGATCCCTCCTCAGAAGATTAATCAGCCGATCTCAGAAACAACTGCCAAAATTATGACTGAAATGCTTGTTAATGCCGTTGAAAAAGGAGAAGCCAAATGGGCAAAGCCGAAAGGATATCGAATTGCAGGCAAAACAGGTACAGCACAGATTGCGGTTGAGGGACACTATGATCCTAACAAGACTATTCCTTCATTTATAGGGTTTGCCCCTGCTGATGATCCAAAGTTTGTGATGCTTGTAATTTTGGATAGACCAACAAAATCTATCTACGGTTCAGAAACTGCAGCTCCAATTTTTTTCCGTATTGCCAAAAAAGCATTGCTTTATTACAATGTAGCTCCAGCTAATATTGATAATTAGAGTTGCTACAGATTGAGATAGTTTATTATATATAAATTATATAATTGCCGCTCCAGGGGTTGATTTTTCGGATGTAGTCAGCGGAATAGGCTTTTCTTCTTGAGTACAAAGTATCATTCCTTGTGACTCTTCTCCTAAAAATTTTCTAGGTTCAAGATTAATAATAAAGATGAAATCTTTTCCTTCAAAGTCTTCTGGTTGATAGATAGGATAAAGGCTGGTAAGAATGTTACGAATACCTTCTTTTCCAAAATCTACAGTAAGACGGATAAGTTTTTCAGCATTTTCTTTTCGTTGTGCTTTTACAACGCGGCCTACACGAAAATCCATCTTTGCAAAATCTTCTTTTGTAACGTATGGCTTCATACTAATAATTATAACATATTGATCAGCAATGCTTCTACCTGTATACTCGAAGGTATGACAGGAAGGACACATGATCTTGCAGCCTTTACTGCGCTAAGTTATGTTCTTATGACAGCACCACCTGAGAAAATTTCGCTAGCTACAGCTCTTGTGGCATTTAGTGCAAATATGATAGGAGGACTTGCCCCTGATCTTGATCAGCCAACAGCCAATTTATGGAGAAGAATTCGAGCTGGAAGTATTCTAGGTAAGATTATCGCTCCGCTTTTTGGAGGACACAGATTTATTTCGCATGCAATTATTGGTACTATTCTTGTTGGGATTGTTGTGGAAAAATTATTAAATTTGATTAACAGTATTTTGTTAGTGGATATGAATATAGTATGGTGGTCGTTTATGATTGGATTTTTATCGCACCTTTTGATGGATTTTTTTACGAAAGAAGGTATTCCTCTTTTTTTTCCAATACCCTTTCGGTTAGGATTTCCTCCTTTAGGTTTTTTGCGAATTAAAACAGGCGGAATTACTGAAAAATCATTTGTTTTTCCTTTGCTTATTTTTATTAATGGATATCTATATTACACAAATTACCAGACGGTTCTTGAATTCTTGCGAAGCTTAAGTTGAGGACATATAATTTACCATCAATGTGGAAAAAAATTAAAAATATTGGTCATTTAGCAAAGGCGATTTTGGCTAATTTTTGGTACCGTTTTCCTTCTAAAGACATGACCGTTGTAGGAGTTACAGGTACAGATGGGAAAACTACTACAGCCAGTCTTATATTTCATATTCTTCGTGAGGATAAGAAAAAAGCAGCATTAATTTCTACTGTGTCAGCTATTATAGATGATCAAGAATACGATACTGGATTTCATGTTTCAACTCCAGATGCGCTTGATTTACAGTCATATATTAAAAAAGCAAAAGATGCTGGTGTAACTCATCTTGTGATAGAGGTAACATCCCATGCTCTGGATCAAAATAGAGTTTACGGTATTCCATTTGCAATAGGACTTCTAACTAACATCTCTAGAGAGCATCTTGACTACCATAAAACTATGGAGGATTATATGAGGACGAAGGCTAAATTGTTATCTAATGCGCAAGTTGCAATTTTAAATAAAGATGATTATTCATTTTCTTTTATATCATCTCTCTTGAAGGATCATCCAATAAAAACGTATGGACTCAATACGGATGCTGATATTAACCCTAGAACATATCCTCTTCAAATAAATCTTTTGGGTACTTTCAACAAATATAATACACTTGCTGCTGCGGCGGTTGCTGATTGTTTAGGAATTTCAAAATCAGTTGTACAAAGAGCAATCAATAATTTTTCTCTTCCTCAAGGTAGATGCGAGGTGGTTTATGATAAAAAATTTAATGTCATCATCGATTTTGCTCATACTCCAAATGGGATAAAAAATATTTTAGAGGCAATTTCACAAGAAAAACGAAAAGGAAGAATCATACACGTATTTGGTAGCGCTGGTGAGAGGGATAAAGGAAAAAGAAGTGAAATGGGGGAAATCTCATCTCGATTTGCGGATATTATTATTCTTACAGCTGAAGATCCAAGGAAAGAGAGAGTTGAAGATATTATTAATGACATTAGACAAGGTATAACAATTAATAAAGAACAGTTGTATATTATTCCTAACAGACAAGAAGCTATTACTACAGCAATAAGTATAGCTCAAAAGGGTGATTTTGTGGTTATTACCGGCAAGGGACACGAAAAATCGATGAATTTTGGAAAAGGAGAAATTCCTTGGAGTGACCATGAGGCAGTGAACAATGCATTACGCTCTCTTAATTTGTAATAAAATAGGATCAAAATTTTGAAAATCTCATTAATAAAGTATTTTTATGCAAAATAAGATACATCATATTCATTTTGTAGGTATTAAAGGAGTAGGGCTTACTCCTCTAGCAATTATTGCCAAAGAGGCAGGGATTAAGGTCAGTGGAAGCGATATTGAAGAAGAATTTATCACTGATTCGGCTTTAAGAAAGGTGGGTATTACTCCTTTTACTGATTTTTCTGAAGATCATCTCACTGATGATATTGATCTAGTTATTACCACAGGTGCTCATGGTGGATATGATAATATCGAAGTTCAAACAGCGCGGAAAAAATCAATACCAGTAATGACAAAAGGAGAAGCAGTAGGTGAGTTTATGAAGGGAGAGATACTAGGAAGAAATTTCTCGGGTATTTCTGTTGCAGGATCGCATGGTAAGACTACAACTTCCGGAATGATTGTCACCCTTCTTAAACAGGCTGGTTTTGATCCTTCATATATTGTAGGTACAGGAAGTATTAGCTTTATGGATCTTCCTGGTCATCTTGGACGGGGAAAGTACTTTGTTGCTGAAGCGGATGAATACGCAACAGAACCCAAATATAACCATAAGCCACAATTTCTTTGGCAGTTTCCAGAAATAGCGCTTTTTACAAATATTGAGCATGATCATCCAGATATCTATCCTACACAGGAAGCAGTTGTAAATGCTTTTGAAGCTTTCACTCATAATATTTCATCTAAAGGAATGCTTATTGGGTGTGCAGACGATAGAAATGTTTATTCACTTTTAAAAAGCTTTAATAATAGGTCTATTTCTTATGGATTTTCTCCTCAAAACGACTATGTAATCGACAACGTTCGTATCTTAGGATCTCAAACTTTTTTTAAAGTTAAGGCATATGGTAGAGATATTGGTGAATTTCATCTGCAAGTAATAGGTGAGCATAATGCGTTGAACGCTGTTGGAGCGATAATTGTAGGATCAGAAATAGGTTTACCCCTTGATCAAATACGGGAAGGGTTGTTACATTTTACTGGTGTTAAACGAAGACTTGAGTTTAAAGGGCAATTAGAATCAGGAGCATACGTTTTTGATGATTATGCTCATCATCCAACAGAGATTTCTAAGACTTTGGGGGCATTACGCATGCGTTATCCACAGAAAAAGATTATTGCTGTATTTCAGCCCCATACATATTCAAGGACAAAAGCATTATTTACAGAGTTTACTACTGCGTTTCAAGATGCAAATGAGGTAATATTAGTTGATATTTATGGATCACTGCGAGAGGTTAAAGATACATCAATTTCTTCAAAATTACTTGCCAATGTTATATCACAAAATAAAAACAATACTTACTATATACCCACAATTGAAGAAGTTGCCTCATATATAAATAAAGAAAAACCCGATGAAAATGCAGTGATTGTTTTTATGGGAGCAGGAGATGTGTATAAAGCAATCAATTTTCTTAATTTAATAAGATGAATATACCTCTGAAATTAGAAGAGCATCTTGGTTATAAAGTTAAAAAAAACGAATCCTTATCTCACCATAATTCTTTGAAGATAGGAGGGTTAGCGCGCTTTTATGTGGAAGTTGATAACTTAGAAAAGTTGATTGAGCTTATTCGTTTTTCTCAAAAGATAGATCTACCTTATGTAGTAATAGGTGGGGGGACGCATGTTGTATTCCAAGATAATGGATTTGATGGGTTAGTTATAAAGAACAAATGTAGAAGGTTTGAGTTAATGAGTGTTATTGGTAAAATAAAATCTCGCAAGCTTAATGTAGATAGAGCATTTTTGTACGCAGAATCAGGCGCACTCACGAATCAAGTAGTTAGGTATTCTATTGAACAAGGATTCGCAGGGTTAGAATACGCACTCGGTCTTCCTGGAACCATTGGTGGTGCTCTAGTAACTAATGCAGATTTTCCACCTCAAGGATTTACAATACTATCAAAACTTCACCGTGCGAAGATATTAGCAAAAGACGGTCAGATCAAAGAGGTTGGTGAGGAATATTTTCACTTTAAGAATAATACCAGCTTATTAAAGGAAAATAATGAGATTATTTTATCAGTTATTTTTTCACTTGCTCCTGCCCCTAGACAAATGCTTTGGGAGAAAGGACAGGAGGCAGTTTTATACCGAAGTGTTAGAGATAATCAACAAGGAGGCATTACATACAGAAAGTTTGCTCTTTCCGAAATAGATGCTCTTGTTTATAAAAATATTCTTCCTCCATTAGAAGCAATTCTTCAACATTCTCAAATTGGTAAGTATGTATATGGAGGTATTAGTCTTCTTCCTAACAACCCACGTTTTATCCTTAATAACGGACCAGGAAAAATGAATGATGTTCTACAGATTTTACATGCTGTAAAAAAGAGATTAAAAGAGCAATATAACATTTTGATAGATATACAGATTGACCAAATCGGAGTATAATAGGAGGTTATGGAACAGCTCGAAAAACTAGTTGTTACAGGAGGAAATAGATTAAATGGAAATGTGCGCGTTTCTGGTGCTAAAAATGTTGCTCTTAAAGTTTTGGTGGCTGCATGTTTAACAGATGAGGAAGTCATTATTCACAATATTCCTCTTATATCAGATGTAATGGTGATGATCAAAATTATTGAAGATCTAGGAGGGAAAGTAATACTGGATGATCATACCGCTAGAGTTCGTGTTACTAATTTTAAGAAAAATAAAATTACTTTAGATCAGGCTTCTCATATACGTACGTCATCAATGTTTATTGCTCCTCTTTTATTAAGGAATAAGCAAGCTATTATTCCTAATCCAGGAGGCTGTCGTCTGGGTGCTCGGCCAATTGATAGAACAGTGGACGGATTAGTCCGTATGGGTGCAGATATTAATTATCATAGTGAAGACGGATTTTTTTACGCTAAGGCAAGCTCATTGCAAGGTATTAACTATAGATTCGATAAGAATACACATACAGGAACAGAGACAATGATCATTTCAGCAGTTCTTGCGCAAGGCAAAACAATTCTGGAGAATGCTGCTGCTGAGCCTGAAGTAGATGAGCTTATTGCATTACTTAATGCAATGGGTGCAAAAATCAAACGAGTAGAGCAAAGAAAAATAGAGATAGATGGTGTTGATAGACTACATGGAGCAGAAATTACAATTAAACCGGATAGGAATGAGATTGTTACATTTGCTATTGCGGGAATTATTACAAAAGGAGATATTTTTATACAGGGTGCAAGAAGAGACGGTCTAGTTGAGTTTTTAGAAAAATTAGATGAGGCAGGAGGAGGATATGAAGAGAAAGAAGATGGAATTAGGTTTTTTTATAAAGAGCCATTGAAGGCGACATCTATTACAACTGCTCCATATCCAGGATTTATGACTGACTGGCAAGCACCATGGGCAGTCTTAATGACACAAGCCAAAGGAGATTCAGTAATACACGAGACAATTTTTTCAAACCGCTTTGGTTACGTAAGCGAACTTAGAAAGATGGGTGCAAAAATTGATTTTTTTAATCCTCAGGTTGATAATCCTGAAAGTTTTTATAATTTTAACCCATCAGATGACCAGCCAGGATTTTTCCATGCTATCAAAATTCATGGACCCACTGCTCTTCATGATGCTGTTGTTTCTATTTCTGATCTTCGAGCTGGCGCATCATTGGTCATCGCGGCGTTAGCAGCCAAAGGTGAAACAGTTATCCATGGAGTTCATCACATTGATCGAGGATATGAACAATTTGAGGAACGTCTTCAACTACTTGGAGCAGATATAAAACGAATCTATGAATAATATTTTTAATAATCGCCATATTGCTGGAGTAATACTAGCAGCAGGAAGAGGTACCCGCATGAACCTTGAAGAAAGGAATAAAGTAACTCTACCCCTAGCAGAGAAACCTATTATATTGCATATTGTAGAATTTATGAAAACTCTTCCTGTAGATGATATTGTTGTAGTTGTTGGCCATGCAAAAGAAACTGTGATGCAGGCACTGGAAAAAGAACAAATAATTTTTGCCGAACAACATCAACAATTGGGAACAGGAGATGCTCTAGCAGTAGCAGTTAACTCACTACCACAGAATATAACAGATACTTTTGTAGTCTACGGTGACGACGCTGTGTTCTACAATCCACAACATAAGCCAATTATTGAGCAATTATTCCTAAAGCATGTAATATCAAATGCAGCAATTACTTTTTTGACAATTGAAAAAGATAATCCAACTGGTTTGGGAAGAATTATTCGTAATGCAGAAGGGCATGTAGAAGCCATAGTTGAAGAAAAGGATGCAACAGTAGAGCAAAAAAAAATTACTGAAATAAATCCCGGGTCATTTATTTTTAAGGTATCTTTCCTTAAGCAGTATCTTCCTTTACTAAAAAAGAGTCCGATACCAGGGGAGTATTATCTTACAAGTCTAATTGATATAGCTGTAGCTCATAATGAACTGGTAGAAACAGTGAAAGGTGGTAAACTTCTCTGGAGAGGTGTAAACACTCCAGAAGAATTAGAGGAGGCAAAGATTCTTTATAGTAAGATAGAGAGGTAAATCAATGCAGGCAGTTTTACTTGCAGCAGGACAATCTAGTCGCTTTTATCCATTCACATCTATAAAACATAAGTCCTATTTTTTACTTTTTGATAAACCAATTATTTTCCATACTCTTAAAAGTATTCAGAGTACAGGTATAAAAGAAGTACTAATTGTAGTGCAAAAAAAAGATGAATTTTGTGATTACCTTAGAAGTCTTGTTCCTTCGCTTTCAATACAGTTTATTGAACAACCTGTACCAGCGGGGATGGGTGATGCCCTGATTCGTGCTGCTAAATACATCAAAAATGATTTTTTTCTCATGCATCCTCATCATGTCGATTTTGAACAATTTTTTCCTGATCTCATGCGAGCAAAAAAATCCGCAGATGGTGTATTTTTGGCTAAAAAAACTAGGGATCTTTCTAGATATGGTGTTTTAAAGCTCGAAAAAGACAGAGTTGTTGATATTGTTGAGAAACCACCCAAAGGCTCAGAGCCTTCAAACCTTCGATTAATTGGGATATATTTTCTCCCAAAATCATTTTTACAAGTATTGCCAAATGTACCAAATGAACATTATAACTTTGAGTTGGCACTTTCAACGTTCGTTAAGAAAAGTATTTTTCATGTCACAATTACTGATAACGAAGTCATAACATTGAAATACCCGTGGGACATTTTTACTATATCTCATTTTTTATTGGATAGAATAAATCCTTTTATTGCATCAAGTGCAAAGATAGCTAAGACAGCAGTAATTGAAGGAAATGTAATTATTGAAGATGGAGCTACTATAAGTGAGGGAGCAAAAATAAAAGGACCTTGTTTTATAGGAAAAAATGTATTTATTGGGGATAATGCTCTTATCAGAAATTATACCGTGATTAATGAAAGTTGTGTGATAGGAGCGAATACTGAGATTCGCAATAGTATTTTTCAACCTGCTGCAAAAATTCATTCTGGGTTTGTAGGAGATTCTGTTATAGGTCAAAAAGTAAGTTTAGCAGCAGGTTTTTATACAGCCAATAGAAAACTTAATAGAGGTGAAATTCGTGTTAAAACACCTAAAGGAGAGGAGAAAACAGGTCTTACATCTTTAGGTGTTTTTATAGGAAATAATGTTCAGGTAGGTATACGTGTTACCACCATGCCTGGAGTTATAATTGGAGAAAATGCCATTATAGGTCCATCAACAACAGTGATGAAAAATGTTCCTGAACGTACTCGATACTATACAGTCTTTAAGGAAATTGTCGAAAAATATGTCTCAAAATAGTTCAAAAATCGTTTTATTTGATATAGATCATACGATATTTGATACCCGTGCATACGTGCAAAGATGTTTTGAAGAGCTGGAAAAAATTATTTCATCAAAGTCAAGAAAAGATTTTAAAAATTTAGCTCAAGAGATTTATCTTAAACAAAGAAAGCACTCCTATTTTTCTCCTAAAAGATTCTCTGAAGAGCTGAAGGAACGAATAATAACTGATCAATCTATAAATACTCTTGAAAATGTTTTTTATAACCAGCATAATCTGGAAGAATCACTATATAAAGATGTACTTCCCACAATGAGAAAATTGTCTCAAAAAAACATAAAATTAGGAATATTCTCCGCTGGTGATAAAATACTGCAAAAGAAAAAGTTACAGACTCTTTCTCATATACTGCATGAGAATATAGTTCATATTTTTGAAAGAGATAAACATGAGGCAATAAGAGAAGTTATTGATTTGTATAAAACACAAAAACTCTACGTAGTTGACGATTTGTTATCTGTTCTGGCACAATTTAAGGCTATAAATCCTGAGATTTGTACAATTTGGGTTGTAAGATCGGAAGAAACTAGATTAAAACAAAAAAACTTTATCTTCAATGCGGATCATATTATTCACTCTTTATCAGAGTTGCTTCCAATTGTTGCTAACTAATACTTATGTGTGGAATTTTTGGATATATAGGAAATAAAAAGAATGCTGCTCAGATCGTTCTCAATGGATTGAAAACTCTTGAGTATCGTGGATACGATTCCTGGGGTATAGCCGAAGTTAACGGAAAAAAAATTGTGTTGGAAAAACATGTTGGAAAAATTGGACAAGCAACCACGATTCTCCCTGCAAGTTCGTTAGCAATTGGACATACCCGATGGGCAACACATGGTGGAGTAACTGTTATGAATGCTCATCCTCATCTTGACTGTACAAAAACAATTGCCATAATCCACAATGGGATTGTAGAAAATTATGTTGAATTGAGAGAAGAATTATCACAGAAAAAACATCATTTTAATTCTGAGACAGATACTGAGGTCATAGTACATTTAATTGAAGAGTATGCAAAGAAGTATGATTTTTCAACAGCGGTTAGGTTAGCATTTACTGAATTGAGAGGGCTCAACGCAATTGTCGTAGTTGATGCAAATAAGTCTGAGATTGTTGCTTGCAAAAATGGATCACCTCTTGTTGTGGGAATTGGTGACAAAGAATTATTTATTGCCTCAGATGCAGCTGGGATAATTCCTCATACTAAGAAAGTCATCTTTCTTAAAGATGATGAAATCGTAGTACTTAATAATTTGGTTTCTGTCTTCTCACTTTCTACTGGGAAAAAGATCGTACCTACTGTTGAGATCATTGAGTGGGAAAGAGAAGAAGGAAATATGGGTGATTTTCCTCATTTTATGATCAAAGAAATTCATGAGCAAGATCATATTGTTCGCAATATTAGTAAAAACTTGCTTTCTGAGATAGAACAAATCTCTACTGTTGTGAAAAAAGCAAAAGGAACTTTTTTTATCGGTGCAGGGACTGCTTATCATGCTTGTCTTGCAGGAACGTATCTTTTTGCTAAGATAGCACAAATGCATGTGAATACAGCAGTGGCATCTGAGTTTAATTATCTCGAGGATTTTTTGACATCAGAAAGTTTGATTATTGCACTTTCTCAATCTGGTGAAACAATAGATGTGATTGAGCCTCTTCGGCGTGCCAAGGAAAAAGGGACTTCAATCGTCGCGATGGTGAATAATCTAGGTTCAACCATCTATCGTATGTCAGACTATAAAATACTTCTTGGTGCAGGACCTGAGTTCGCAGTTGCTTCAACAAAAGCCTACATAGCAAAATTAGCATTACTCTTATTATTGGTCGGGACAATCAGTGGTCAGCAAAAGAGAATACAAAATCTTCTTCTCCAGGCTGCAGATGAATTGAAGAGACTGCTTTCTCTTCAGTCGAAAGAGACAATTCAGAAGGTTGCTCACTTTCTTGCTACTAAAGAGCATATCTATACCATAGGAAGAGGAGTATCTTATCCTACTGCCCTTGAAGCTGCGCTTAAAATAAAAGAAGTAAGCTATATTCATACAGAAGGTTTAGCCGGAGGAGAATTGAAACATGGGACTATAGCGTTAATCTCGAAAGGTACTCCGTGTATAGTGTTTGCTCCATTAGATGAAACATACGATGCTATTATTTCAAATGCGACTGAGATAAAAGCAAGAGGGGGTGTTATCATTGGTATTAGCCCTAAGAAAGACAGAGTTTTTGACTATTGGATTGAGGTAAGAGATGTAAAGGAAGCTTCGATTCTTGCACAAATTGTACCGGCACAGCTTCTTGCATATTATCTTGCTTTAGAAAAAAAAGTTGATCCTGATAAGCCAAGAAATCTTGCAAAAAGTGTGACAGTGAAGTAGAGTGGAAAAAACAATTTTTAATTTGATACTTTAAAATACTTTTAAATTCGTATAATCTGTCCTTTTAAAATTAAACTCTTATGAAAACTGATGTTTTGTATGGTATTGCAACAGTGGGTTTTTTCTTATGGACAATACGTTCCTTATTTTATTGGAGTCAATTATGGCAAAAAGTACGCTACCAGCCTACAATTTTTCTTAAGTCCCCTAAAGCGAGAGAGAGAATTTGGGATTATTTAGCTTCACGATCAGCAGTTTTAACTTGGATTGGTATTTTAGTAGCATTTTATGTGACTGTTGAAGATTATCGTGAAGTCTATTATCAAATTTTCATTCTAGCTCTTTTTCTTCTCAAGGCAGGATTCGTCATTAATGAAATACTCACGAACCAGTTTCATAAGCCCATTATTACAGTAAGATCACTGAGTATTATTATTTTTTCTCTTTTCACAATAACAATTCTTTATTCATTTCCACTAACTGAAAAATTTCTGTGGCTGCTTGTTCTTGATCGTTTAGTTGTTTTTATTATCAGTATATTTGTTTTTCTTTTTGCATTTCCCAGTGAACTTATCGATGATTATAAATTTAGAGAAGCAGATAAAAAATTGCGACAATTAAAAGACCTTACAACGGTTGCTGTGTTAGGAGGAGCAAATACAGAATACTATATTGATATTCTTAGACAAGTGTTAGAAGAGAAAATTTCTGTGTCAAGAGTATCGGATTTTGATCCCCAATCAAGAACACTTGTAGAATCTATTCTTGATGACCTTTCCCAAGGAACTCGCGTACTATTAGTAGCTCTTGATTCAGCAGATAAATATCATTTTCAGCAGCATATTACACTTGTAAAACCTCAAATTCTTATTATTCCTTATTCTTTATCCCTAACGAGTGATCAGATCAATTTTATTTTTGATCTTATTGGTAAGAAAGAGAAAATTATTCTTGATTATAGGTTAAAGCATTACATACCATCCAAAAAACTCCAGAAAAAGAAAGTTATATTTTTTTCCAGTTCAATTCATCAGGAGATTTCTTCAAGAACTGGAGTACTGCGCGCCGCTGAGGTGTTGCCGCGTAAAAATGGTACAGAATTCTTGGCAGTTCTTCCTACCGGTAATCTGCGTGTATTTTCTCCCCTAATAACTACCTTTTTTGTTGATCCAGTACTCATTACTATTTTCATAGCAGATTATTTAGGTTTTACAAAAAAAGAAATAGCCTCTCGTATTCGCAGACTTATTTCCCCGAAACAAACTCTTGTTTTACAAAAAATGCGAAATGGGATAACTGTAGTTAATAATACCGGCAATACGTCTTTCGAAGTTGTTAATTATGCACTGTCATATCTTGAGAGATACAAAAGAAAAAAGATTATTGTTCTTGGTCAGAGTGAAGTATTTACAGATGAAAGAGAATATAGATCATTCGGTAAAAAAATTGCACATATCTGTACCCATGCATTTTTATATAATTCTCCACATGAAGCTTTACTAAAAAACATAGTAAGGAACGAGAGAGGGAAGTGTAAAGTTTATTCTTCAAATGAAAGAAAAAAAATAGTTGAATTGTTGCGAAAAACAGCTACACAGGGTGATATTGTCCTTTTTGAAGGTAATACATACGAGATTATTACCTCTTTCCTAGGTATCTCCAGCGAACTCCCCTGATTGAACTCTAAAAATGTGAAGAGTATAATATAAGAATAATTCTATATGGCAGTTCTGTTGGGACTTACTATTTTATCAACATTTATTAGTCTTATCTTACTTGTACCTTTTATTGATTTCCTTTACAGAATTAAGCTACGACGACACCATCAAATCACAAAAGATCCTCTCAATCAAAGAACTCCTCTTTTCGATAAGTTCCACAAGTGGAAAGTTGGGACTCCCGTAGGAGGAGGTATTTTAATTATTCTCGTAACGTCGGTTCTAAGTATTTGGTCCTATGGTATGCTATCAATTCCGGTTAAACCATGGGAGCTTTTTGTAACATTTTTTTCCTTTATTAGTTTCGGACTCTTAGGTCTTTATGATGACGCCAAAAAACTTGCTGATTCCAAAAAAGCTAGTTTTTTTGGATTACGACTAAGACATAAATTTGTGATTCAGTGGATACTTGCTCTTATAATAGCCACTGTTTTTTATCTTCAGTTAGGTTACTCATTTATTTATATTCATGGTATTGGTCTAGTGAGCATTGGAGCATTTTTTATTCCTTTTGCTGCGTTTGTTATCGTGTCTTTTGTGAACGCTGTAAATATTGCTGATGGACTTGATGGGTTGGCTGCTGGTCTTCTTGTAATATGTCTTTTTGCATTTTTGGCCATTAGTTTTCAACAATTAGATAGATCTCTTGGAGTATTTATTTCTGTGCTTCTTGGATCTGTAATGGCTTTTCTTTATTTCAATATTTACAAAGCACGTATTTGGTTAGGAGATGTTGGATCGCTTTCATTGGGAGCTGCGCTTGCTGTTATTGGCCTTCTTACGGGTAAGACGTTAACGCTGGCAGTTATTGGTGGAGTATTTGTCATTGAAGTTGGATCATCGCTATTTCAAATACTTAGTAAAAAATATCTCAAGAAAAAACTTTTACCAGCTGCTCCATTTCATTTATATCTTCAGTATCGCGGCTGGGAAGAACCAAAAATAGTTATGCGTGCCTGGCTTGTAGGTATTTTTTTTGCAGTAATTGGTGTTTATCTTGCCTTCCTTACGTGATCTTCTCATGCAATAACATTTTCTTTTATATACAATAAAAGAGATAATGAAATCTTTTGATTTTATTTTGTTTTGTACAGTACTTTTTTTGACAATATTCGGGTTATTTATGATCTATGATGCATCTTCGTATATTGCCTTTAGAGATTTCCAAGATAAATATTATTACATTAAAGAACAATCCATTAACGCGCTTCTTGGTATTAGTATGCTTTTATTTTTTAATTTCTTTGATTATAGAAAACTTTATAACCTCTCAATAATTATTCTGATTTTAGCGATTATCATGCTTTTTGCAGTTTTTGTTCCCGGAGTGGGCGTTTACGCATTAGGAGCTCATCGATGGATAAATCTTGGTTTTACAGTCTTGCAACCCGCAGAATTTGTCAAGCTTAGTTTAGCAATATATCTTTCTGCTTGGTTTTCTACCAAAGAGAGGGGAAGACTAATGGCATTTGGTATGTTACTAGGTTTAGTCATAGTATTAGTTATGGCTCAGCCTGATATGGGAACTGCTTCCATCATTCTCTTTGAAGCTGTAATTCTCTATTTTTTATCAGGTGCAGATATACGACATTTTCTCTATATGATTCCCTTCATTGGTGTGGGCACATTGATTCTTATACTTCTTGCTCCGTATCGAGTTGCACGATTAACGACATTTCTTAATATGGGTCCAAATCTGGAAAATGCATCCTATCATGTAAAACAAATTTTAATTGCATTGGGATCAGGAGGTCTTCTGGGAGTAGGCGCGGGCAATTCATTACAAAAATATGCGTACTTACCAGAAAATGTGACAGATTCTATTTTTGCTATAATTGCAGAAGAATTTGGCTTTTTGGGGGCAACTGCCCTTCTTATTATTTATATTGTTTTTTTATGGCGAGGTTTTATTATTGCAACTCATGCACGAGATACATTTGGTAAGCTCTTAGCAGGCGGAATAATCTCATTTATAGGTATTCAGGCTGTTATCAATCTTGCGGCTATGACTGCACTCATACCACTGACAGGAGTTCCGCTACCTTTTATCTCATATGGAGGTTCTGCTTTAATTATCGATCTTGCAGCGGTTGGAATATTGCTAAATATTTCAAAACAATCTCAGCATAAAAAATTATGATAGTTGGCATTATAGGTGGTCATTTATCACCTGCTTTGGCAGTTATAGATAAGCTTCTTCCAGAAAACGATGTGATTTTTTTTGGGCGTAGACATACTTTTGAAGGAGATGAGGCATTATCGCTCGAATATCATATCATGAGGGAAAGAAGTATACCTTTTATCTCTATTACAACTTCACGTCTACAAAGAAGATTTACCAAGAATACTTTTCCCTCTCTTGTAAAATTCCCAGTAGGCTTTTATCAGGCTTTGCAAGGACTAGATACCTATAAAATTGAGATTGTTCTTTCTTTTGGAGGATACCTATCATTACCTGTTTGTCTTGCTGCAAAACTTAGAAAAATACCTATTGTTATTCACGAGCAAACACTTGAAGCAGGTCTTGCAAATAAAATAATAGGTAGATTCGCAGATAAAGTTTGTATTTCTTGGGAATCATCAATACCATTTTTTCCCAAAGAAAAATTAGTACTTACAGGAAATCCTATTCGTACATATTCATTAGAAAAGAAACAAGATTTGCCATTGTTAAATGATAAGTCTCTTCCTCTAATTTATATCACAGGAGGAAGTGCAGGATCGCACGCGATCAATCTCATTGTAGAGGATGTACTTGAGGAAATTCTCACAAGATATAGAGTCATACATCAGACAGGAGATGCAAGAGAATTTCATGATTTTGAGAGAATTTCACAAAAAATAAGTAAACTTCCAGATAAGCTTAGAAATCGTATTTACCTTACAAAATTCGTTCATCCGAAGGAAGTTCCCTATATTTTAAATCACGCTGCATTTGTTGTTGGTAGGTCAGGCATTAATACTGTAACAGAGTTATTATATTTTGGAGTTCCAGCTCTTCTTATTCCACTTCCATATGGGCAACGGCAGGAGCAAGAAAAGAATGCTAAGTTTTTGGAAGGCCTTGGCGTTGCAAAAGTACTTTATCAAAACGAGTTAACTAGTTCAACTTTTCTCAGATTCCTTGCTACAATGGAAAAAGAGCATGACTTACTGAGGAGTCGCGCACGAGAGAAAAAATATCTTGTGCGACCTGATGCAGCAGAGAGAATTGTTGAAGTACTGCACGATGTTTTCACGAAAAAGATTACTCAAAAAAGATAAAAAACAACTCACTAAAAGACGACTTTTATTAACAAGTATTATTCTAGGTTTTCTTGGTATAGTCTGTATCGTGGCTGGGACAATAATGCTTTTACATGAACCTCCTTTTATTAGCCCCCTTCCTATTTTTGGATCACCTCTACCTTCGAATGAGGATCAACATTTGAAAAAGATAATACAAACAAAATTAAAAGAATACGCAATCCAGTATGAATCAATTTCTATTCCTAAAAAATCTCTTTTCGTCATCAAACTTAGTGATGGAGGAGAAGTACTTCTTACTTCGAAAAAGGATATAATACTTCAATTGTCCTCTTTACAAGTAATCTATTCTAGACTTACAATGGAAGGTAAGAAGTTTAGACGGCTTGATATGCGTTACGACAAGCCTATTATTCTTTTGCAGTGAAATGAAACAATCAAGTATTGATGGGAAAATAGTAGTAGGGATTGATGTGGGTACTTATAAGATCGTCACTGTCATCGCAAAGGTGGATGAGGTGGTGAACGTTCTTGGTGTCTCTGAAGTAAAATCAGCAGGTATTAGGAAAGGTCAAATTGTTGATATTGAGGAAGCAGTTAATGCAATTAATGCTTCCCTTGAGGCAGCAGAACGTATGGCGGGTTACTCAGTTTCTCATGTTTTTGCCTCGATCGGAGGTAGTCAAATTGAGAGCCAAAATTCTCGAGGCGTTGTTGCTGTTTCAACTCCCCAGGGAGAGATTACCCAAGCTGATCTTATACGTGTAATTGATGCTGCAAAAGCAATCTCACTTCCTTCGACAAGAGAGATTATTCACGTACTTCCAAGAAATTATATTGTAGATGGTCAAGAAGGGATAAAAGATCCAATTGGCATGTCAGGGGTAAGATTAGAGGTGGATACTCATATAATTACAGCCAATAGTATTGCGGTGAGAAATCTAGATAAAGCTTTTTCAGAAGTGGGAGTTGATGTGGATGGATATGTATTTAGTGGTTATGCTAGTTCTCTTTCAGTTCTTTCTGAGACAGAGAGAGAATTAGGGGTCGTTTTGGTAGATATTGGAGCGGGGACTACAGATATTTCAATTTATACTGAAGGTTCGGTTGCATACTCATCTGTTCTTGCGATTGGAGCACGGCATATTACGAATGATCTTGCTATTGGTCTTCGGATTTCACTCGAGAGCGCTGAGAAAATAAAACTTTTCCTTTCACAGCAAGCAAATAAACGCATTGTTCGTCCAGAGATTGATGAAGAAAAGAAAGAAACCAAAACTAGTGATGAAATTGACCTTACCCCATTAAATTTACCAGAAGAGGTAAGAAAGGTTTCTTATAAAACTCTGGTGGATGGTATTATAAGACCACGTCTTAATGAAATATTTACAATGGTTGGTATTGAGATAAAAAAGAGCGGTTATGGTGGACAAACTCCAGCAGGGCTTGTAATTACTGGAGGAGGAGCTTTGACAGTGGGAATAAAAGATGCTGCCAAAAGAATGCTTGCAATGCCTGTGAGAATTGGAATGCCCACAGATATGAAAGGTATTATAGACGAAATACAAAATCCAGCTTATGCTACAGTTGTAGGTCTTTTAATGTATGGAGCAAAAAATGATCTCGGACGTTCATCAACACCATTCGGATTCTCAATGCCCAAATTAGGTGGATCCAATCAATTTGTTCGAAAAATACTTGAGATTATTAAATCTTTCATTCCATGAGGAATTTCTTGCTTTTAGCTTCTTGCAATTATATACTATATCTGATAGGATTGACCCACAATGCTTATTAGGCCTCAAACCTCAAACTTTGCAAAAATTCGTGTTATAGGGGTAGGTGGTGGAGGCGGTAATGCAATCGCTTCCATGGTTTCTCAGAATGCAATTCAGGGTGTTGATTTTGTTGCGATCAATACAGATGCACAAGCTCTTCTTCGCAATCCCGCTACTACAAAAATTCAAATTGGTGAAAATCTGACCAGAGGTCTTGGATCAGGTGGAGATCCGGAGATTGGTCGTCAGGCTGCAGAGGAGTCAGCAGAAAAAATCAAAGATTTTATTGAGGGTTCAGATATGGTCTTTCTTACTGCTGGAATGGGAGGAGGATCTGGAACTGGTGCTACTCCTGTTATAGCTAAGATTGCAAAGGAAGTAGGAGCTCTGACGGTCGCTGTTGTAACTAAACCATTTGCTTTTGAAGGTACGCGAAGAATGGTCACAGCAGAGGAGGGAATTGAGAATTTGAAAGATAAAGTTGATACACTCATTGTTATTCCCAACCAGCGTATTATGGATGTTGTTGATCGCAAACTCTCTCTTCTTGAAGCCTTCAAAGTTGCCGACTCAGTTCTTTCTCAAGGAGTTCAAGGTATATCAGAGATTATTACTCTTCCTGGTCTTATAAATGTTGACTTTGCAGATGTGCGTACAATTATGTCGAATGCCGGATCAGCTTTGATGGGTATAGGAACAGGGATTGGAGAAAATAGAGCTCAAGCAGCTGCTCGTGCAGCAATTGCTTCACCTTTGCTTGAGATTAGTATGGAAGGTGCACGTGGCGTACTGTTTAATATAGTAGGTGGACCTGATCTTACAATGGCTGAAGTTGATGAAGCTGCCAAAATTATTTCAAGTTCAGCAGATTCAGATGCCAATATTATTTTTGGAGCAACAATTGATGAATCAATGCATGATCAGATAAGAATTACTGTTGTTGCGACTGGTTTTGATCAGACCAAACAGCGGCTTCAACAATTAATGACTCCATCTCAATTCCAAAGACAAATACCAGAAGTAAGAGAATACAACAGCGAATCTCCAACTAATACAAATGCATATCAGAATCAATCTCAACAACCAACGCAACCATCGGATCCTCTAAAAAATACTCTTTCAGGACAAAAACAAGAGTCTGAAGAGGATGAATGGGATATACCCGCATTCTTAAGACAACGCAACTAATTCATCGCACTAACATCAGAGAAGCATCAAAAGAGCGTTTCTTTATTATTAAACAAAGTGTAAATCTCCGAATGTAAATTAATCTTGAAAAATATTTTTAACCTTCTTTAGAAGCAAATTTTTGAAAATTTGAAGGTATAGTACTAAGAATACTGATATGTTATAGTACAGGATATAGACTTATTTCATGAAATCGTTTACCTCTATTTTTTTCAAAAAAAACTCTGTCCCCTATTACATTGCAATTTTCTCGACTTTTCTTTTTGCTTTGGTAGGGGGTATTGTTTCGTTAGTAAGATACTGGCAGTATGAAGTATTTTATTTTGATTTTGGAATTTTTGATCAAGCAATTTGGGAAGTTGCTCATTTTAAGCCTCCTACAATAGAACACTTTAATCCAGGAATACAAGGAAAAATAATTTTTGCTGATCATTTTAATCCAAGTATTTTCCTTCTCTCTCCTATCTACTGGTTTACACACAGAAGTGAAGTACTTCTTATTGCTCAAGCAGTTATAGTAGCTTTAAGCGGGTTTATTCTCTATAAGATTTCGTTTGAAGTAGTAAAAAACGCAATGATTTCTCTATCAATTTTGTTATGTTATTTTCTTTTCGTAGGACTTCAGAATGCTGTCATAACTGAGTTTCATGAGTTAACAATTATGACGCTACCTTTAACGCTCCTTTGGTGGAGTGTAATAAAGAAAAAGAAATTTTTGTATTTTTTATTATTAATAATTACTCTTGGATTTAAAGAATCACTCTTTTCTCTAGGAGTAGGTGTGGGTGTCGCAATTTTTCTTTTGTATAAGGAGTGGCGAAAAATTGCATTAATGACAGTAATCATATCTTTGATCTGGGGAATAGTAACAATTAAGCTATTAATTCCATACTTTTCAGGAGGAAGTTATCTTTATACCCCTAATCTTCCGCCAACATTTGCAGGGATGCTCATCTCCTTAATTAATGAGGAGGAGAAAAGAAGAACATTAATTTTTAGTTTTGCGAGCTTTGGATTTTTGCCTTTGTTATCTCCTTCGTTTTATCTAACTATACTGCAAGATTATGCTCCTAGATTTATGCCAGATGGGTTTTGGTCTCGTTGGGGTCTTGGAATGCATTATAATGCACAATCTGCAGTCATTTTAGCTTTATCCTCCATTTATGGAGTAAATTTTATACTACGTTACAAATTAATAAAAAAACATTTATCGTTTCTAACGATTTTCTTAATTTTTCTTGCTCTTTTTATTAATACCAAAATTCTTCGAGGTCCATTTCATCTTGCATACAATAAAGCATTTTATTATCACACTAAGAATTTTTCTTATCTTGAGGAGCTGCTTGCAAAAATTCCTAAAAACTCTACTGTTATGACTCAGAATGTTCTTGCTTCACGCTTCACGCATCAAAAAGTATACTTATTGAGTATGAATTATACTAAATTTAGACCAGAGTATATCATTATAGATTTTCGTCAAGGACAAAACCCCAATAATTTTTTTGGTACGTCAAATGTATATAATATATATCTTGCGTTACTAAATGATCCTACCTATATAGTTTATTATCAACAAGGAGAACAAGTAATTTTCAAAAGTAAATAAAGCTTTACAATTAGCAGAATATTGATTTATTGAACAATTATGCGATTTGAGTTAAAATTGGTTTATGTTTAAACCAGTTTCACCAAAGGTAAACTTTCCCCAGACTGAGAACGAAATTCTTGATTTTTGGAAAGAAAAAAAGATTTTTGAAAAATCGATTACCTCTCGTCCTAAAAATAAAAAGTGGACGTTTTTGGATGGTCCTCCTTTTGTGACAGGCATGCCTCATTATGGACATCTTTTAGGGAGTATTCATAAAGATTTATTTGGCAGATATTGGACAATGAAAGGTTATCGCGTGCGTCGAGTTTGGGGATGGGACGGTCATGGTCTTCCTATTGAAAATAAGGTTGAAGGAAAACTCAATATAAAACGAAAAAAGGATATAGAAAAAGTTGTTGGCATCAAAAGATTTATTGAAGAATGTAAAAAGTACGTTGAAAATGTATCTTCAGAGTGGGAGTGGTACATAGATCACGTAGGAAGATGGGTGGATTTTAAAAATGCTTATAAAACATGGGATATCAAATATATGGAATCAGTCATGTGGGTCTTTAAGCAGATGTATGATAAAGGACATATATATAAAGGATTAAAAGTTACTCTTTATTGCCCTCATTGTGCGACGCCGATTTCCAATTTTGAGGTTGCCATGGATCCTGATAACTATAAAGAAGTTGCAGATTTTGGGACTACCTACAAGTATCAACTTAGAGATGATAAAAATACTTTTATTCTTGCATGGTCAACTACACCCTGGAATAAAATTGTGACCCCTGCATTGGCGGTTAATCCAAAAATTATGTATGTAAAAGTAAAGCAGGCAGATGAATACTATATCCTAGCTAAATCAGCAATAAAGATGCTAAAGAAAGAACCAAAATATGAGATTATCGAAGAGTTCCCAGGAGAAAAATTGGTAGGCAAGAAGTTCATACCCCACTACGATTATTACCCAATTGGAGAAGGAGAAAAAGCATTTGAAGTGATTGCTGGTGATTTTGTTACAGCGGAGGAGGGTACTGGAGTTGTTACTATAGCGGCGTATGGAGAGGAAGATTTAAAGGTAATGCAAGAGCAGAATGTACATATCGAATTGCATCTGGATGAAGAAGGTATAGTAAAAGAAAATGTGCCCCTTTTTGGAGGGATGTACTACCTGGATGCCAATAAAGCAGTCAATGAAGATCTTGCTAAACGGGGTCTTATTTACAAGGACGAGCAGATTATCCACAATGTTCCTCTCTGTTGGAGATGTCATACCAGACTTTATTACGCACCTATAAATGCATGGTATGTAAATGTTCAGAATTTGAAGGAATTAATGAAGCAAACAAATGAGAGAATTAATTGGTTTCCCAAACATTTCAAATATGGAAGATTTTTGAAAAGTCTTGAAAATGCACCTGATTGGAATATTTCTCGTAATAGATATTGGGGATCTCCAGTTCCTGTATGGGAGTGCGAGTGTGGAGAAAGATTTGTCCCAGGTTCAATAAAAGAATTAGAAGATGTTTCGGGACAAAAAATTACTGATCTTCATAAACCTGACATTGATGAAGTAACAGTAACATGTCAAAAGTGTGGTAAAAAAGTACATCGTGTTCCTGAAGTACTGGATAGTTGGATAGAGGCTGGATCTGCATCATTTGGAGAACGACATTACCCATTTGAAGGAGACGAAAAACTTGAGGACTTTTTTCCCGCTGACTTTGTGGCTGAGTACACAGGTCAGATCCGTGCGTGGTTTTATGTACTGCATGTTATAGGAGCAGCTCTTTTTGAGTCAGAAGCATTTAAAAATGTCTGTGTTGAAGGAGTTATATTAGGAACAGATGGTCGGAAGATGAGCAAGAATCTTGGAAATTATCCAGATCCGAAGGAATTACTACAAAAGTACGGAGGAGATGCGCTCAGACTATATCTTATGGATAGTCCAGTAATGCATGGAGAAGATATTATTATTTCAGAGGAGCAATATAGAAACCAAGTACGAGGGATGATGCTTATTCTCTGGAATGTTTTTAACTTCTTTATAACCAATGCAAATTTAGACCAATGGGAACCCAAAGCAAATACTTCAGAAAATCTTAGCATTCTTGATCAATGGATACTCTCTCGTCTTAATAACCTTATAAAGGATGTTACGAATGCTCTGGATGGGTATGATACCATACCAGCAATTGATCAAATCAAAAAATTTGTTGATGATCTCTCAACATGGTACATAAGAAGAAGCAGAGATCGTGTTGGGGTTGTTGCAGAAGATGATAAAGATAAAGATGCATTTTATAGCACAACATATGAAGTTTTACTTACATTGAGTAAACTTCTTGCTCCAATTACGCCATTTCTTGCAGAATCAATTTTTCTTAATCTTACGAACAAAGAATCAGTTCATTTAGAATATTGGCCAACTTTTGATATCTCTCGAATAAACAATTCCTTAGAAAGTCAGATGGAGAGAGTAAGGAAAATTGTTGAAGTAGGACATGCAAAAAGAAAAGAGCTTGCAATAAAAGTTAGACAACCCCTGTCAAAAGCGATTATAACATTAGAAAAAGGTAGTGAGAAATTAATAGATTCATTGGATTATCTTATTAAAGATGAGTTAAATGTTAAAAATATTGAATTTAAAGAAGGAAATGAAGAGATTTTAGTAGATTTTGATACCACTTTAACAGAAGAGCTTATTGAAGAAGGCAAAGCACGTGAGATTATTCGCATGATTCAAGAGGAGAGAAAACGTTTAGGAACAGCACAAAATGAAAAAATAGATGTTACTCTACCTGAATGGCCAAAGTCATTTGAAGAGACAATCAAGAAGAAAACTTTAATAAGAAATCTTACAAGAGGAGATTTATTTGAAGTTAAGAGAATATCATGAGATCACATACTCTGCTCAATATTGATTGGCGGTTAATGCTGCCTGTCTCTATTCTTCTTATAGTTAGTTTAACAACACTTTTTTCATTGAAAAGTAGTTTTTTTGTTAATCAAATTTTTTCTTTATGTATCAGCGTTGCTATTTTTCTTATATTTGCGAATGTACGCTATGAGTACTTCAAGCAGTTTGCTCTTCCTCTTTATATCATCTCAGTTGTTTTACTTTCTATTGTGTTTGTTATCGGATTTGAGAGTAGAGGAGCTGTACGCTGGATAAATATTTTTGGATTTCCTATACAATTTTCTGAAGTACTCAAACCTTTTCTTGCCATTGCATTATCTTCATTTCTTGCAACACAGAGTAATACATCAATAAAATCTTTCATAGTTTCATCTATTCTCCTTCTGCCAATTTTTCTACTTATAGCGCTACAGCCGGATTTAGGAAATGCTCTTATCTATGCAATTGTTTTTTTGTTTGTACTATTTGTTTATGGATTTCCAATAAAGTGGTTTATCATCTCTTTTGTACCTTTTATACTAGCATCTCCTTTTCTTTGGCATTCACTTCGAGGATATCAGAAGCAAAGACTTCTTACATTTATTAATCCAACTTCCGATCCTCTTGGAACATCATATAATGTCATACAAGCTATGATTGCAGTAGGATCGGGAATGTTTTTAGGAAAAGGACTTTCTCAAGGGACGCAATCGGGTTTAAGGTTTCTTCCGGAACGTCATACTGACTTTATTTTTGCAACGCTTTCGGAGGAAATGGGGTTTGTAGGATCGTTAATTGTAATTCTTTGTTTTGTTTTTCTATGTTTACGAATCTATAAGATTGTGGATTCTACTGATGACCTTTTTATACGAGTATTTGCAGCAACAGCATTTGGATTTATTCTCATTCATTTTTTTGTCAATATTGGTATGAATATTGGTCTTCTTCCAATAGTAGGCGTTACTCTGCCATTTGTTTCGTATGGTGGTAGTTCGCTACTTTCTAATTTTATTTTATTGGGAATACTTTCTTCCATGAGCGGAACTTTGAGAAAAAGAACTGTGCTGGAAATCCGATAATCTATTTGCTATAATTTAACTATTACTATGAAATATGCAGTAATCAAGACAGGAGGAAAACAATATAAAGTTTCAGAAGGAGATATCATTGAAATTGAAAAGCTCCCCATTGCTCCAAGTAACACTGTCACGTTCTCCGACGTTCTTTTATATGCAGAGAATGGAAAGGCAACTTTTGGCCAACCAACTGTGGAGGGAATTTCAGTTGTTGGTAAGGTTATTGATCATATAAAAGGTGAAAAAATAAGAGTTTCTACTTTTAAGTCAAAAGTGCGTTATAGACGCGTTAAAGGACACAGACAAGAATTAAGCAAAATTAAGATAGAAGCAATTGGTAATGCAGATAAGGTTTTAACAAAAGAAACAAAAGAAGAACACCCTGTCAAAAAAGAAAGAGAAACTGCGAAAAAGACAACTAGAAAAACTACTTCAAAATAATCCTTGACATTTGTGAAAACTATGTTTATGATAAAGGTGTTTTCACAGTAGAAGAGGAGGGAAATTACAATGGCACATACAAAAGCACAAGGAGCAGTAAAAGGCAACAGAGATTCTATAGCAAAGCGCTTAGGCGTGAAGATATTTGCTGGTGGAAAGGTACAGCCAGGAAATATAATTGTTCGTCAAAAAGGTACTAAGTTTTTTGCTGGAAATGGTGTATCTATGGGGAAAGATTTTACACTTTTTGCTATCACAGAGGGGACAGTAGCTTTTAAGCAAAGACAAGGTAAAAAAATTGTTGAGGTAATCAATGGATAATACAAAGGGTGTAATTACCGAGTTAGATACCAATCAGCTTCAATCAAATCCACTTCAGCCACGAGGAGTTATACTCCAAGATTCCCTTACTGACTTAGTTGAATCTATTCGTGAACAAGGTATTCTTGAACCTATAGTAGTAGCTAAGACGCCTGCAGGGTACCAGATTATCGCTGGAGAAAGAAGATGGAGAGCAGCTAAAATTCTTGGGTTGCCAAAAGTTCCAGTAGTAATCAAAGAAACGACTCCTCAGGGTATGTTGGAAATGTCTATTGTTGAGAATGTCCAAAGAGAAGATCTTAATCCAATAGAGAGAGCATTAGCATATAAGAGGCTTATTGATGAATTTGGACTAGGAACAAATGAAGTTGCAAAAAGAGTGGGTAAAAGTGCTCCAACTATATCCAATACTATTAGACTTTTATCGCTTCCTGACGCAATTAAGGATGCGCTTGTTGCAGGAGTAATTACAGAAGGACATGTCAGACCACTCATATCTTTGGGTGATCCAAAGTTAATGCTTGATCTATTTAAGAAAATTTTGCGGGATAACTGCACAGTTAGACAGACAGAAGAGCTTGCACGGAAAATAAAAAGTGAAGTACAAAAGAAAGAGCCTTCTAGCAAAAAAGATCAGCTTTGGGTACCTGAGCAAGATGCAATGGCAAAGCAGATTCAAGAGAGATATCGTTTTGATGACGTAAAGATATTTCAGTCTAGTAAACTTGCTCGTATGACGTTAGTAATAAAAGGTGATGTTGACGTTACAACAAAAAAGATCAAGAAAATTCATGAGATTTTAATGTCTCATCTTGCTGAAGGAGAGGAAAGGGAAGAACAGTTAGAATCTACTGAAGGCATGATCTCTCAATAATTCCTCATTTATATTATACAGCTTGGAGTTAAATAAAATTTGTAGTAATTTGACTATTCTTGAAAAAGAATGATTAAGTCTGGAAATGATTTTTTAAACTTAATGGCTATAAGGATTTTGTACAGCACGTGCTTGATTTATTGGCCAATAAACGAAAAATGATTTGCCAATAATATCTTCTTTTTTAAGAAATCCCCATTCTCTTGAGTCAGAACTATACGGCCTATTATCTCCCATTACAAAAACATATCCATCAGGTATAACTTTTGAGTCTCCTTCTCGTAAAAAGGATCCACCATTTGTCTTAACCTCTGGTCGAAGATAACTACTTTCATCAAGTGGTAAACCATTAAGATATACCTTCCCATCTTTAATACTTACGGTATCTCCAGAAAGTGCAATCACTCTCTTAATAAAATCCTTTTCTTTGTCAAGAGGAGATTTGAAAACTATTACGTCTCCACGCTTTAATTCTCCTAGCTTTAAACCAATAATATTGGTAAAAATGTATTCACGATCTTTGAAAGTAGGAAACATAGAATCTCCACTAACTTGAAATGGTCTCATTATGAAAAGGTAAATCACGAGAAAGATAGACGCTGCAAGCAAAAACGTCTGTATTGTATCAACGAAGAATTCATAGATTTTTCTTATTACTTCCATCAGTTAATTATTGGTTATTTATGTCCAATTGTCAACGAGATCTGTTTTTGCTAAGATTTGATTTGTAAATTTTTTTTCATTGGCATAAATAATATAATTAATTTAAAGTCGAAATATCTAATTAGATTTGGACCCTTAGCTCAGCTGGTTAGAGCGTTGCATTCACATTGCAAAGGTCAGAAGTTCGATCCTTCTAGGGTCCACTTGATTAATGGAGTCTGATAAAACATTCTTAACGATCTCAACAATCCGGTCCTTCCATGTTTTCTGCCTCTTGGTAAGGTACTCCACGTGGAGGAGTAAACCAGAGTTGATCTAATTGCTCAATAGACAATGTTTCTGGTTCATCAATTAGCTCTTGTAAAGGCGGATTAACAGCCTCAAAGTTCCAGAGTGAGTTATAAATCTCTACACTTAGTTTAGAATAAAAAGGCATGAATCCGTCATATACTCCTTTAAGATATGCCTTTTTAAGGAGTTTGTCTTCTGTTTTAGTACATTCAGCTATAACCTGATTATATATTGCAGGTGTTGCTTTTGATAATGATTGCATGAAGGATGCAAACATAGTATTTTCATCAGCCTGTATTGGATCCCCTCCTGTTTTATGATAAACCGACGATTGAAAAACATCTTTTGAGTTTTGTCTATGAAGCAGTATATCCTCCTTTGTAAATGTAATATGCTTGCTATCATTTTGGAGAAATTCTTTAATATATAAATAGGTTGAATATGCAGCATTTTCATATATATTTCCATATTTTCCTCGTGCATTTTCTTTAATATAAACATATAAATGTGGATTTTCATCTTTAATTATTTCTTCAAGCTCCCTTTCTGAAAAATCGTTTAATTTTTCAATTATTTGTAATGGTTTAACCAACTCACTTGGGGGGATATAAAATCTAGGCTTCTCAGACATGGTAGTCGCTTATTTTAACATTAATCATATTGATGGGCAAGAGAATTATAAATTAAAATGTGTGCTAGTAAATTTACAACGAAGCTTTTAGTGAATTAAAATCTTGCATCAAGATATCAAATCCAGTCTGTTTTATAAGTGTGCCTTTGCTTGATTTTAAAAGCCTAATAGCAGTCTCTAGTTTTATTTGTGCACTAATTTTATGATTTGATCGATTGTCTTTTTTAGCAGTTGATATAAGTTTTTTCAACTGAGTGCCTAAGATCTTGTTGAGTTCTTTCAATGATATGCTTTCATCGATATCCGCAATGGTTGTTTGAAATGTAATGATCCTTTTTACTTGTGAGTTGTCTTCATTATCTTTATCAAATTTGATTGTAATAATTTCAGGATTATTTTTGCTAATTAAAATTTGATGTTTTGATGTAGCAACATTTCCTAAGGATGAATAAAGGTAAAGATCCAATGCATTTTTTTGAGTATTATCTGATGTCATTTCCACATGATATATTCCTGAAGAGGGTTTCTGAAGGTAGATTATTTTTAAAGGATTGTCAGATTTTTCTGTGGAATTAGTTTCGTTTTCTAGTGGTATTTGATTAAAAGATTCACTCAAGATATTCCCTGAAGTATCTTTTATTTTAATTTGCAAATTTTGGTCACTAACACCCATGATATAAGAAAGATCCGTATTTGATGGAATATATCTTCCAAGAGAAATAAAATCATTATTATAACCATCGCTAAGACGCTCTCTACTATAAAATGGATCATTAATTAAAAATGTGTTTCCTTCACTACCTTTAGCAACGACAAAATGTCCAGGTACTTCGAGGATTCCAGGTCGCTCGTCATTTAAATCGTTAACAAGTTGCTGTTTTTTATTTTCACCAACAGTACGATCATATTCTAATGCATCGAAAGAAAAGCTTGGATTATTTCCGCTTTCTTTTGCAAGTCTCGAAAATCTTGAAATAGCAAGCCAGTTAACAAGACCATTGCCAATATATCCATCTGGTTGAGATCTAAGCCAATTGTTTAGGGTACCAGGATCAAGTACGGTATTGTAGGGAGTTTTTTTAATTCCATAGTACTGAAGAATCATTGCAGCTGATGTGAGAGCACATCCCCACGAATAAATTGTGGGAGATGCAGGACTCCATCTATGTGCAGAGTCATACTCCATTGATTGCCAAGGTTCACTTGTCTGCTTCAGAAGTGGAACATCCAAGTGAGGATCAGTATCGATACTAGTAACCACAATGTTATCAAAATGTGTTTCTAATTCTCCTCCTCCTGGAGCAGCTTGTGGAGCTATCCTTCCAGTAGGAAAGTTAGCATTTACATGAGGGTTGTCAATAATCAAAGTTTGAGGATTTTTTCCTCTATATACAGAGACATGTCTTCCATTTACAATTAATTTGAAATGGATTGTCTGTCCATTTGAGTAATCACCATAATGCACGCTGCCTGAGCTATCTAGTATTAATCTTCCTGGAGTTTGTATATGGAAATCGTACCAATGTTCAGGATCCGTATATCTAAAAGCTATTGTATGGTCTGCTCCTGTAACAAGAGTCATATCAAATTCTACTATGTAGTTATCTCCAATCCCATTCCATAAATCATCATCTGGCATTATTTCAGTGAAACAACGACCTCCGTTTGTTTTTATAACTAATTTCCCATTTATGACTCTCCATACGGCAGGGTTTCCGTTATATAAACATTGATTTCTAGTTACAATCCATCCATTTGAATCACCATCATCAAAGTCTTCATATAAAACTTTATGTGAAGCATAAGAGACAAAAAACAAAGGAAAAATTAGGCTGCTCATTAAGAAGAGAGTGAAACTATATAATATACTCTTTATCATTAATTTTAAGTTAATAAAACGTAAATTAAGTTGTCAAGATAAAATTGTAAAAAAATTATAAATTAAAGATCGATCTCTACTTTTGATTTGTAGTTGAGAATTTAAATATAAAAGGGTAACCTAAAGTTGGTAAACTAAGTGCGGACGTGAGAATTTATATTCTTCTATATCTCAGAATGGGGGAGGGTGCTTCCTCTTCGTCGTCTTTTTGCTACTTTAAGCTCTAATAAAGCTCTTCTTAGATCAGCTTGGGCAATTGCAAAATCTTTTTCACTAATTTCTTCTCTTTTCTTTTTAAGAATTTCTTCTGCTCGTTTTTGTGCTTCTAATGCCTTTTGAGTATCAATCTCTTCTGAACGAACAGCATAATCTGCGAGGACTGTTATCAAATCTTTTTGTACTTGCAGAAAACCTCCTGTTATAGCAAGATGTTGTTCTCTGCCTTTTATTTTAATTGTCATTTCGCCTTCTTTTAACTGTGTAATAAGGTCAATATGATGAGGAAGAATTGCAATTTCTCCTGTTACAGTGGGAGCAATTAGTTCATCTATTTCATCATCATAGACCACTTTTTCTGGGGTAATGATTTTTAAACGCATATTATTTTAAATCTTTAGCATCTTTATTTTATTCTCTTTGCGTTTTCCACTGCTTCTTCGATTGTTCCCACCATATAAAATGCTTGTTCGGGGAGATCGTCATGTTTACCCTCAAGAATTTCTTTGAATCCGCGTACATTATCTTCAATTTTTACATATCTTCCCGGTGCTCCAGTAAAGACTTCTGCAACAAAGAAAGGTTGCGTAAGAAATCTTTGAATTTTTCTTGCACGCGATACAATAAGTTTATCTTCATCTGATAATTCATCAATACCCAAAATAGCAATGATATCTTGGAGGTCTTTATAACGTTGGAGAACTTTCTGTACACCCCGAGCAACATCATAGTGTTCTTGTCCCACCACATTGGGATCAAGAATTCGTGATGAGGATGTCAGTGGATCAACAGCAGGGTAGAGACCTTGTTCAGCAAGTGATCTTTCCAGTGTTATAGTACCATCCATATGTGCAAAAGTTGTTGCAGGTGCCGGGTCTGTATAATCATCTGCCGGAACATATACTGCTTGGACTGATGTAATAGATCCCTTTTTAGTTGACGTTATTCTCTCTTGGAGACCTCCCATTTCTGTTGCAAGTGTTGGCTGATAACCGACTGCACTTGGCATTCTGCCAAGGAGAGCAGATACTTCTGATCCAGCTTGTGCAAAACGGAAGATATTATCAATAAAAAGGAGTACATCTTCACCTTTTTCATCACGGAAATATTCAGCCATTGTGAGTGCAGTTAGTGCAACTCTAAGACGATTCGCAGGCGGTTCATTCATTTGACCATAGACCATCACTGTTTTGTCTATTACGTTTGCCTCTTTCATTTCAAGCCATAGATCAGTTCCTTCTCTGGTTCGTTCTCCAACACCCGCAAACACGGAATGTCCTTTGTGTTCCATAGCTATATTACGTATGAGTTCTTTTACTACAACTGTTTTACCAACACCTGCTCCTCCAAAAACTGCCACTTTTCCACCTTTTGTGAAAGGAGAAATAAGATCAATAACTTTAATGCCCGTTTCTAATACTTGAGGTTTTGTTTCTTGTTCTATAAGCTCTGGAGGGTTTTTATGAATGGATACAAGCTTAACATCTTTTGCATCAAATTTCTGTCCATCAATAGTTTTGCCAAGTACATTGAAAATACGACCTAATGTTTTTTCACCAACTGGCACTGAAATGGGAGAAAAAGTACGTTTTACCTTCATTCCTCGTCTAAGTCCATCAGTTGATCCAAAGGCAAGGGTCTTTACCTCATGGTTGCCAATCTCAAATTCAACTTCCAACGTAAGGGTTTCGCCATTTTCATGTTCTACAGTAAGTGCCTCATAAATTACCGGAAGATCACCTTCAAAATATACATCCACAACAGGACCAGCAATCCTGACGATAACTCCCTCTGCATTATGATTTACTTGTTTAGCCATTTGTTTTGCTCCTTCCTCCAATAATATCTAACAATTCACTAGTAATTTTTGCTTGACGAGTCTTATTATACTCTAATCTAAGAGCTTCGATAATATCTTTTGCGTTATTTGTTGCATTTTGCATCGCTAACATATGCGCTGCCTGTTCAGAAAGATAACTTTCAAGAAAAAACTGAAAAAGCGACATCTCTAAATAGTGTTTGAGAAGAGGAGGAACGATTTCAGAAAGAGATGGTTCAAAAATAAGAGAGTTTGATGAGGTGTATATTTCATCAGAAGTTTCCGGTAATGCAATTGGTAAAAGCTGTGCTATTCTTGGAGTTTGAATAAAAAAATTATTGAAGTCTGTGTAAAGGACATGAACACTCCTGACTCGCCCTGATAAATAATATTCATCAATAATTTTGATGAGAGGGAAGATCATATCAAAGGTAGGGAGGGTTGTTCCAAAACGGAACGATGCCAATATTTCGTTTTTTAGCTTGTACACCTGGGTTTCAAGTTTTTTACCTACTACAATTAACGGTGATGTACTAAACTCCTGAGAATAAGAGAAAAACTCACGTAAAAGATTAGTAATTAATCCTCCACACAGTCCTTTGTCTGGTGAAATTGCTATAAGAAGAGTTTTGTCAATAGTAGTTGAAAGCTGCATATAAGGATGTTTTTTTGCATCTTCAGTTTTAAGAGTTATAATCTGTGCAATTTTTGTCAACTCTTGAACGTATGGACGTGATGAAAGTGCAGCATCTTGAGCCTTCTTCAATTTTGATGCGGCAATCATCTGCATTGCCTTTGTTGTTTTCGAGACATTTTGTGCTGCTTTTATTCTTCTTCGTAGTGTTATTAATGTTGCCATAGTAGTCTATATACCTAACTAATCTTTAGAGTTAGGCACTAAATCCTTTCTTAAATTCTTCTATCATCTTATCTACCTCTTTCAGTTCATCTTCTTTTAATTTTTCTCCTGATGCAAGTCTTGATAAGATTTTGGCATATTTTTTGCCTTTTGCGAACTCATGTAGCTCTTGCTCGAAACGAGAGATCGTCTCAACAGGTATATCATCAACATGTCCACGAGTAACAGCAATAATACTGAGTATTTCCAGTTCTTCGGGAAGTGGTTTATATTGAGGTTGTTTGAAGATTTCTGTAGTTCTTTTACCTCTTTCAAGTTGTTTAGCTGTTGATGGATCAAGTTCGGACCCAAATTGTGCAAATGCTGCCAGCTCTCTATACTGAGCAAGTTCAAGCTTCATTTTGCCAGCAACAGATTTCATTGCTCCTGTTTGAGCAGCACTACCTACACGTGAGACGGAGATTCCAACATTTATTGCGGGACGAATTCCTGAGTTAAATAGATCTGCTTCAACAAAAATTTGACCGTCAGTAATAGATATGACGTTAGTTGGAATATACGCTGAGATATCGCCTGCTTGAGTTTCAATAATAGGTAGAGCTGTTATTGAACCTCCTCCGTGCTCTTTATTAAGTTTAACTGCTCTCTCAAGTAGTCTACTATGAAGATAGAATATATCTCCTGGATAAGCTTCGCGTCCAGCCGGTCTTCCCAAAACGAGCGATATCTGTCTATATGCCCATGCCTGTTTCGTCAGATCATCATAAACAATTAAGACATCTCCACCTTTTTCCATGAAATACTCAGCAATTGCAGTACCAGCGTAGGGAGCAAGATATTGAAGAGATGCAGGATCAGCTGCATCGGCAACAACAACAATAGTATTATCCAGAGCTTCTTCTTCTCTAAGCTTTCCAATTATTTGAGCAACAGTACTTTGTTTTTGTCCAATAGCAACATATACGCAGATAACAGGCTTTTGGCCTTTTTTGACGTTTTTTTGATTAATAATCGTATCTATTGCTATTGCTGTTTTACCAAGACCTCGATCACCAATAATAAGCTCTCTTTGTCCACGTCCAATAGGAATCATTGCATCTATTGCTTTAATACCTGTTTTAAGAGGCGTGTCAACAGGTTCTCTTTCAACTACACCAGGAGCAATTTTTTCCAGAGGCATAAGTTTGCCTTTCTTTATTGCTGGACGACCATCAAGAGGTATCCCTAGAGGATTAACTACTCTTCCTAGTAATTCTTCCGATGCAGTGATGCCCAGAAGCTCCCCTGTCGTTTTTACTGTATCGCCTTCTTTTATATCCGTTCCTGGATCAAGAAGAATAATTGAGACTCTTTCTTCGTCTAGATCAAACACTACACCTGCGATGTTATTTTTAAATAAGACTTTCTCTCCCATTACAGCGCGGGAAAGACCTGATGCTGCCACAACACCATCATGGTTAGTCTCTACTATACCAATATTTTCTCTTTTCGCGTCGTAAGTAAATCCTTTCACGCGTTTTTCAAGTTGTTCAATGATATCGTTACTGTCAATCATATATTTCTTCTATGTGTTCTGTAATTTTTTCAAGCGCATCTTTAAGACTCATTTCATATATATCATCATTGTAGTGAATCCTCATTCCTAAAATGAGAGAAGGATCAGTATTAATAACTATTTGTTTACCAGGAAAAAGTTCTTGAACCTTCTCCTTAATATCAAATGTTATTACAGGTACATCAACAATAACTTTTTTTTGTTTTTCCCATTTTTTAAGTGCTTTTATATATAATTGCAGTTCTTTTTTAGATAGCATATCTGCAATTTTATTCACCTTTTCAGGATCTAGATTACCATTTGTATAGCTTCCCATAACAAGCTGTTGTAACATTCTTTTATTCATAGTCTTAATTTATTTTTTTTATTTGTTTAAGCACACGTTCCAAAGCAATTTTCTGTTCTTCTTCAGTTAATAATTCTGAAGTAGCTTTTTGCAAAAATTCTATAGCTAATCTACTAACATGTATTGATAATCTTTTCTCAGCTTCTCTTGTTTCTAATGCTATTTGCTCTTTTGCATCATGAAGCATCTTCTCGGTTTGTTTTCTTGCGCGCTCTTCGGCCATTGCAATTACTTCTTGAGATTTCTTCTGGGCATCTTCAAGGAGTATTTTTGCCTCTACTTGAGCTTTCTTGAGAATAGCTCTTTCTTTCTCTGTAGCTTGCTCAAGTCGGATACGAGCCTCTTCAGCAGATTTTAGTCCCTCCTTGATAGTTTCTTCTCTCTGCTTTAAAACTTGCATGATAGGTTTGAGAGCAAAGCGTTTTACAAGATAAAGTATAATCAAGAAATTAACAATCTGTGCTCCCAACAATATTGGATTGATCCCAAATTCACCAAGTATTTCCATAGTTACAACTTCTTATCCTGTAAATGCAAGGATAAGAGAGTAAATAGCGATAGCCTCAGCGAAAGCCATACCAAGAAGCATTGCAGGAAGAATTCTACCTGATGCTTCAGGATTTCTTCCGATAGCTTCCATTGCTTTGCTTCCAATCATACCAATTGCAACTGCTGGTAAAAGTCCGCCAAGTGCTACAATAAGACCACCTGTGACACTAATTTCCATTAATGACTCACCTCCTTATTATGACTCTCTTGATGGTGAGACGTCATCATCACACTCATAAATACCATAGTCAGCATCGAGAACACCAATGCCTGAACTAATCCAACTATAATTTCTAGCATCATAAATGGGACAGGAAAGATAAAAGGGCCTAAAGATGAAATAGTCGCAAGCACTACTTCTCCTGCAAATATATTACCAAAAAGTCGGAAAGAAAGCGAGATGATCTTTGTAATCTCAGAAATAATCTCTAGTATTCCAACAAAAAGAAAAATAGGATTAAATGAGAAAAATCTTCCTAGATATTCTTTTATACCTAGAGTTTTAATACTTAGCATGTGTGTGGCAACAAGAGAAATTATTGCAAGAGCAAGAGTTGCATTTAGATCGCTGGTGAGATTTCTATTTAAAGATATTAAATGATGTGCATCTTCTTTGCTATGCGGGATGATTCCTATAGATTCTGCACCAGGAAGGAGTCCGCTCCAATTTGCAAGTAAAATAAAAATAAAGAATGTAATAAAGTAAGGAAAAATTTTGTCGGTATTTTTTCCCGCGATTGTTTCCGTAAGAGAATAAAAACTAGAAATAATAAGTTCAACAAGATTTTGAAATGTGTCTGGAATTTTTTTGACATTTTTTTTAATTGTTATTATTCCTGTTATAACAATTGCATCAATAAATAAGGTATTAACAATAGTGTTTGTTATCGGAATAGGACCTAGTTGTAATAAAACATCTGGTGCAAGTGCCGCCATAGAGAATCTATTGTACTGAAGAAAGTATTGAATCGTCAAGCTATTTTATTTAATTAAAAAGTAGTGTATACTGAAGGGATATATTAATCCTGTAAATTTTTAACGTTTGATATTTTATCCACGATAATGACAGGCCGTTCGTCTTTCATATCAAGTTTTCCTTCAATAAGTACTACAGAATCTTGTACAAGAAGATTTTTGTATTGCTCATAAACTTTAGGGAATACGACACATTCTATGGTTATTCCTTTTTCATTTCCTATAGAAATAAATGCCATTTCGGAATTAGATTTTTTTGTCAAAATTTTACGAGTGACTTCTATTATTCCACCCACTTTTACATATGTTCCTTCACGTTCTGTCTCAAGAATTTCAATTTCATGAGTGATGATATGTTTAAGATAAGAAAGAGTTTCCATATGCGGATGAGAAGTTAAGTAAAATCCTAAAAACTCTTTTTCAAATGACAATTTTTCTTCTAAGGTGAAATCTTCAACATCCAAAAATGCAAGATGGAATGATCCATTGGAGTCGGTGGGGTCATCTCCAAAAAGTGAACTTTGTCCGTCAAGTTCTTGTTTTTTTATTTTATTTATTTTATCTACTACCTCAGGTAGTGTAACTAGTAAGCTTGCTCTATTGCCAAATTCGTCCATTGCTCCAGCTTTAATCAAACTCTCAAGCGTTTTTTTGTTGACCTTACTTAGATCTACTCTCATACAGAAATCTTGAAAACTAGTAAAGGGTTTATTTTTTCTTGCATCGAGAATTGCTTCAATTGCTGCTTGACCGACATTTTTTATAGCTGAAAGTCCAAATCGTATCTTTGTTTTCTCTTCGATACTGAATTCGCTTTCAGATTTATTGATATCAGGAGGAAGTACAGCTATGTTAAGCCTTTTACATTCAGCAACAGCTTGTGCAATTTTTTCATTTTTCTGAGGACCAGAGGTGCCTCTTGATTCTGCAGTAAGAAGTGCGGTCATGAACTCAACAGGGAAATGTGCTTTAAGATATGCGGTGCGAAATGCAATCATAGCATAACATGCAGCATGTGCTTTGTTAAATCCGTATCCTGCGAATGGCGCAATAAGATCAAATATTTCTTTGGCTTTTTTCTCTGAAATACCATTTTTTACACATCCCTTGATAAATAATTCTTCCTGCTTTTTCATCTCAGATGGGATTTTTTTACCCATCGCTTTTCTGAATTTATCTGCATCGAGCCATGAATATCCTGCAAGAATAATAGCTGTTAATAATACATCATCTTGAAAAGTAAGTACTCCATAAGATTCCTTAAGAATACCTTCTAATTTCGGATGTGGATAGGTGATAAGATTAGGATTGCGTTTGCGTGCGATAAACTCAGGTATATTTTGCATTGGGCCGGGACGATAAAGTGCCACCATAGCTTGTAAATCAAAAATGGTTGTTGGTTTAAGCTCTTTAATATATCTTCTCATCCCGGCAGACTCTAGTTGAAATATGCCGGTTGTTTCTCCTTGACCAAGCAGTTCGTATGTTTTTTTATCATTGAGTGGTACTTTATTCAGATCAAGATCAATTCCTTTGTTTTGTCTGATAAAATTAAGAGCCTCTTCGATAATAGTGAGGTTTCTAAGTCCAAGAAAATCCATTTTCAGAAGTCCCACTCCATCTTCTCCGACTGTGTACATATCGTACTGTGTTACAATTTTTTTACCTTTTGTTTCTCTTTGAACAGGCGTGTATTCAGTGAGATCTTTGTCAGCGATTACAACTCCTGCGGCATGAACGGATGCATGACGGGCGACACCTTCAAGCTTCTTAGCAATATCAAGAAGCTTTTTTGTTTCTGGCTCAGTTTCATAGGCTCTTTTTAGATCAGAGCTTTGCTCTAATGCAGTATCAATTGTCATCGCGTGTCCTTGCCAACCTGGTGGAATCATCTTTGCTATCCTATCTGGAAAAGCATAGGGCATTCCTAGTGCTCGTCCAGCGTCTCTTACTGAACCTCTCGCTTCCATTGTTCCAAAAGTAATAATCTGCGCAACTTTATCTTCTCCGTATTTTTGGGTAACATAATCAATCACTTCTTCTCTTCGAGTATCTGCAAAGTCAAGATCAATGTCTGGAGCTGATGGACGATCGGGATTAAGAAATCTCTCGAAAGGAAGTTCGAAGAAAAAAGGATCGACATCAGTTATGCGAAGACAATAAGAGACTACAGATCCAGCTGCTGATCCTCTACCTGGTCCAACAGCAATACCATGATCTTTAGCCCAATTAACAAAATCTGCGACAATAAGAAAGTATGTTTCATACCCCTTTTTTTCAATTACAGAAAGTTCATAATCCACTCTGTTTTTAATTTCTTCAGTGATATGCGAGTAGCGTTTTTTCATGCCTTCATAAGTTAATTCACGTAAATATTCTGCAGGTTTTTTACCTTGAGGAACATCAAAGATGGGCATATGCCATTTACCAAGTTCTATTGTCAAATTACAGCGATCTGCTATCTTTGCTGTATTTTCTATAGCTTCTGGGATATCTTTAAATAACTCAAACATTTCAGAAGAAGATTTGATATAGAAATCTGGAGAGTCAATCATTGATAGCTTACGATTTTTGTCCAAAAGAGTAGTTTGTGTTTGAATACAAAGAAGCACTTCTTGAGCTTCAGCATCCTCTTTGCGTGTATAGTGATTATCATTAGTAGCCACAACAGGAATCCCAAGTTTTTTTGAGAGAGAAAGCAATTTTTTATTGGCTATTTCTTGCGGTGGTACATTAAGATGACGCTGCAGCTCAAAGTAAAAATTGCCTTGTCCAAAAATAGAATTGAGTTTTTTTGCTCGTTCTTCACTAATTTCATCTTCTCCTTTTACTAGAGGTTCTGTAACAAATCCATTTACACAGGCAGAAAGACAGATAAGACCTTCATGATATTTTTCAAGTAGAGCAAGATCTATCCTTGGTTTGTAGTAATATCCTTCAAGCCAGGAAATTGAGACAATTTTCATCAGATTTTTATATCCTTTTTCATTTTCAGCTAGTAGGATCAGATGGTTATAATCTTTATCAACGCCTGCTTCTTTATCATGCAAATTTCTTTTGGCAACATACACTTCACATCCTATAATTGGTTTGATCCCTGCAGCATGGCATGCTTGATAAAACTTAATTGCACCATATAAATTCCCGTGATCAGTAATTGCCAAAGCTTTCATTCCTAAAGATTTGGCATAACTGACCATATCTTTCATTTTTTGAAGTCCATCAAGCAATGAATACTCGGAGTGATTGTGCAAGTGAACAAAATCAGTCATTATCTTGGTAATGGTTTTGATGTATCAATAGAAGCCATTGTTTCCGGATCATAAACAGCTACAGCATTTCGACCTGATCGTTTAACTGCATAAACAGCTTTATCAGACTGATTTCTTAATGTTTCTTCTTTCATATCTTGTCCTTTATTTAAAGCCATGCCAATACTTAATGTTAAATGATCGCTCTCAGGGTACTTATCTGTTGCTTTCAGTCTTAGACCTGTTGCCCTTGTTGTCAGCGCTACTGCATTTTGTACTGCTTTTGCTACATTTACTGCGTTTTCTTGATCGATATCAAAAAGTACAAGTGTAAATTCATCTCCTCCGCTTCGTACAAGAATATCATCTTCACGAATACTCGATTGAATTCCTTCTGCCACGGCTTTTAGTATTTTATTGCCAAAATCATGCCCCCAATCATCATTTACTTGTTTGAATCTATCAAGATCTATTGTCATATAGGCAATATTTCTTCCTGTATACGTTGCCTGCTCTACATTGAATGGAAGAATTTCTTTTGCATATTTTTGATTTCGCGTATTTGTAATTGAGTCAAGATAGCTGCCTTTTATTGTATTCTTTAATTCAAGATTTGCTATATAGACTTCTTGAGCATGTCTTACAGCAGCTGATGCTATTTTGTTATTTTCTGGATTTTCTAAATTTGCAAGAACACTTTCTATTCCAAGATCTTTAGATATCTTAATATTTTCTTCAATAACTAGTTCTATAAAGGCATCATCATTAATTAATGAATCTGAGAGTCTTTCAGCGTACCTAACAGAGTTTTGAGGATTGATAACTGCCTCAGCACGCAGTTTGAGGAGAAGACTACGTGTTTGTTCTATTGCTAGATCGCTTTCTCGTGTTCTCTCTTTTCTTTTCAAAGATTCTGGCAAAATATGAGAGAGTTCAGCTGTCTTAATTTGTGATGCAGTTTGTGTATTACGATCTTCCATATTATTTTTTCAATCTTTCCTCAAGCTTTTTTCTTACGATCTGTGCATCAATTTTACGTTTAATAGCACGCATTGTCATTCCAACTAAGAACATTATGACAGATTCTTTTCCAGATTTGTAGTCTTGAACGGCTTTTGGATTATCCATTAAGACTTTTTCAATAATTGATCGTAACTGTTCATCTGATACGGATTCAATTTTTGTGCTTTTCTCGATTTCTGCAATTAATCTTTCAGGTGAAATCTGTAAATAATCTATTTTTTTATTTATAATCCCATTTCCTATTTGTTTGGGAGTTATTCCTTTTTGAGATCCAATCCTTACTGCTTCTTCAAAATAATCAGCAAGAGCTTTCTCTCGTGTTAAGATCTCAGCATCATAGTAGGGTAGTGCAAATTGCTTGACAAATCGTGATATTTTTTCTTCCTGTAATTCTGGCACTTTCGATTTAAGATTGCTAATTTGATCCAAAGAATATCTAACAGGAGGGATATCAGGTTCTGGAAAATAGCGATAGTCATTGGCTTCTTCCTTTACTCTTTGAGAGAAAGTCACCCCTTTATCCTCATCCCATCCTCGAGTCTCTTGTAAGGGAGTATTGCCAGTTTCAAGAATTGCCTCTTGTCTTGATATCTCATAGTTTATAGCTTTTTCAACAAATCTAAATGAATTGATATTTTTTACCTCTACTTTATAAGAGGGAAGGGTATTCTGATCTATTTTTTTAAGTGAGATATTTGGTTCTAAGCGCATTTCACCTTTTTCCATATCTGCATTGGAAACTTCAAGATAACGAACAACTTGTCTGAGTTTTTGTAGATACTCAACAACTTCTTTTGCATCATTAAAATCTGGTTCAGTTACTATTTCAACTAGAGGTACCCCACTGCGGTTATAGTCAATAAAAGAAACTTTTTCTTTATGAATGCTACCAAGATTTTTATTTTTAGTTTCGAGATAACCATGTGTAAGTTTGGCAGTGTCTTCTTCCATATGAACGCGTCTTATGCCTATTTTTTTGCCATTCTTGAGAGTAATATGACCATTTGCTCCAAAAGGTAGATCATATTGGCTTATCTGAAATCCTTTTGGCAAATCAGGATAAAAATAATTTTTTCTATCAAATTTAGAAAAGGTATTAATCTCACAGTTGAGTGCATGGGCGATCATGATGCAGTATTCAATTGCTCGTCTGTTGGGAACAGGTAAAGCTCCTGGAAGACCAAGACAGACAGGACAAGTAAGAGTGTTGGGACTTTTACCAAAATAATCTGCGCTACATCCGCAAAACATCTTGCTTTTTGTATTTAGTTCTACATGGACTTCAAGACCGATAATAGGTAGATATTTACTCATAGTCTATTTTAGGTCTCTCCTTCCAATAAGGATGTGCTTGCTCAAAAAGATATCCTACTTGATAAAGCAAATCTTCTCTGAAATGCGGACCAAGTATCTGAAGACCAACAGGAAGAGAATACTTAGATTTATCTGAAATATTGATGAATCCAGCGGGCACAACAAGACCTGGAACACCAACAAGATTTGCATTAACTGTAAAAATGTCTGAAAGATACATGCTGAGAGGATTTTCTGTTTTTTCTCCAAATCTCCAAGGAGGGGTGGGGGAGGCAGGAGTCATGATCACATCTACCACTTTAAATGCTTCTTCAAAATCGCGGATAAGAAGAGTTCGTACTTTCATAGCCTTTTTGTAATAGGCATCATAATACCCAGCGGAAAGAACGAACGTACCAAGTATAATACGTCGTTTGGCTTCATCTCCAAAGTATGATCTATCATTTCCATACCTTATCCCATCATAACGAGCAAGATTGGATGAGACTTCCGCTGTTTGAATAATGTAATATACCTCAATAGCATAGGAAGTATGTGGAAGTGATATATCTATAAGCTCTGCTCCTTGTTCTTGATAAAAAAGAAGTGCTTTTTCTATGCATGCTTTTATCCTTGTATCAAGTCCCTTGACAAAGTATTCTTTAGGGACGCCAATTTTAAGTCCTTTTACTCCGGATTTAATTTTTTGCAGATAATCTGGAACTGGTATAGGGGGAGTGGTGGCATCCATTAAATCCTGACCCGAGCTCACACTAAGAAAAAGAGCATTATCTTCTATCGTCTTTGTAAAGTGACCTATGGAGTCAAGTGAGGAAGCCATTGCTATGACACCATATCTACTCACTCTCCCATAAGTTGGTTTTAGACCAACGACATTGCAAAAACTGGCTGGAAGTCTGATTGAACCTCCGGTATCTGTACCACTAGCTGCTAAAGCAAGATCAGCTGCCACTGCAACTGCTGATCCACTGCTTGATCCACCTGGAATATACTCAAGATTATAAGGGTTTTTAGTAGGTGCGAAATCTGAGTTTTCACCGCTTGAACCATGAGCCCATGCATCTAGATTTGTTTTACCTATTATAACTGCTCCTGCTTCTTTTAATCGTTTTACCACAGTACCATCGTATTGAGGAATATAATTATCAAGTACCTTGGAGGCTGCTGTAGTACGTATGCCTTTGGTGACAAAAAGATCTTTTAGAGCAAGAGGTATTCCTAGAAGAGGGGTAGATTCCCTTTTAGCAATTCTTTCGTCTGCTTTTTTGGCTGCTTTAAGAGCTTCATCTTCACAAACTGTTATAAAAGAATTAAGTTTACTATCTATTTTCTTAATTCTTGCAATATACGACTTTGTTAACTCAACGGATGAGATCTCTTTTCTATCCAGCATTTCGCGTGTTTTTTTAATTGTAAGATTTGTATAATTACTCATTTTCAAGAATACCTTTGACTACAAATAAACCATTCTGAGTTTTTTTAGCTCCGGATAAGGCATCTTCTTGCTTAAGAGATTTTTTCAATTCATCTTCTCTAAAAACATTTTCAAGCCCTGTTACTTGACTCGTCTCTGGGATATCTTCTGTATTTACTTCGTTTAGTCTTTCAATATAGTCAAGGACAGTTGAGAGTTGGGATGAAAATTTCTCTTTCTCTTCATCTGTGAGAGTTAGATTGGCTAGTTTTGCGATGTGGGAAATATTGATTTTCATGGGGGTATTATACTCCAATATTTAACTTTCTGACAATTGCAGAGTGAGCCTTCATCTCTAATTCGTCATCAAGTTTCTGTAAAGTAATGTCTTTTTGATATTTCCTTTTTAAGGCTTCTTTAAGAAGAAAGTCAGCAACATGAGGATTTTTGGGTAGCATTGGACCATGCAGATATGAACCAATTGAATTTTTATAAATTGCTCCTTCCAAACCATCAACACCGTTGTTGCCATATCCCTTTAGTACTTTTCCAAGAGGTTTTACTTTCTTGCCAAGATATGTTCTTCCACCATGATTTTCAAATCCAACTACAGTCATATTTTCTGGTAAAAATGAAGACTGAAAAACTATATTTCCTATAAGGCGAGGCATGTTAATGCCGGGATTTTCTGTGTAGATATCTAGAATTCCTATTCCTTCAATGAGAGTACCATCAGCTTCTTTATAATATTTGCCCAGAAATTGATATGCTCCACAAATATAAAGACCTGGAACAAAGTTTTCAATCATCTCTTTAAGCATTTCTGCCTTTCCTTTACTAAAATCTTCTGAGACGATTTTTTGTTGCCTATCTTGAGCTCCTCCCATAAATATCAGATCAGCTTTTGCAAGATCTCTTGCAGAAGATCCTACTGAGAGAGTAAGAATTTTTGTATCAATACCTCGCCAATTCGCGCGTTTTTGAAGAACTATTATGTTGCCACGATCTCCATACGTACTCATAAGATCAGGATACAACCATCCAATTGTTAGATGCATTTTTTTCATAGAATTTTTTTCCCTGTTAGTATCTTTCTTATTTCAAGCATGGCTGTGTATGTTGGGAGAATAAAAAGGGTTTCATTGCTTTTTGTTCCATCAAGAGCAGCATTAATCGCAGTGGGAAGGCTCTCTATAACGGTAAATGATTTTTGAGGAAAATCGGCATACTTAATGCGCAGACCCAAATCCCAAGCACGATCACCAGAGAGAAATAAATAAGAATGAGTATTATTAAGAAGTTCTATATCTGTATCCCAAATCCAAGAGACATCATGACCGTCTGCAATTCTATCATTGAGAGCCAGAAGTAATATTCTGGGATTTTTATCAAGTATTGTTTTGAGTGCTTGATTAAATCCAGATGGATTTTTTGCGAGAATTATATGAACACGCTTGTTATTAATAGTCAAGGTTTCTTGCCTTCCGAAAACAGGTTTGAATGTAGTTAGTGCATTGTTTATTGTACTATCCCGTACACCAAGTGTTTTGGCAACGAGGACTGCAGCGTGTGTATTATATTTGTTGTAAAGACCAGAAAGAGGGTAGTAGTGTGCTTTTGTAAAAACGTCTGTACTATGTTTATAATGACAATGCAGGCAATTCCAAATCCCCATGTGTGAGTAAAAGACTCGAGAATATTGAAGCTTTTTCCCGCAGTTGGGACAATAGGATGAATCTGACGCATGTTCCACAGACTTTTCTTGTGCATCGTCTGGATCTGCACCAAAAAAATATACGCGGTGTTTAGAATCTTTTGCAAGATAGGCGACTTGAGGATCATCTGCATTGAGAAAAAGATCAACTTTAGGCAAAGAATCAAGGGTTTTTTTCCATTTTAGTGCAATTGTATTAACTTCTCCGTATCTATCAAGTTGATCCCGAAAAAGATTAAGTATGATTACTTTATTAGGAGTAAGTAGATCTGCAACAGCAGAAAATGCGTTTTCATCAACTTCAAGGATTACAACATCTGCTCTTAAATTGCCAAGAACTGATGAGTTAAGGAGGAATACTGATGCTATGCCACTTAAGAGATTCGCTCCAGATGCATTCAAAATTACCCTTTTCTCTGCGGATGTTAGTATATGCTGCAAAAGGCTAGTTGTAGTGGTTTTTCCATTTGTTCCTATAACAAATATAATATTGAGATTCGATTTCTTTTTGAGATCATTGATAAAATGAGGGTTAAATTTAAGAGCAATGTGGCCAGGCAATGTTGACCCATTACCTGCATTAAATAATCTAATAATTTTAGAAAGAGTTTTTCCAAATAAAATAAGAAACGAATTTAACATATTAGAATTTTCTTTCTGATTATAACTAGATTTTATTCATAAATACATTTAAAGTAGAAAATATAGCTAAATTACATTTCTCTAAGTATTCTTATCCTTTCTTCAATTGGCGGATGTGTATTAAAAAGGGAAGAATACCAATATTTAATTTCTTTATTTTTAAAAGGGTTTACTATGAACAAGTGTGCTGTAGCATTATTAGCCTTTTTTAAAGGGATTTTATTGCGAGCTAATTTTTCAAGAGCATCAGCAAGACCATCCGGATATCTTGTTAAAAGCGCACCTGATGCATCAGCCAAAAATTCTCTCTTGCGAGATATAGCAAGCTGAAAAAGCGTTGCTGCTAAAGGAGAAATAAGGGCAAAAATTATACCAATCAGAATAAATAAGGCAGATCCTCCTCTATTCTTTCTTTCATCATGATACCAGAGATTTCTCATAAAAATGTCAGCGAGTATAGCAACAAAACCTACTAACACTGTAACAACAGCCATAAGCCTGATATCATAGTTTTTTATATGCGACAGCTCATGTGCTATAACTCCTTCAAGTTCAACCTTATTAAGAAGTTGAAGCAAGCCAGTGGTTACAGCGACTGCTGCATGATGAGGATCCCTCCCAGTTGCAAATGCATTAGGTGAGGGATCATTTATCAGATATATTTTGGGTGTTGGGAGACCTGCTCCTATGGAAAGATTTTCAACAATTCTAAAAAGCTGGGGATTATCTGAAAACTCAATTTTTTTTGCTCCTGTAATTGTTAAGATTGCTTGATCAGAAAAATAAAAACTTATAAGACTTGAGATGACAGCTATAAAGAATGCAACTCCCGCGTAAAAAAAACCATTATTAGCAAATGCTTTCCCATAAATAAATCCCAGAGTTGAGATAAATATAATAAACAACAACAGAATCATCCAGGTTTTTCTGACATTACTGGATATTACTGAATAAATATTCATAGAATAATTTTTATCAAAATTGCACTTTTACAGGCTTTTTTTCTTCTTCTCCAGCAGCAAAGAATTCTTCTGGTTGAAAATTAAAAATTTTTGCAATGATCACGTTAGGGAAAACAGCAATTTTCGTATTGTAATCTAGAACGTTTGAGTTATAAAACTGTCTTGAATAGGCAATTTTATTTTCAGTATCAGTTAATTCGTCTTGCAGTTTTCCAAAATTTTCATTTGCCTTGAGTGTAGGATAATTTTCAGCTACTGCAAAAAGTGACTTTAAAGTATCAGAGAGTATATTATTTGCTTCTGCTTTTTCATGAGTTGTTTTTGCTTGCATTAGACTTGATCTAGCTTTAGTAATATTTTCAAGAAGCTCTTTTTCATGCTTTGCATATCCTTTGACAGTTTCAATAAGATTTGGAATAAGATCAGTTCTTCTTTTTAACTGCACATCGATATGTGAGAGAGCTTCTTTAATACGAAGTTTTGACGCAAGCAAGCTGTTATAAATAAACCAGGTATAAAGAAGTATAACTCCCAGAATACCAGCGAAGATAACGTATAAATTCAAAGTCTCACCTCCCTTCCTCTGTCTAAAAATTTATTTTCTTTTATTTATTTAATTAAATCTTTTCTCAAATATTATTTTCTTAACCATAGAGATATATTATTATACTCCTGAGTGTTTATAATGTCATCTTTTGTGAGCCAGCCTCGTCTTGCAACAAATACACCATATTTAATTAAGTCCATCTGATCTTTTGAGTGACTATCCGTGTTGATTACAAATTTCACACCTTTTTCCTTGCCTCTTTTTACAAGAACATCTGGTAAATCAAGACGAAGAGGCCAACTATTTATCTCAAGAGCCTTATTATATTCCTTGCAAAATGCAAATATCTCATCCCATTCCAATTCATATCCTGGTCTTTGATTTAGTAGTCTTCCTGTTGGATGAGATAGAATTTTTGCTTTTGGATGACTCAAACCCTTTAATACACGTTTTGTCATCTCTAATTTACTCATTGAAAATCCACTATGTATGGAAACGAGAGTAGCATCAAGAATGTTTAGAGACTCATTGCTAATTGCAAGATCACCATTTGGCAAAATATCAGTTTCGAGCAATGAAAATATTCGAATATTTTTGTTACTCGATTTAATTTGTTCAATATATTTATTTCTTTTGATAAGGATCTCATATATTTCTTTTTGAGAATGTGCTGAAAGACTTGGATTATGTTCTGAAAATCCTATATACTCATACCCAAGTGCTAGTGCTTTTTCTATCATTTCTTCCATTGAATTCTGTCCCATGTCATGGCTAGGTTCTATTGGATAGTTGGAGTGAATATGGAAATCTCCTTTAATGTCGGAAAGCTCAACAAGAGTAGGCAAGGCGTGCTTACTAGCTAACTCTATCTCTCCTTGATCTTCTCTCAACTCAGGAGGAATCCAATCTAGACCAATAGCGTTATAAAACGCTTTTTCATCTGAGAAAGTTAAAAGCTTTTCTCCATTAATTTTTTTCTTGATCCCATATTCTGATAAAGATAATCCTTTACTCAAAGCAAACTCTCTTAGGTGGATATTGTGTTGTTTGCTGCCAGTAAAATGTTGTAGTAGAGAACCAAAGCTCTCAGGAGGTTGGACCATAAGATCGATGTGTTTGCCTCCTGAAACTAAAATTGATGCAGTTGCATCACCTTTCTCGAGGACTCGTTCTTTATATGGATATTTCACTAAGTAGTCTATTACCTTTTGTGGGTTGCGTGTAGCAACAGCAATATCTATATCCCCAATAGTATCTTTTTTTCTTCTTAAGCTTCCTAGAGGTTGTGCTTCGATTACATCTGGAGACTTTTTGAGATAGGATAGAATTTTTTCTGCAAGTTCAGTTGCGTAGGGAAGTACCATCCTTGCTGTTTTACTCGCTCCCATTTTATAATCCTCTATAGCCTCAATGATATCTTGTTGTGACTTCTCTCCAAATCCTTCAATTTGTGCAATTTTTCCCTCTCGTGCAAGCTTTTCAACATCATCAATAACTGTATCAGGATTGTTGAGTTTGAAGTACGATACTATTTTATATGCTTTTTTAGGTCCAAATGAAGGAATATTTAAAAGAGGAAAAACAGCAGGTGGTATATCCTTCATCAAATTGTCAAAATGCTTTACGTGACCTGTTTTGATTAGTTCTTTAAGATGTTCTTGAATAGATGGCCCAATACCTGGGAGATCAATAGCTTTACCTTCTTTTATAAGGTCTTGTATTTCGGTTGCGAAATGTTCTACTGCATCAGCTGCTTTTTCATAAGCAATGATCTTAAAACGGTATTGAACGTCGTCTTTGATAGCATACGCTGCAGCAACGTTTCTAAGAAGAGTAGCAATCTCAGAGTTTGTCATGAACTCAGTCTAGCACGATGATTGACTCTTCTGCAATTATCTGTTACGATACCTGACTAAATGAAGTATTCGGCGTATGGAAAAATATATAGCTTTAAGCTATAATCGTAACATACTGCTGGATCAATCTCTGCTCCATAGCTGGGGTGGTAGCTCAGTTGGTTAGAGCGTCTCCCTGTCACGGAGAAGGCCGCGGGTTCGAGTCCCGTCCATCCCGCAGGTTTACTTATTGTTATTGCAAATAAAAAATATATTTATTTTGCTTCCTGCCCGAATATTCTAGGCTATGGCAGAAAAAAAACAAATAAAGACGTCTGCTAAAGGAACAAATCGTAGTAGACGAACAACTTCCATAAAATCACGGAAAGTTACGAGAGTAAAATATCAGAATAGGCTTCTAGATTATTTTCGATTTAGTGAGTCATATACAAGCCTTGTGTTAGGCATTGTAGTTGTTATAGTTACGACAATTTTGATAATCTCAACTATCAAAGATAAAAATACTCCAAATTATCCAAGAAAAGAGACATCTTCTATTAGCACTAGCAAAGATGAAGAGATAGTAAGAGAACAATCTAAGGAAGAAATCACTTATATAGTCAAAGAAGGAGATAATTTATGGAGTATCGCTGAGAAAGAATACAATAATGGCTATAAATGGACACTAATTGCTCAAACAAATAAAATTCAAAATCCCGATGTTGTTGAAGTAGGAAAAAAACTTGTAATTCCATTAGAAAATCAGTCACAAGATGAACAAACAAATATTGATAATAATTCGGTCGCTCTCTCTTCTCAAGACCAAATTGAGTCATCAAAAGTACAGTCTGAAATAAAAAAGTATACTGTAAAGAGGGGAGATTATTTATGGGCTATTGCTAAGAAGGAGTATGGAAATGGATATAGGTGGGTTGATATTGCTCGAGCCAATAATTTAGCAAATCCAGATATTATACATTCTGGAAATGAATTAATTATTCCTAGTCCTTAAAATATTTTGTTTTTCAGGATAAAAAGTGATCTGATGTAATCTAATCGAATCTAGCATATCTATATAATTGCTTTCACCACTATTACTCGCATTTATAATTTCTGCTAAAATTAAGGGAGAAAAAATTAAACACTTTTTTCTAATGCGGTGGTAGTTCAGTGGTAGAATGCTTCCTTCCCAAGGAAGAGGTCGCCGGTTCAAATCCGGTCCACCGCTCCAATCATATATATTTTTAATAAAGGCATCAATTATCATATTCCATAAAATTTTAAACACCACATTTATTTTTACTTATGAACGAAGCAGAAAGGAATCCATTTATTCAAGAAGATGAGAAATTAATAAAACCTGCTATGTCATCCTGGCGTTTTAGAATAGCTATGAAGGCAAATGTGGAGTTGGTAACTGATATTGCAGAAGTAAAAGGATGGGAACACTTTTATGAACTTCCACACGATATTAATCCTGTAATAGCAACTACTCATCTTACAGACACAGATGTACAAATCACTGCACATGTATTTTCTAAAGTAGCAGATATCGCTATATCCAGCTTGGAAACAAATCAGAAAGATAAGTTTATAGGAAAATTGATCTCACTTGCAGGAAGGGAAAATTTTTTTGACATAGCCAATATCTTTGCAGATAATAAGGCAAGCTTTAGATTGGATGCTAAGAATTTTTTGGCAATGGTTCGTGCTGTTAATGAAAGCGGTAAAACGATGATTATTCCCTCTCATAGTCCTCACTATCCAGGATATGGTAATCGAGTCCTTCCAGATACTCCTGGTCTTGCTGCTCTTATTGTTGCTAATCTTACTGATAGGGTAATTTTACCAGTCGCAGTTGAGTTCCATACCGATGGTAAAGTGGGAATGGCAGATGATATTTTAGGTGCAGCAATCAAAAGAGCAAAAGGCAACGTTCCTAAATCAACTTTACATATAGCAGAACCTCTTATTCTTGATAATGGAGGTATCCCGGAGGAGTGCATAACTACAAAAGATGAAGTTTTAGAAGCTTTACAAGTTTTCAATTTAAAAACAAGAAACACTATGACTACACAAGAAAGATATCAAGCTTTAGAAATTCTTAGAAAACTTCAGAAACAAGGAGAGATTGTAATGTTGGCACAAGCCGCTGAATTACCGAAAGAGCGCAGGGGTATATGGCATGAGCGTTTATCGAAATATCCTAAAAATACTAGTTGACGAGTGAATTTTTTATCTTTTAATATTAATCGTGCCCCGTAGTAAACTTGTTCATAACAAAATAAAATATATTTTTGTTTCCGGTGGAGTAATCTCTGGAATCGGAAAAGGATTAACTTCATCGTCTATAGCTCTTCTACTAAAGTCTGCAGGATATAAAGTAGCTCCAATAAAATTTGAGAATTACCTTAATATTGATGCGGGTACAATCAATCCTATAGAACATGGTGATCCCTTTCTTTGCGAGGATGGTACTGAGACCGATATGGATATTGGATCCTATGAAAAATTCCTAGATGATGATATGGGTAAAGATAACTTTGTTACTATGGGAAGAATCTATCAAACTGTTATCGAGCGGGAGCGACGATTTGAATATAATGGAGAAGACGTTGAAGCAATACCTCACATAACGGATGAAATTATTGCAAAAATACAAAATCTGGGAAAGAAGAAAAAAGCAGATATTGTTCTTATAGAACTAGGTGGTACTGCCGGAGAGTATCAAAATATTCTCTACTACGAGGCATCACGCATCCTAACACTTAAAAATCCTGGAGATGTTATTCATATTCATGTCAGTTATGTGCCCACACCTCCTCATTTAGGCGAGCCAAAGACCAAACCAACACAGTTATCTGTTAGAACTCTAAACTCCATGGGAATTCAGCCTGATTTTATCATTGCTCGTTCTGAAAAATATCTAGATAAAAGAAGAAGAGATAGATTTGCACTCTTTTGTAACATGCATCCTGAAGATATTATTTCTAATCCCGATCTTTCAACAATTTATGACATTCCACTAATGCTTCACAAGCAAGATCTTGATAGGAAAATTCTTCAAAAACTTGGCCTTCATATTAAAAAACCAAAGTTAAAGAAATGGGAAGAATTTGTAGCCAAAGTAAAGGCTCCAAAGAAAAAATCAGTTGAGATAGCAATTGTTGGTAAATATTTTGCAGCCGGAGATTATCAGCTAAAGGATTCTTATGCAGCACTTTTTGATGCACTAGATCATGCAAGTGTTCACGAAGATGTGGCAGTGACTACACGTTGGGTGGATGCTGAAAAAGTAACTGAAGATAACGTAGAAAGTGTAATTGGGTACCCACATGGCATAATCGTACCTATAGGTTGGGGTGAAAGAGGAGCAGAAGGGATGATTACTGCAGCTAACTACGCTAGAGTAGCAAAAATCCCTTATCTTGGACTGTGTTATGGGATGCAGTTGGCAGTTGTTGCATTTGCCCGGAATGTTTTGAAATTAGATGGAGCAAATACAGAGGAAAATAATCCCAAAGCAAAGCATAAAGTAATACACTTCATACCAGCACAAAAAGAGCTTATACAGAAAAGAGCGTATGGTGGAACAATGAGACTAGGAGGATGGGAGGCGATCGTTAAGAAAGGGACATTAGCTTACGAACTTTATGATAAATATGATGGATTTATAAATAAAACAAAAGGGATTGCTAGTGAAAGGCATCGTCACAGATATGAATTTAACGATAAGTATGCAAAAGAGTTTGAAAAAAATGGATTTATAATTAGTGCACGTTCTGTTAATGAGAATCTCGTTGAAATTGTTGAGTTACCAAGAGAAATTCATCCTTTTTATTTAGGCACACAAGGACATCCAGAATATAAGAGCCGTCCACTTCGTCCACATCCTATCTTTTTAGGCTTTATACAAGCAACAGTTGTTCAAAGCTTGCAGAAGAGAAATAATAGTTAACAATCAATTAATTTATCTTAAAACTTAAGTATTTTTTCTTTTATGTTGAAATAAAAGTCTTTTTTGAGTATAATTGTTTTATGATTCAAACTATAAATTTTGCTCCAGGTGATGTTGTAAGAGTTTATCAGAAAGTTAAAGAAGGGGATAAAACTCGTATTCAGGTTTTTCAAGGTACTGTTACTCAAATTCGTGGACGTTCGGAAAATAAAAGTTTTACAGTCAAAAAGACAGTTCAAGGTGTTGATGTTGAAAGGATTTGGCAGATTAACTCACCTGCTATTGAAAAAGTTGAAGTAAAAGAACATCCCAAAAAGAAAGTAAGAAGAGCTCGTTTGACCTACCTCTAGGATTAAATTAAGTAGTTAAAATTTATCCATCTCGCTTAATATATTTTTTTTCCTCTTTACTTATTTTAAACTGATAATATGCGTTTCACTAAGCAAGAAGAAGGTAAGAGGGGAGAAGACTATGCAATACTTTATCTACAAAAGCATGGCTATAAAATAATTGAGCGCAATTTTCGAACAAGAAATGGAGAGATTGATATTGTTGCCGTAGATAAAACTGAGCGACCATTTGTGTTGGCATTTATAGAGGTAAAGACTAGGTTTTCTACGCAATTTGGTAAGCCGATTGAATCAATAAACTATTTTAAGCTACAAGCCTTAAAAAGAACTGCACTTTTTTATGCTAACACCCATTCTAATTTGCCCTCTCAATTAAGAATTGATGCTGTTACAATAATATTTGATTACGCTAACAAAGTGAAAGAAGTCAATTTAATTAAAAATATAAGCTAATTCTTGCACTGTGCTTACAGTCATGATATTCTTCGCACTATGGATCAGAAAAAAGTAAAGATTGTTGCAACTATTGGTCCCTCTAGTAATTCTTATCGGATTCTACTTGAAATGGCAAAAGCAGGTGTTGATGTGTATAGGATAAATCTTTCTCATCAACTTCAGGATGAAATAGTTGAGCTTATCAATACCATGCGACGTGTTGAAGAAGAAATAGGAAGGCCCCTTGCGATTATGGGAGATCTTGCTGGACCCAAGATTCGAATTGGCAAAGTAGTACCAAATTTAATCCTTAAAAATAATCAACAAATCTTAATAACAAAAAAAACAGTTGTAGGAAATTCTAAAGCTATTTCTATAAACTACCCAACAATTATTCCTCAATTGAAAAAAAATGCAGAAATTTATATTGATGATGGAAAAATTCGTCTGGTTGTAGAAAAAGAAGGAAAAGATACAGCATTTGCACGGGTCATTGTGGGTGGTCAGCTCATATCCTACAAAGGATTTTATGCACAAGGACTTGTACTTGAAAATCATGGATTGACTAAGAAAGATAAAGAAGATATTCAACTTATGGCAGAGTTGGGAGTTGATGCTCTGGCAATTTCATTTGTTCAAACAGAAAAAGACGTTGAAGCTGTCAGAAAACTTCTTCCCAAAGACTCAGCAATCATGTTAATAGCAAAAATAGAAACCTCAAAAGCAATTGAACATATCGAAAAAATTTTGTCTGTCTCTGATGGAATAATGGTAGCACGAGGAGATTTAGGGCTTGCTGTACCAATGTCTAGAGTCCCCCATCTTCAAAAACGCCTTATAAAGCTTGCACTACAGCGAGTAAAGCCAGTAATTACCGCAACTCAAATGCTTGAGTCGATGACTACAAATCCTCTTCCAACAAGAGCAGAAGTTACTGATGTTGCCAATGCTATTTTAGATGGAACAGATGCTCTGATGTTATCTGGAGAAACAGCAATGGGAAAATTTCCTGTTGAAACAGTAAAAATGATGTCTCAAATTATCAGCGATTCACTTCCACATATCGAAAGAAGACAGTTTGATGATGAACATACTTTAGGAGGTGCCTTGAGCTCAAATATTGGAAGGATAGCAGATCAACTAGATGCAAAACTAGTGGTAGTATTTACTCACACTGGACGTGCGGCTCATAGGGTAGCCCGTCATCGGTATCCCCAAGCAATATTGGCATTATGCCCACTACAATCGAGAATTCGCTGGATGTGCTTTTCATGGGGAGTGTCACCTTTTCTTATCCGACCAACACAAGGATTTATGGATATGCGGGAACAAGCTCGAAATATAGCAACTAAAAATCCAGTTGTTAAATTAAAAAAGGGAGATCCATTTCTTATTGTTGCGGGTATGCCATTTGGACAAAGCGGTACAACTAACATGATTTTTATTGATAGAGTATAGCTCTAGTTTTGAAATTTTTCTTAGTCTGAGAAATTAATAAGTCTATTTTCCTTGTAACATTCTAATTTGGTCACGCAGAATCATTGCTGTTTCAAAGTCTAATCTTTCCGCAGAATCTCTCATTTCTTTTCTAAGTTTTTTAATAAGATTCTCTTTTTCATCTGGCAATAATACATCTTTTTTACTCATTTGGATGAGAAAATCTATTGATAATCTTTGATTTTTTGTTTGTTCCTCTGTAACGTCATGTTCGATAAGTTTTGCTCGTACGGCTTTTTCAACCGTTTTTGGAGTAATATTATGTTTCTTGTTGTATTCCAGCTGAATTGCTCTCCTTCTCTCAACTTCAGAAATTGCTTGTTTCATTGCATGAGTCATGTTATCAGCGTAAAGTATGACCTCGGAATCAACATTGCGTGCAGCACGGCCCATCGTTTGAATCAAAGAAGTTTTGCTTCTAAGGAAGCCTTCTTTATCAGCATCAAGTATGGCAACTAAAGTAACTTCAGGAAGATCAATTCCTTCTCTCAGCAAATTTATTCCAATTAAAACATCTACATCTCCAAGTCGTAGTTGATCCAATATATCCTGTCTATCGAGAGTTTCTATATCGGAATGTAGGTAAGTTACTTTTACTCCCTGTTCTTCAAGATATGATGATAACTCTTCAGCCATACGTTTTGTAAGAGTCGTAATCAATACTCTCTGTTTTTTATCAATTCTTTTTTTTATTTCTTCCATTAGATCTTTTATTTGTCCTTGAGTTGGTTTTACAGTAATTTTGGGATCAACAATACCTGTAGGACGAATTAATTGTTCTGTTACCCCGTCTTCTTCTTTTGCAAGAGAGAGTTCATATTCATCAGGAGTTGCTGAGACATAGATTGCTTGTTTTACTCTCCTCATGAACTCGTCAAACTTTAAGGGTCTATTATCAAGCGCAGAAGGTAAACGAAATCCGTAATCAATAAGAACTTCCTTTCGTGCTTTATCTCCATTGTACATTCCTCGAATCTGAGGAAGTGTAATGTGAGATTCATCAACAATCAGGAGCCAATCTTTTCCTTTATGATCAAAATAATCAATGAGTGTATAGGGCGGGTCACCCGGGTTTCGTCCATCAAAATATACAGAATAGTTTTCAATTCCATTTACATAGCCTACTTCTCTAATCATTTCAAGATCAAAATTAGTTCTCTGTATAAGCCGTTGTGCTTCAAGAATCTTTCCTCTTGACTTAAGGTAGGATACGTGTTTTTCAAGATCTGAGCGAATTTTAACAAAAGCATTGTCATATGTTTTAGGATCTGTCATATAATGCTTAGCAGGATAGATCACAGTCTTTTTCATACTTTCAATAGTTTCTCCTGTAAGAGGATCAAATTTTCTGATCTCGTTAATTTTGTCCATCCATAATTCTATTCTCAGTCCACTGTCCATATATGCTGGAAAAACTTCAATTGTTCCTCCTCTGACGCGAAATGATCCACGTTTGAACTCATAATCATTTCTTTCATATTGAAGGTCTGCAAGACGAAGAAGAATATCTCTTTGAGTTGTTTTCATCCCTACTGCAAGTTCATGAACAAATTTTCCGTATTCAACTGGTGATCCAATATTGTAAATACAGGAAACTGAGGCAACAACTATAACATCATCTCTTGTAAGTAAATTTGTAGTTGCAGAAAGTCTGAGTTTATCTATCTCTTCATTGATTTCTGCTTCTTTTTCAATATATGTATCTGTTTGTGGAACGTATGCCTCTGGCTGATAATAATCATAATAAGAAACAAAATAAGAAACGGCATTATTAGGAAAGAAATCGCGAAATTCTTGATATAACTGCGCAGCAAGAGTTTTGTTGTGAGAAATGACAAGGGTTGGTTTTTGTACTTTATTTATAACATTTGCGATGGTAAATGTTTTTCCACTCCCCGTCACACCAAGTAAAACTTGATTACGCTTTCCATCCATTATTCCACGAGAAAGTTTTTCAATAGCTTGTGGTTGATCACCGGTAGGTTTAAACTGTGAAACAAGTTGGAAATTCATGGCTGTATTGTATCATAGAGTAGTTATTCAAATGAATTAGTAAGCACATTTACAAATAAAAAAATTTGATTTTATGTTTAGATTTTATAATTTGAAATCTTTTGTTACACTTCGTCTTATTGACAAAAATACACGAATAATCGTATATTTTTTACAGACATAAACATTAATAAAGACGTTTGTGCTTTAACTCTTATGCCCGGAGTATTATATAGAAAAGAAAGAGAATTACTAACATACTTAGCGCAATTCCAACAAAAACATGGATATTCACCTACTCTCAGAGAAATGGCTGATGCAACAGGACATCGAAGTGTTTCTACAATCCATGCAATTATTCGTAATTTAGTAGACAAAGGATATATTCAAAAAGTTGATGGTAACTCTCGTATTTTAAAGATTTTGGATGAGAGTATCATTCCTACGATGTCAGGAATTCAACCATCAGTGGAGCTTCCTTTAATGGGCTACATAGCAGCAGGGAAACCGCTTGAGCCTCATACTGACCCTAATGCCACATTTCAAGTTTCAGCGTCAATGATGTCAGGGCGTAAAACATCTTATGTTTTACAGGTAAAAGGAGATTCCATGATAGAAGATGGCATATTGGATGGAGATTATGTAGTGATCGAAAAAGTGAATGATGCTCAGAATGGAGAGATTGTAGTTGCTCTGGTTGATGATAATTTAGCAACACTCAAGAGATTTTATAGAGAAAATGGAAGAGTTGTTCTCAAACCTGCAAATTCCAAGATGGAGCCCATATATCCATCTACTTTACGCATCCAAGGTAGAGTAGTCGGACTTGTGAGACGTTATACATAAGTATTTTCTATTTTTTTAAATCCCCATGATACAATACTGTCATGGGAACACTTTATATTGTCTCAACTCCTATCGGTAATTTAGAAGACATTACGATTCGTGCAATTAAAACACTTTTTCTTGTTGATGGTATTGCATGTGAAGACACACGAAAAACTGGCATTCTTTTGCAAGAACTACAAAAACGTTACTATTATGTTGCTAAGCCCAGGGAAAATGGAAGATATCAAAGACTTATCTCCTATTACGAAGAGAATGAAATAAGGAGAATACCAGAGATAATTACAGGGCTTAAAAATGGGTTAAATATTGCTTTAGTGTCAGATGCGGGAACACCACTTATATCAGATCCAGGATTTCGACTTGTCAGAGAGTGTATAAAAGAAGGAATTAAAGTGATATCAGTACCGGGTGCGTCATCTATTTTGGCTGCTCTTACAAGTTCAGGTCTTCCCACTGATAAATTTCTTTTTCTTGGCTATCCACCACGCAAAGAAGGAAATCGAATTAAATTTTTTAATAATGTTAAAAAAACACAAGAAGCATTAACATCAACGATCATTCTTTTTGAATCGCCTCATAGACTTCTTAAAACCCTTCAAGAGTTGCAATCAGTCTTTACAGATATACCAATTGTCATCGCACGTGAGCTAACAAAAATACATGAAGAGGTAAGATTTGAACGAATAAGCGAAGCTATTGTTCATTTCAGCACACATTCCCCTAAAGGAGAGTTTGTTTTGCTTTTCAATACAGGTTTAGTATTATAAATTTATATGAATGAAAACGAAGATCTTAAGCGTGAAATAGAAGTAATAAAAAAATACCATAAAAGTATTGAATTGGAGAGGTTATGGGAAGTAAGCTTGACAAAAAGGATCACTCATTTCATTCTTGCTTATAGCATTATCTCATTTCTCTTCGTTATCATTGGAATTGATAGACCTCTTGTCAAAGCTATTATCCCATCGCTCGTGTATTTTCTGGTATCTGCATCAATAGAAATTATTAAAAAGTGGTGGATAGAAAGCCAAAAGTAAATCAATATTCTTCAAGTGTTGAAGTATCACCGATAGGCTGTCCTAATTCTTTTGCTTTCAGAATTCGTCTCATAATTTTACCACTTTTTGTTTTAGGTAATTTATCTATGAACTCTATTTCGCGTGGATATGCGTGACCAGCTAAGTGCTGCTTCACATGTTCTTGAAGTTTCAACTTTAGTTCTTCGGTTGGTTCAACTCCCGGCTTGAGAACGACAAATGCCTTGATAATCTCACCTCTTATTGGATCTGGTTTGCCTATTACTCCAGCTTCAACTACACCTTCATATCCAACAAGAACACTTTCAACTTCAAAGGGACCAACTCTTTCTCCCGATGTTTTGATAACATCATCTGCTCGACCGATAAACCAAAAATATCCATCCTTATCTTTTCGAGCTCTATCACCTGATATATACCAACCATTCTTAAAGTAAGAATTATATTTTTCTTGATTTTGCCAAACTGTTCGCATCATTGATGGCCAAGGAGGACGAATGGCTAAATTGCCTTCTTCTCCTTCGGGTACTATATTACCTTCATCATCTACAATTTCAGCCACGATCCAAGGTAAAGGTTTTCCCATAGAACCTACCTTCAGAGGAAGATCAGGGGTATTGGCGATCATAATCGATCCTGTTTCTGTTTGCCACCAGGTATCATGAAAATATTTTCCTCCAAATACGGATTTACTCCAAAGGATTGGTTCGGGATTAAGCGGTTCTCCAACGGATGCTAGGTAACGAAGTGAGGATAAACTGTAATTTTTTAATATTTCGCTACCTTCTGCCATTAGCATACGAATCGCGGTTGGAGCAGTATACCAGACAGTAATTTTATATTTATCAATAAATGAATACCACTTCTTAGGGTCAAATTTACCATTGTGAACGAAGGTTGTCACTCCAATTGAAAGATTAGTAAGAATGCCATAGACAATTCCAGTTATCCATCCGGGATCAGCAGTACACCAGTAAATATCATCTTCTTTTAAATCTAATACAAGTTTTGCACTTTCTAACTGTTGAATAAGGCCATAGTGAGCATGAACAATACCTTTTGGTTTACCTGTTGTTCCTGATGTATAGAGCATAAATGCATAATCTTCAGGCCTTGTGTGGTAAATTGAATAAATATCAGATGAAGAATTAATTTCTTTTTGGTATTCTTCACTATCTACAATAAAGACATGTTCTAAATCAGGAAGTTCCGAACGAATAGGATTAATTCTTTTTGCGAGTTCTTTTGTAGTAAATACTGCTTTAGCTTTAGAGTTTAAAAGACGATCCTTTAATGCTTCTGTACCGAATGCGGCAAACATTGTCCCAGCAATTGCTCCAGTTTTGATAATTCCTAAAAAATTGATATAAAGATCAGGTATTCGTGGCAGGAAAAGAAATACTCTATCTCCTTTGTTTATTACATAAGAACTTAAGAAATTAGCAACTTGATTGCTTTTCTTTATAAAATCACTATAGGTAAAGGTAGAGACTACGCCATCATCATCTTCAAAAATAAACGCAGTTTTGTCTCCATTTCCCAAGTCAAGATGTTTGTCTAATACAGAGTAGGCAATATTGAGATTTCCATCTGGAAACCATTCTAGATTGGCAGATTTTTCATCCCAGTTGTATGAGTTGTTCATAGTTTTACTTTATCATTTTTAAATCTAATTTATTGACGTTCTATCATTTTTAGTTGTTGATCAATCTGAAGAAGACGGTTATATTTTGCAACACGTTCTCCGCGTGCAGGTGCACCAAATTTCACATAATCTGCGGATGTTGCAACTGCGAAGTCAGCAATAAAATCATCATTTGTCTCCCCACTTCTATGAGAGACAACAATTTTCAATCCTGAATGTCGAGCTATCTCAACAACTGCAAGTGCTTCGATAACTGTTCCGATTTGATTGGGTTTTATGACAATACTATTGATGGATTTTTTATACAATGCCATTTGCAGTCTAAAAGGATTGGTTGCTGTCAGATCATCTCCGACAATTAGTGCATATTGGCTAATTCTAGGGAATACGTTTTCCCAACCCTCCCAATCATCTTCACTGAGAGGATCTTCTAGGTATAGGATGTGATACTTTTTTACAAGCTCTTCATACCATGATATAAGCTCAGATGAGCTAAGTGACATTGACCTGTCTTTGATTTTATAGTGCTGGTCAGCATAAAACGAGTTTGCTGCAGCATCTATTCCTAAAAACATATCATAACCAAGACGTAGATTTGTTTCTTCAATTGCTTGTACGATTAAAGAAATCGCATCCTCATTAGTATCAACAGTTGGGCTAAAGCCTCCTTCATCCCCAAGAAGTGTTGAAAAATTATTGCGTTTTAGAATATCTTTTACAGTTTGATACACACTAACACCTAAATGCAAAGAATCTGAGAAAGTTTTGAAAGTTGCAGGGATAATGAGAAATTCTTGCAGATCTAAGTTATTTGTTGTATGAAGCCCACCATTAATAACATTAAAAATAGGTGAGGGAATTTTAAGTTCCTGATTTTCTCTCTTTATAAAGTTGCGAAGATAAAGAAAAAGGGGAAGAATAGAACTTTTTGCTGCTGCTTTAGCTACTGCCATAGAGACTGGAAGAGTTGCATTTGCACCCAACTTTGATTTCGTCTGAGTACCATCAAGATCAATAATTGTTCTATCTATTCTTTGCTGATCTAATGCTTCAAGACCTACAAGTGCAGGCGCAATAATTTCATGAATATTTTGCACTGCTTTAAGAACACCCAAACCCTTGAACCGTCGTATATCATTATCACGAAGCTCAAAAGCTTCATAAGTACTTTTAGATATTCCTGATGGTGAAGATGCAACTGCTGTTGAACCATCGGTAAGAATTACTCTTGCTTCAACAGTAGGATTTCCTCTGGCATCAATAATTTCACGAGCTAAGATTTGTTTGATTTTAGCCATAATTAGAAGAACCGATTAATGAAAAATTAAATAATTTTTTTAAGCATTTAATTATTAAATTATTTAGTAAATAATTTCTTTTCTGCTTCAGATACTGTTTTTCTTACTGAGTCAATTACATCTTCAGACACAGAGATACTTGTAATTCCCCATTGCACTAATTTTTCGACTAATGATGGATAGAGAGATGGGGCCTGACCACAAATTGAGGAGGTAATTTTATATTTATGACATGTTTTAATTACTTTTTCCAGTGCCCATAGGACTGCCTCATTCTGCTCATCGTAAATACTTGCAACTTCGCTGTTATCTCTATCTGTACCAAGAATAAGCATAGTAAGATCGTTTGATCCAATCGAAACTCCATCAATTCCAACTGCAATAAATTTATCAAGTAGGATAACATTTGCTGGAATCTCTACCATCATCCATAGTTTAAATGTGGGGGAGCGGTGAAGTCCGTTTTTTGAGAGAATTTTTTTTACTTGTATAAGCTCATTAACTGTTCTAGCAAAAGGAATCATAAGGGAAAGATTTTTTAATCCTTTTTTTTCACGGACTAATTTAATAGCTTCAAGTTCTAACTCAAAAACTTTTGGATCAGTGATATACCTGAAAGCACCCCTGTATCCCAACATAGGATTTGGTTCTATTGGTTCATATTCCTTACCTCCTAAAAGTCCTCTATATTCATTTGTCTTAAAATCAGATGCTCTATAAATAACTGGTCTTGGATTAAAAGCAGTGCAGAACTTTTCTAATGCCTCTGCTAGTGTATTAACAAAAACGTGCTTTTTACCATCATGTATAAGTTTTTTAGGATGAACCCCAATGTTAGCCATAATAAATTCTGCTCTCAAAAGACCTACGCCATCAACATTTTTTGCTGCAACTTTTTCAGCAACATCTGGTTGAGATAAATTGACATATATTTTGGTAACTGTTGTTATTTTGTTGCTTGGAACTACAGTTAAAGATTGATTGTGTACAAAAGACTTGACAATACCTCCTTTGTAAACTTCACCTTTTTCTCCATTCACAGTAACCACCATCCCAGTTTTGAGTATTGATGTTGCTTTCTCTGTTCCAACTACTGCAGGAATTCCTAGTTCCCGAGAAACAATTGCCGCATGAGACGTACGACCTCCTTTGTCGGTGATAATCGCTACTGCTTTTTTCATAGCAGGTACGTAATCAGGATTTGTTTGGGAAGCGACGAGCACATCTCCATTCTTAATCTTTTGTATATCATGAAGAGAATGGACCATTCGAACACTGCCAGAAGCTATCCCTGGAGAGGCGGGGGATCCTTGTAAAATGAGAGGTAAATTAATTGCTTTCTCTGAATCTGCTTTTTTTGTTGCTTTGATTGTAGTAATTGGCCGTGTCTGAACGATATAAATATTATCTTTTTCTATTGCCCATTCAATATCTTGAGGGAAGTAATAATGCTTTTCTAAATTTTTACCAAGCAATGCAAGATCAAGAATCTGATTATCACTCAGTTTTTGTTTGTCTTTCTCTTTTTTGTCTATTCTTACTTCTTTATTGTCACCTTTAATTTTTAGCAGTTTTTTTTCCTGACGAGAAATATGTTTTGTGAGTATTTTCATTTCATTTTTATCTACTTCATAGTGATCAGGAGTCACTACTCCTTGTACAATAAGTTCTCCTAAACCATAAATTGCCTCAATAACAATTTTAGATTTATCATTGGTGACTGGATCAATAGTAAACATAACTCCTGATTTCTCAGACTCTACCATTTTTTGGACAACTATCGCGATACCAACTCTAAAATGATCAAATCTTTGTTCATGTCTATAGAAAATTGCACGAGGTTCAAAAAGAGATGCCCAAGCATCTTTAACTTTTAAAATAAGTGATGTTTCCCCAGTTACATTAAGAAATGTTTCTTGTTGTCCAGCAAAGGATGCTCCAGGTAAATCTTCCGCTGTTGCACTGGAACGCACTGCAACCAGTGCATCAGAAAGAGGACCGCTGAGTATTCTGTAATTTTTTATAATCTCCCTTACTAGCTCATCAGATATTTCTGAAGACTTAATCAATTTTTGAATATGAGACGCAACCTGCAGGAGGGATTCTGATTTATTGAAGTTAATAGTTCCTAGGAGATGATTAATTTTGGTTGTAAGATTATTCTCACGTAAAAAATTAAAATAAGCAGCAGACGTTATGATAAATCCATCTGGGACGGGGAAGCCTGCCTGTGTTATCTCACCTAAGTTGGCTCCTTTCCCACCAACTAAGGCTATATCTTCTTTATCGACCTGTTTAAACCACAAAATTAAGTTAGAAGTGGGCATTAATTCAATTATGAGAATTTAGGGTGAAAATATCAAGTGCAGAGTTAACTTTCTTTAAGCTTTTGCTTAAACCAATCTACCCAAGGATTTACAGCTGGATTTTGGTCGTATCTTAAAGCTAAGTAAAGTGTTAGAAAACTTCCATATACAAGAGTTTCTAAAAAATCATCATATACTGTTTGACCAGATGTCAAAAATCCATTGAGTTGATGTTTGTTTTGTTCGATGACATCCATTGTCAACTCGATTCTTTTTTTAATCTTAGGACTATAGTTAGGAGAATTCAAGATGAGAAAATGAAGATTATGGTGTGAGGGGAACTGTAATCCTTCCATTAAATGATGATTGAGATCTGGAATAAGATAATAAGCAGAGAAGGTTTTACTAGTTTCATTAAATTGATTTCGCAAAATCTGAGCATTACCTGAAAGATGTTCAGCAGAAAAAATAATAGGGATTTTTCCTTCAAAAAATTCAAAATCATTTAAAGCTTGTTTTTTGATCTCGGGAAGTTTTCCTTCTAATCGTACAATTGCGTTAGTAATCTCCTTTTCTTCAAGAGTAATAATACTAGCTTTATTTAACAGTCCCAAGAGTCCAAGGATAGTGTAACCATTGCCTAATCTGGGAACACCTGATGGATTAAACCTACCATCAAAAATATATGCGGGAAGATTATGAGTAGTAGCAAAATGTGCAAGCTGTCCGCCTTTGGTCAATACCAACATTTTTGCGCCCTTTCCCTTTGCTTCATCAGCACAAGAGAGTACTTCCTCAGTTGTTCCAGAGTAAGATGTAAGGATGACAAGAGTATCTTCACCCACATATGCTGGCAAATGATAATCTGAAATAATCTCAATAGGATAGAGGAGTTCAAGTCCAAGTAGTGCTTTTACAACGAGCGCACCATATATTGATGCTCCCATTCCACAAAAAACTATGTTCTTAATTGATGAGGTATCTAAATTAAATTTGAGTGCATTAACTTCTTCCCAGGCAACTTTACATTGTCTAACTAGAAGCTCAGTAGATTCTACTGTATTTTGAGGATCAATTTTCTTTATTGCTTCTTGATCGAGTACGTTCTGCATAGGACCTAATTAAAACAGCAAATTATATTGTAAAGATTAGTTTTCTTTCTCTCCCCGCTCTAGTTTACGCTGTTGGGGAGTTTCGTCAGGACGATTATAGTCATCCTCCAAACGATATGTAGTTCCAACTTCTGGTGTTGATACTTCGACAATATCGCAATCTGTTACGCCAATAAGTCTATGGCGTTGCCCTATCGAACAGGTGTAGCCAACACCTGGTTTCAAAATAGTCTCAACTAAATCTCCTTCATCATTATCCCAGAGTACTTTTGCTTGTCCATTTAGTAAAAACCAGCTTTCTTGCTTAGTATCATGTACCTGCAGAGAAAGACGTGCACCTTTATTTATATGGAGTATCTTTCCCATGTAGGGAAGTGTATTAGGTGTCCAGTGGATCTCGTAACCCCATGGTTTATCTATTTTACGAGAAAATGGTTCAGTGCTAAAGGATGATTTTTTAAATTGTTTGTAATCTAACATTTAGAATTAGAATAACTCTACTTTATCATTATCTATAAGATATCGCAAGATCATCTTTTTTAAAAATATATTTTGTCTCGTAAATATAATTACTATTGAGTGAGTCTAATAAAATTTACCTCAAACACTTTATAAGATTAGAGACTTAATTCTTGAAAATAGTTCCTTATGTGCACTCACAAGTATCCGGCGATTACCAGTGTCTATATATTCAGTTATCAATCCAGCTTCGCGAAAAAGAATAATTCGAGGAATTTGATCAACAAGTTTTGTTTTTTGATTAAGAACAATATATCCATCTATTGCTCCTGTTAAAAGATAAGGAGGAAATGCTCCGCCTGAAATACGTAATCTGTAAACATTATTAAATAAAGCTGTAAGTATTTTGCAATTCTCATCTGAGTATATATCTTTACCGCCAAGATCTATATCAATAATTGCTTGGCTGATATCACGCTGTTTAGTAACGTACGAAGACAATTGTTTTCCATTTAGTGATACACCATTTCCATAACTTGCTGAAAAGAGTTGATCTGAAATTGGATGATAAATATGTCCAAGAATAGGATTATCTTTATACAAAAGTGCAACTTGAACAAAAAACATAGGCAGTTGAAATGCAAAATTTTTTGATCCATCTAGTGGATCTATAATCCAATTATATTCTGATCTCTTATCAGATTCGCCTTCTTCTACAATAAATCCTGCATGTGGAAAAAGAGTATTCAATGCATCACGAAGAAAATTTTCCGACTCCAGATCAACTTTTGTAAAAAGATCACGTGTATCTTTGTACGATACTTCAATTACTTTACCCCAAGAATCATAAATTCTTTTACCTGCTTTTCTTACAAATTCAGCAGACTGCAATTCTAATTGTTTGAGTTCAGATGAAGATATCACGGTAATTTACTGAAATACATCAACTTTTATAGTTGAAAGAATTTCATCAAATTTTTGTGCAATAGCTTTTTCAATTGCTTCTGCTTCCTTATCAAGCTGTTCTTTTGTCTTATTTTTAAGACTACCCTTAACAGCAGTATAATACTTCATCTTAGGTTCCGTACCAGATGGCCGCACATGAACAACTGTACGCTCATCTTCGCTAAAGAAAAAAGAAAGCATGTCTCCTTTATCCCAATTACGCTTTTCAATCAATTCATTTGTTTGTCCATCTCTTAACTCTCCAGTAAGTCTATCAAGAACTTTTATGACTTTCTTACCTGCAATTTCTTTGGGAAGATCTTCACGTAATTTTTTCATAGCCAAGTTCATTTGATCAAAAGCACCAAATCCTTCAATAAGTTTGTAATATAATCTTTCTGCATAATAACCATACTTTTGATATATAGATTCCAAAAGTTCTATGGGAGTGATTGAATTGTCTTTGCAGTAGGCTGCCATTTCAGCTGCTATAATAGCGGGCGTCTCAGCCCCTTTATCTCTGTAAGCAGTCCCGAAAAGATAGCCAACACTTTCCTCAGCAGCAAAAATAAACTTTTTGTCTTTAGGAAGATTTTCAATTCTGTCACCAATAAATTTGAATCCCACTAGCAAATCTCCTATAACCTCCACACCAAAACTCTCTGCAATATCTCTAAAAAGATCAGTAGTCACAGAGGTTTTAATCATCACAGCTTTTTCCGGTAGAAGACCCTTTCTCTTGAGCGTGTCAAGAATAAAATACGCCATCAAAACTGCGCCTTGATTTCCGTTAAGAGGTGTCCATGTACCGTTGTTATCTGGAACTGCTATTCCTAATCTATCTGCATCAGGATCAGAAACTAAAACGATATCTGCATTTTCTTTTTCAGCAAGTTTAATTGCTTGATTATAAACTTTGGGAAATTCTGGGTTTGGGAATTGACCATCCACATTTGGGAAGTCACCATCTAGACTCATCTGCTCTTCAACAAGTCTTATGTCTTTAAAGCCCAATTCTCTCAGAACAGGAAGAACCGATTGAGAACCCACTCCGTGAAGAGGAGAATAAACTATTTTTACATTTCTTCCGCCATAAATAGATGCAGTTTTTGCAGCAGTGGCAAAAGCTTTATCCACCTGTTCGCTAATAGTTTTTATAAGTCCTTGAGAAACTGCTTCTTCAAAATCCATTTTTTTGATCTTTGTAACAGAGTTAAATTCTTTTTCAATAAGTCTGCCAGTATCAGGCAATACTTGGACTCCATGCTCATCATAAACTTTGTAACCATTGTACTGGGGAGGATTATGACTAGCAGTAATGACTATGCCACCAACACAACCTAAATATCTAACAGCAAAGGATAATTCAGGAGTAGCACGATAGTAATTGAATATATGAACAGGGATACCATTTGCTGCAAGAACCCGTGCGGTTTGTTTAGCAAACTCCTCAGAATTGTGCCTGCTATCATAAGCCAGAGCAACACCTTTGTTAATCATGTTTTTTTTGTGCTTTAAGAGATACTGCGAATATGCTTGTGATGCCCATCTAATCATGTAGTTATTGATGCGATTGGTGCCAATATCCATTACTCCCCTAATACCTCCAGTTCCAAATACTAAAACACGATAAAATTTATCCATGAGTTGTTCCCATTTGCGTTCCTCAATTTCGCTAATTATTTGAGGAACAAATTCTTTGAACTCATCTTCTGTTAGCCATTTGATTATTTCATTATAGGAAGTGGTATTAAGTTTTTTTTCTTGAAGTGCTTGCTGGAGAAGTTTAAGAATCTTCTGATCCATACTGGAGAATACATCGTATATTACATCTCTAAAAGTAGGATGTCAATGGTTGTGTCTAGTGTAACTGGAAGAGTTCCAGTTTTATGTTGATAATCTATTTTATAAAGTTTTTTATGAAGAAATAGAAGCTGATCTTCTGAAAATAGTTTGGCTTGTTTTTGATATTTACTTATTTGCCAAGGAGCAAGTCGCTTGACTTCCTCAATAGATTCTCCTTTGGAATTGATAAGTGAAAGGAGAATCCGTACATGTCTTACTAACATATAAAAAACCATTTCCGGTTCTATTGTTTCCAATGACTTATGATACAAGGTGATAAGCTTTTTATTGTTATTTGGACGAAGACTATCTAAGAAAAGAAAAAGAGTCTGAGGGATTTTGCATGTTTTGATCAGTGAATGCGGAAATAGAGAAAGGACTTTTTTATCAATCTCTTTTCCTTCCCAAAGGATAATATCTTTCTCTAGCGTATGTTCTTTAATAATATTAAATATCGGATCAGATGATTTTGTAAGCTTTCGTTTAGATAGGATTTGCTCAATAATGATAGCTTTATTTTCATCAAAAAGACCTTCACCATCTAATATTTGCACAAGCTCTGTAAGAGATACTTTTTCACCATCTATAGTTACAGAGTTAGGAAATTTTTTTTTAAACTCTAGAAGTAGATTGCGCGAAGTTGCTACATCATCACCATGAATAATCGTCAGCATAATGCCTTAATTATACTTTATTTTTTTCTTTATATTCTTTAAAAAGTTTTTTTACCATCCAATCTAAATTACTATGTCGAGTTCGATGGGGTAGAAGAGAGCCTGAAAAATTTTTAGGGATATGAAGAAGTTCATGAATAAGCACTTTTTTCTTCTCATCAGCATTTAGCCAGTCATAATGCTCTGATATAACTTCAATAACGTATGCTGGATTGATACCTAAAGCTTTCTGAAATATTTTGGGGAAACACCATGTCCTTGCATAAGCTTTTGCCTTTGATCCACGAGATCTATATACAAAAATCCTATCCGGTTTTAAGTGTGGCAAATCAATATAACGCAGTAATTCTACGATATCTTGTCTAACATCTTGTGCGTCTTCCCATTTCATATTAAGATTACAGCTTCATCATCCAGGCAAATGTTGTTTTTAAAACTTGTGATAGAGAAATTGAAGAATCTTTTTTTGGTGAAGTTTGGCTAAAATCAACTTCATATTTTGGTTTTTGTACTTCATCAGTTGACACACCCAGAACTTTTTTGACAAGCGTTGGTTCACCCTTTACTTTTTCTAGTTTTTTGATGAAATTATACTGTTCTGTTTCACCATTTTCTCTGATAAAGGAAAATTGTGAGAATGGACCTGACGCCCTGAGAATAAATGGAGCTATGGTTACAATGTCGGGGTCATTCCATGTTGTCTTAAATGCTTCTTGATAGTATTGTGCACGTGTAACATCATTTACTTCATAAGCAGACCATCCTGTCTCTGTAATAAAAATTGGAAGAGTTTTATTTGTAAATTGATTGATCAACTCTCGTTCATACCTAAAGCTACTAATACTCCTATTTGTTTGTACAGAGGGCGGTTGAGAAAATGCGGGATTTGGATAAGAATGACTAGCATATCCGTCAATTTGATTAAAAATCCCCGGCACAGCATCATTCATCATTCTGATAAATCTATATTGATCTATATACTCTGAACCTTGATTGGGAGCCGCATTATCAAAACCTCCTCCTATAATAAAAAAATCTTGATTAAGAGATTTAAAAACAGTAACAGCAAAACTAAGAATTTGAGCGTACTCGGAAGGATTTGCACTGCCACCCCACTCATCTCCTCTGTTGGGTTCGTTAAAAATGATGACGTACTTATTTTTTGTTGGCCAATCTAGCGAATTAAGAAAATTAGCAAAATCAATTACATCCTCATATCGAGGTTTGCGCCAAACACGAGTATTAAAATAATCGCCCTCTGTTGCCAATCGAATTATAGGAATAACATGTAACCTAGCAGCTTCATTCATAAAATGTTGCCATTTTTCAAGATCTTTATCTGCAGCTTGAAGAGGTATTACAACGTATCCCCAATCTCCACCATTTGCATTTATTAATTTTGCTGCCTCCTCTAACTCAGTGGTAAAAAGAATATGAATACCTATTTTGTTATTTGGTTTGCTTAGCGGATTTTCAATAGCAAACGTTGGTGAAGCAAAACCAAAAACTAAGATACTCAAAGCGAGTATAGATAAAACTTTTTTCATCGAGTATATTATAACAGCTTAAAAATTACCCTTTATTACCTTTTCATAAAATGAGGAATTTTATAGATAAAAAATTAAAATTAGACAAGTCAACTGCATTGGTCTTGCAAGTAATGATAATTCTTTAATAGGTGACAAACTAATCAATCTGCTGCATACAATTCCTCTCGTAAAAAATCATTTTTCGAAAGAGCTGGTAAGCTAATTTCATAAAAACAATCTGCCAGATGACTACTAAGCATTCTTCCTTTTTCTATACCATTGTCTTCAGGTGTCCTAAACCAACGCGCAATCTCAATTTGCATTCCTACTACATGAGGAAGATCAGCTCTTAGCATTTTTTGCATGAGAGTGCGTTCAAGTTTTGCTCCCCAAATTTCTCCAGCTCTTGGAGTTTCTTGAGGAATGTACATACTGATACCTCTTTTTTGCATAAATTCTCCTATTTGATAATCAATATTGCTTTCTTTAACTGTTTTTCTGTTATCTGTTCCTGCAATAAGATCATATGTTCCAAAATCAGGCTGTCTTGTACAACCATGAAGATCAATGTAAATTAATCTCTTTTTGTATGGAGAAAGTCTAAGAGCATCAATTACAGTTTTTTCATAGAATTGTGTAATTTGAGGGGTCATCCTCTTACGATGAATCAGTTGGTTGATAAATATTGGCGTTTTTCCGTATCTTTCCGACATAAAATTGCATATTTCATAACCAATTTTTCGCACTGCAAGATCACGTTTGCCCTGAGAAATTTGATACGGTAGTTGAATCCCGTTAAGTTCATGATACTCTCCATCATGAGGAATTGTAACGATAAGAGGTAAGGAACCATCTCCTAGTATTTCAATAGTATTTTCTAGTATGGACTCTGGAAAAACGGGGAACTCTGTTTCTTTAAACTCTTTCATTTAAACAATTGTACGCAAGAGATTGTATAATTACAAGTTGCTATGGATAATTTTTGGCAACAATTACCAAAACCAATATTTGCATTAGCGCCGATGGAGGATGTCACAGATACTGTTTTTCGTCGTGTGATTATTAGTTGTGGACGTCCAGATGTTGTATTTACTGAATTCACGAACGTTGATAGCCTCTTTTCAAAAGGATCAGAGATTGTCGCTAAAAGACTTGTTTTTGCGAAGGAGGAAATGCCTATAGTTGCCCAAATTTGGGGCACAAAACCTGAAAATTATTTCAAAGCTGCGCATTTACTTAGAGAAAGAGGGTTTCAAGGGATAGATATTAACATGGGATGTCCTGATCGGAGCGTTATTAAGAAAGGTGTATGTTCTGCTCTTATCAACAACAGATCTTTAGCAAAAGAGATTATTTCCGCAACAAAAGAAGGAGCAGGAGATCTCCCAGTGAGTGTAAAAACACGGATAGGATTTCAGAATATTATCACTGAAGATTGGGTGGGTTTTTTACTTGAGCAGGATCTTGCATGTATTACAATTCACGGACGTACAGTAAAAGAACTTTCCAAAGTCCCAGCACATTGGGATGAGATAGGAAAAGCAGTTAAACTTAAAAAAATTATGAATTCAAATACATTGATTATTGGTAATGGAGATGTGATTTCCTACGAAGACGCAATTGAGAAAATCAAACTCTATAGGGTAGATGGAGTTATGATTGGTCGTGGAGTTTTTCATGATCCTTGGATATTTAATCCTTATCATCATGGATCAGATGTAACATTTGATGAAAAAATAAAAAAATTTATTGAACATATAGATCTATTTGAAAAAACATGGAAAGAAGAAAAACCCTTTCATCAAATGAAAAAACTTTTTAAGTGCTATATCAATGGTGTAGATAATGCAACTTTTCTCAGAAATAAATTAGTTCGATTAAATACGATCAACGAACTAAAAGAGGAGCTTCAAACATTAGCTGTTAAAAACTTAAGTATCAAATAAATAATATTATTCTT